>ENA-UOIV01002933-UOIV01002933.1-human-gut-metagenome-genome-assembly--contig:-C59-NODE-2933-length-10650-cov-4.557527_pt1 | contig 10650 bp, 7 predicted proteins | sample MGYA00242333_ERZ723880 | MGnify/ENA metagenome assembly ERZ723880 | reverse complement strand
GAGGGCGCTCATGAGGGAGAGGAAGCCCTGGAAGGAGTTCAGCAGTCCGAAGGCGGCCAGCAGGGTGCCGATGGCGCCGGAGATACCGGTGGTGATCTTGAACTTGCTCTCGTCAAAACCGAGCAGGTTGCTCAGCGCGAGGCCGCCGGAGTAGGCGTTCGTGACGTTGGTCGTCCAGGTGGCGAGCACGAGGGCGATGAGGCCGAGAACGGGTACGCCCAGGGAAACGAGGATAGCCGAGATATCGTACTGGCCGGTGACGATGCTCATGAGCGCGCCGGTCAGCAGCATGAAGAGACCAGCGGGCATGACGCCGACGATGGAGCTCTTCACGACGTCCGCGCGGCTCTTGGCAAAGCGGCAGTAGTCCGCCGAGATAACGCCGCCGAGCGCGAAGGAGGCGACGACCATCGAGATGCCGTAGACAAGGCCGGCGGAGGTCTCGGGCGCGTAGGCCGCGATTGCGGCGCCGCCGTCGTTCTTCACGATGCCGGCGATGAGGCCGTAGAGGCAGACTATGACGAGCAGGGGGACGGCTATGTAGTTGAGCCACTTGAGGCCTTTGAAGCCCGCGCAGGCCGTTGCCAGCATGATGGCACCCCAGATTATGGAGCAGACGGCTACGAAACCGGTCGTCGCCTCCATGCCGAGCAGGGGGGCTGTCATGGTCGCGAAGGCCTGACCGCAGGTCGCGGACTGTATGCCGAACCAGCCGATGCAGGCGATGGCTATGAGCGTGCTTATGACATATCTCGCGCCCTTCTCGCCCAGCGCTCCGGAGGCCATAACGGCTACGGGCAGACCCGTGTCGCAAGCCTGCATGCCAATAAATATCATATAGACGCAGATTAGGCCGTAGCCGATAAGTATGGAGATGACGATCTCCGCCAGCGAGAGTCCGCCGCCCGAGAGGACGCCGCCTATCATCAGGCAGGGTACGCAGATCATGCCGCCGGCCCAGACCGCCGCGATGGAAAGCCAGCTTTGCCTCTGGCTGGTCTGTACTTCAAATCCGCTCTGTTTTTCGCTCATACTTTCTCACATCCTGATCCAATAGATTGCCGGCGAGATCTCCGTCCCCCAACGGGTCCTTCGCCGTTTTCAGCAGTATAGCACTTTAATTCGGCAGAGAAAACTGTCGCATAGGCAAAAAACAAAGCCCGGCTCCTTGTCCTTTTGGACAAAGAGTCGGGCGGCATTTGTGCGCTTAGTTCAACATCAGGCGTCTCAGGGCGCAAGCTTTGTACAGCTCCAACATTTCCGGCATCTTGTCAGGCTTGTGACCAAGTAGATTGGAAATGCGGCGTATCCTGTACTTTACGGTGTTTTTGTGCAGGTATAAAAGCTCAGAGGTCTGCGTGACGCTGGATTCTCCATCCAGCAAAAAGACTGACAGCGTGGTTACGAGGTCCAGGTCCTCGTTGTCCTTTTGTACAGGGGAAAGAGGACTCAGACAGCTGTCCAGAACTGCCTCTCCGCCCTGGATCAGCTGGCGGCAGGAGCGCGCAAACTCCAGGTCGCCCAGGGTAAAGACACGCCGCGACGGGTAGATGCGCTGTGCATCCGCGAGGCTGTCTTTGCAGCAGAGGTAGGCGGCGCGGACATTTGCGGTGTTCTGCAGGCCGGAGCAGCGGCAGAGCGCGGCGTCCGGCAGGCCGGATGAGACGGCCTCCATGACCGTTTCAGTCATGCGCTCCGCCTCCTGCTGCGTCAGCGGAGTGCTCATGAAGATGAGCAGTCTGCCGCCGTATACGTCCATGATGAGCGAACCCGAAAAACCGGCGAAGCTGTCCTTCAGCGCGGGAAGGCGGTCCGTAAAGAGACGTTTGGACTCCTCTTCTGCGGACTGGACGATCCACATCTCGTGTATCGCCGCAACGTCCACGCGAAAGATCTCTGCAAGGCGGCGCATTTTCATCGGCTCATCCTGCAAGATTGCTCGGACGAGCTCGTGTATAGCTATCTCCCCGTGCTTGCGGCCCCAGATGTTTATGCAGACCCGGGTCGCGTCCAGGACCTGACCCAGGGTTACCGAGTCAAGAGGCAGCCCCGCCTTTATGAGCAGCAGCTCCATGTGCTGGCCGCCGTCCGTGCTGAGGGTCAGGCGGTAGAGCCGCGAATCAGGGACAAAGGTGCAGGTCTCACTCCCGCCGGGCTCCGGCCAGGTCTTGAGCGCCTTGAAGCCGCAGATGATGTCCGACTCAAAGCCGCGCGGCCAGGCCACGAGATTCAGAACATTGAACGCGGCGTCGCAGAGCAGGACGGAGGCGGAGATCCTGTCGCTGAGCATTTTTATAGCGGTGTTTACGGTTTGCAGATGCTTGGGAAGGGCGGAAACGCGGGCGAGTATGTCCAGGACGATGGAGCTGTTCTGAGCCCTGTCACGGAAGATGCAGTCCATGACATCGTTTATCACCTCGCCGTAACGCAGCGTAGCCTCGCCCTCCGGCATGGAGATGAGCACGAAGTCCAGCTCGTCCGCCAGATCTATGAGCCTCTGGTCCACCTCCGGGAGGTAGACTCCCACATAGAAGATGATGAGTCCTACCTCGCCCCCCTCTGCGAGCCTGCGTATATTCGCGCACTGGAGCGGGACATTGCCGATGCTGTTGAGAAAGCCGGTGATGACGATCTCGCTGCCGAAGAATTCGCCCTGGGGAAAAACCTCGTCCACAAGGACGCCCGGGTCCGTCGACTCCAGGACGGAGATGGAAGAGACTATCCTGGAGAGTCCCCTTTGTCCGCCGAGCACCTTTGCCCTGCGCAGGGAGGGCAGCATGAGCAGGTCCTCCACGCTGCCGCTCATATCCGGCACCTCCTAGAACTTTTTCCTAGAGTATAACAGACGAAAAAGGCCCCCGCAAGCCAAAAACGGCGGCGGGGGCGGCAGATATGCGCTCAGGCGCGCTGGAAAAAGGCAACGGCCACGGCGCCGGGGCCGCCGTGCGAGCCGATGACGGAGCCGATGAGGCTGACGGGCAGGGACTCGGTGTGCTCCGTCCAGAGGTGCGCGCTGTCGTGTACATATTTCTGGAGCAGCGCATCGGAGAGACCGGTATAGCCCAGGGTGTGCGGCATGTTGAAGTCCACGCCGCCGCGCTTGTTGATGAATTCGGAGAGGAGGTTGTTGCCGTTTTTGGAGCCGCGCGCGCGGCCGACCAACTGGACAATACCGTCTTTTATCGTCACAACGGGCTTTATCGCCAGAACACCGCCCGCAAAGGCCACGGCGGAGGAGATGCGCCCGCCGCGCTTGAGGTATTCCAACGTATCGAGCAGGGCGATGACACAGACGCGCCCGCGCTCCTCCAGAAGTACGCGGGCAAGTCCCGCCGCACCCGGCGCGCTCTCCGCCAGCTGCACAGCGCGCCGGACCAGTATCTGCGCGCCTATGGAGGCCGAGCGGCTGTCCACAACGGCTATCCTGCCGGGGTACTTTTCCGCGGCTATGACCGCGCTCTGATAGGTGCCGGAGAGCTCGCCGGAGATGGTTATGACCACCGCCTCATCTCCGCCGGCCAGGACCTTGTCGTAGGTAGCTTCAAACTCGGCGGGGGAGGGCTGGCTCGTGGACGGCATCACGTCGCTCTCCACCAGCTTTTCATAGAATTCACGCGGCGAGATCGTCACGCCGTCTATGTATTCCTCGTCACCGAACCTTGTCTTGAGCGGGACTATCTCTATCCCAAGCTGTGCGGCCTCATCCCTCGTGAAGTCCGCCGTCGAGTCCGTAATTATCCTTATAGCCATGCTGTGCCTCCTGATTATAATGTTGAGCGGTCAACAAACTATACTCCCAAAATATTGACTTGTCAACATCTTTGTGATACGATGGCCAAAAAAGCGGAGGGAAGAGCATGTACGCGGAGAGATTCAGGGAATTCAGCGGGCTGGTGTCCCGCGCGGAGAAGGCGCTGCAGCGGGTCAAGACGGAAAACGTCAAGGATTACGGCCTGCGCGGGGTACACGTCTCCTGTCTGCTGGCTCTGCACGAGAGGCCGGAGGGGCTTACGGCTACGGAGCTGGCCTCCGTCTGCGGCGTGGACAGGGCGCAGATCTCGCGCGTGACGGCGGAGCTCAGGGGACTGGACCTGGTCTGCGAAGCGTCTCCTGGGCCGCGGCGCAGGTACCGGGGCGCCCTGGAGCTGACGGAAGAGGGGCGCGCCGCCGCGGCGGAGATGGCCGGGATAGTGGACGAAAAGCTCCAGCGCGTCAGCGGGGATATCCCGCCGGAGGAGCTGACCGTTTTCTACCGCGTGTTCGGCGCCATAGTGGAACGGCTGGAAAAACTTTAAAGCGCCGCAGGCGGCTGCCTGCGGCGCTCTGTGTTTTGCGCTCCGGGTTTTATCTGCTGTAGACCTCGATCTCCATGTCCGACATCGGATAGGAGCAGCAGGGGTGGAAGTAGTGGAACTGCTTATCGGCAATGCGCAGCTGCTCGTAGCGGTTGGCGTGGTATTCGCCGCTTATCAGGCGGCTCCGGCAGAAGCCGCAGTAGCCGACGCGGCACTTGTTGTTCACCGCAAGCCCCGCGCGCTCGAAGGCGGTGAGCACCGTCTCGTCGCTTCTGGCGGGGATGGTGTGCGTCTCGTCGCGGTAGTGTACGGTGAGCGTATACTCCTTCGCCGCGCCCGCGTCATAGACGTCCTCGGTGCGCTCCATGCGGATATACTTCTGCGCCAGGCCCAGTTTGGGCAGCTCCTTGTCGAGGAAATCGCACATCGCGCCCGGGCCGACGACGTAGATGCTGTACGGCTCCGCACCCGCATATTTCTCAATGAGCTCCGCTGAGATGAAGCCCGACTCGAAGCCCTCCTTCTTCTCCTCGCTGAGGATGTAAACCACCTTGAACTTGGGGTTTCGCGCAGCAATGGCGTCGAAGTCGGCGCGGAACACGAGGTCTTCCTCCGTCCTGGCGCCGTAGAGCAGGGTCATCTCGAAGTTCTCCGTCCCCTCGTCTATGGCCTTGGCCATGGACATGAAGGGCGTTATTCCGCTGCCGCCCGCGAGAGCCACAACGTGCTTGCAGTCGCGGATGCCCGAGTGGGTGATATGGCCGCCCGGCTCCGTGGCGGTGAGTTTATCGCCAACCTTCGCCTCGTTGTGCAGCCAGACGGAGAGGAAGCCGCCCTCCTTGAGCTTGACGGTTACGCGGTATTTGCCCGCGAGCGCCTCCTTGGGGCTGGACGAGAGCGAGTAGGTGCGCCGCGCTACGGAACCGGCCAGCTCCGTGCGCAGGTTTATGTAGCTGCCCGCCTTGAAGGGCGCGAGCTGTGTCGTACCTGCCTCGGTATCCGGCACGAGGATGAAGCTCTTCGCGTCGTGCGTTTCCTGCACGATTTCGGCTATTTTGAGGTACTGCGCCTTCGGGTGCAGCCTTTTTGCCAGCTCATTGACCTTATAGGTCTCCGGCAGGGGTTTGGCCTCGGCGGAGGCTATCATCTCCGCGCGGTCTCGGCGCAGGTTCTTGAATTTCAGCATGTCGAACACGCCGATGAGCCCGACTTTTACCTTCATCTTACTCAGCCTCCTTCTTCATGTCCATGAGCGTGAACTTGGCGGCGAGGTTGCCGGACTGGTAGGACGAGTTGAAGCCCGAGCCGCGCATGGCGTGCCCGCCGCAGAAGTGCAGGCCCGGCAGGTGCTTTTCGTTATACATGCACATGATGCGCGGCATCATGTTGTCCAGACCTGTGAGCAGGTAGCCGTAGATTGCGCCCTGGGGCGCGCCCGTGTAATGCGCATAAGTCACAGGCGTGCCGACCTCGATCTCCTCGATGCAGCCGCGTATCTTCGCGCCCGTGGCCTTCTCGAAGCCGTCTATGAGGCAGTTGGCCATCTTCTCCTTGATGTCAAAGTAGTTCTCTTCGTTCGCGATATCGCCGAAGAAGTCGGAGAAATACAGCGAGGTGAAGTAGAGGATAGTGGTCCCCTTAGGCGAGCAGTCGGGCAGGGCGGCGTTGAGGCAGACCGTGACCTGCGCCGGGTTTTCGATGCTCTCCATGCCGCCGAACTCGGCCTTGGTGTCGAGCGAGTGATAGATGAAATAGCTGTAGTCGTTCAGGCTAAGCTCCTCGTGGGACTTGTTCAGGCCGAGGAACATAGAGACGCCGCGGCCCGCAAGCCCGCGCGCGTTTGCGAGCTTCAGTTCCTCCTCGGGGATATCGGCCTTATCGACCATCTTGCCGTACACAAGGTGGGGCGAGGCGTTGCTGTCGACGTGCTCCGTCGCGACCTCTTTGCCGTCGGCAAAGCGTACGCCGGCTACCTTGCCGTTTTTCGTGATGATATGCTCGACCTCGGCGTTATACCAGATCTCGCCGCCCTTTTCGATGATGGTATCCGCGAGGGCGCAGCTGATGCCGTGGGAGCGGTTCTTGGGTATCTGCGCGCCGTGGGTGATGTAGAGGTTCACCATCATGGCGTAGTGCAGGAAGCTCAGCTGGTCCTCAGGCGTGCCGAGATAGGACCAGTAGACGTTTATGATCTCCTGCGCCTTCTTAGGCATTTTTATGGCGTTCAGCACCTTGTCGATGGGGTAGGCGGCGACGCGCATGAAGTTCGGGTATTCGCTCTTGAGGACGGCCGTGTCGGGGTTGCCGCGCATTTTAGTGAGGTAGGCCATGGCCCTGCGGCACTCGTCCGCGAGGTCGAAGAAGGTGGTCGTGGACTCGCGGCTGCCGGGGACGTAGGATTCCATCTTGTCGATGAAGTTCTGCACGCCGAAGGGCATGGTATAGTCCTCGCCCGTGTCGAGAGTGATGGCCCTGTAGGCCTCAGGGACCGTGACGAACTCGATCTTGTCGAGCACGCCCAGCTCCTCAAAGAGAGCGTAGAGATTGCCGCTGTTGCCGGGTGTACCGAAGTCGCAGAGCTCGTGGAGCGAGGCCTCAAACTCGAAGCGCCCGCGCACAAAGCTGGTGGCGAAGCCGCCGGGGAGGTTGTGCCGCTCCGCGAGCAGGACCTTTTTGCCCGCGTCTGCCAGCGTCAGCGCCGCGGCAAGCCCGCCGTTGCCCGCGCCTATCACCACGGCGTCGTAGTGCAAAGCTGCCAAATTATATCACCGTACCTTTCTTTCAATCTGTGGCCATACCACGAGTATATACCAGCCCCGCCCAAATTGGAATAGGGAAAATTAATTTTTTAACGTATCTGAAAAAGTTCGTGCGTTTTGGAAATGCCTGTGATATATTATTAAATTAGTATTTTTTGAAGGGAAGGAAGCGGAAATGAAGATAAGCGACATACTCAGAGAGGACAAAATAACTCTGACCTACGAGGATTTTCCGCCCCGCGCGGGCGATACATATGAGTCCGTGGCGGAGAAGGCTCGCACGATAGCCGGACTGCACCCGGCCTTCATGAGCGTGACATACGGCGCGGGCGGCGGCACTAGCGCTTACACGGTAGAGCTGGCCTCGGATATCTCCAGGCGCTTCGGCGTGGAGTCCCTGGCGCACCTCACCTGCGTGTCCTCGACTAAGGAGCAGGTCGCACAGCTGCTGGCGAGGCTGCGTGAGCACGGTGTGCAGAACATACTCGCGCTCAGGGGAGACATACCCGAGGCGGGTCCCACATGCACGGACTACGCCTACGCCGCGGAGCTCGTCCGTGACATCAAGGCCCAGGGCGACTTCTGCGTCGGCGGAGCCTGCTATCCCGAGGGCCATCCCGAGGCGGGCGGAAAGATCAACGATATCGAGCACCTCAAGGAGAAGGTGGACGCCGGCTGCGAGTTCCTCATAACGCAGATGTTCTTTGATAACAGCATTTTCTATAATTTTCTCTACCGCATCCGCGAGCGGGGGATCGAGGTGCCGGTCATCGCCGGGATAATGCCGGTGACGAACCGGAAACAGATAAAGCGCATAACCCAGCTCTCCGGAAACTACCTGCCGGAGAAGTTCAAGGCCGTGGTGGACCGCTTCGGAGACGACCCTGCGGCAATGCGCCAGGCGGGCGTAGCCTACGCCACGGGCCAGATAATCGACCTCATCGCCAACGGCGTGAATCACATCCACGTGTTCACGATGAACAAGCCCGAGGTCGCCCAGGGCATCCACGCGAGCCTCTCGGAGCTGCTCAAGTGAGCACCGAGACCCCGAACTGGCGGGAGATATTCCGCTATCTCGGCTACAAAAACGGCGCGCGGCCCGAGGGCGCGGCGCTGGAGATGATAGAGCAGGCGGAGCAAAAGGTGCGCGATGCCGCGGAGCCTAAAAGCGCCCACCGGCTCATGGAGCTGAGCTTCCCCGCCGGGGGCGCTGTGCTGATAGGCAATGTCCGCATAGAGAGCGCGGCGCTCCGGCGGAATTTGGAGGGCTGTACGGGCGCGTACCTCTTTGCCGCCACGCTCGGTGCGGGCGTTGACCGGCTCATCTCGCGGCTCACAGCGCTGGGCAGGTCGAGCGAGGCCCTCGCGGCCCAGGCCGCCGCCGCGGCGCTCATTGAGGATTACTGTGACGAGGTGAACGACGCCCTCCAGCGCGAGGCCGCCGCGCGGGGCCTGAAGCTCAGGCCGAGATTCAGCCCCGGTTACGGGGACTTCTCCATAGCTCACCAGCGCGACATCACGCGCGAGCTCGACACGGCGCGGCGGCTCGGCCTCACCGTGACGGAGAGCCTCATGCTTGCGCCCATGAAGTCCGTCACAGCGGTCATCGGTCTTTCGGAGACGGGCGGCTGCACGGGCGGCGGATGCGAGGCCTGCGCAAAGACAGACTGCGATTTCAGGAGGCTCTGAGATGGATATAAGGGAAGTGCTGGGCAAGCGCCGCCTCTTTTTGGACGGCGGCACGGGTACGAGCCTGCAAAAGATGGGTCTCAAAGCCGGTGAGCGGCCGGAGACCTGGAACCTGCTTCACCCGGAGCGGATAGAAGCCCTGCACCGCGCCTACCTCGATGCGGGCGCGGACGTCATCTACACGAACACCTTCGGCGCGAACCGGCTCAAGTACCCCGAGGGCGGCGAGTTTGCGCTCGAGGATGTCGTAAAATCGGCGGTGGATATTGCAAAGCGGGCGCAAATTGCCTGCGGACGCGAAGGGGATTCCTGGGTCGCGCTGGACATCGGGCCGTCAGGGAAGCTTCTCAAGCCTTTGGGCGACCTGGACTTCGAGGACACCGTCTCTCTCTTTGCCGAGGTCGTGAGATGCGGCGCGGCGGCGGGAGCCGACCTTGTCGTAGTCGAGACGATGGGCGACAGCTACGAGCTGAAGGCGGCGGTGCTGGCCGCTAAGGAGAACTCGGAGCTGCCGGTGATCGCCACAGCCGCCTTTGACGAGCGGGCGCGGCTGCTGACGGGCGGTACGCCAGAGGCGGTGACGGCGCTGCTCGAGGGCCTGCGCGTGGATGCGCTGGGCCTCAACTGCGGCCTCGGCCCGGATGAGATGCTGACCATAGCGGAGCGGTTCGCGGCGGCTGCGAGCATACCCGTCGCCGCTGCGCCGAACGCGGGCCTGCCGCGGTCGGTGGAGGGCCGGACGGTGTTTGACCTCTCGCCCGGGGACTTCGCGGAGGGCATGGCGAGGATAGCGGAGGCGGGCGCGCAGCTGCTCGGCGGCTGCTGCGGCACGACGCCGGAGCACATCGCGGCGCTGGTGAATCGCTGCCGCGAGCTGCCGTTTGCGGAGCCGGTCAAAAAGCACAGGACATGGGTCAGCTCCTTCTCCACGGCGGTGGAGCTGGGCGCGGGACCGGTCATCGTGGGCGAGCGGATAAACCCCACGGGCAAGCCGAGGCTCAAGGAGGCGCTCAGGACGGAGAACATGGAGTATTTGCTCTCCGAGGGCGCGGCGCAGGAGGACGCGGGCGCGCAGATACTGGACGTGAACGTCGGCCTGCCCGGCGTGGACGAGCCGGCCATGCTGGAGCGCGCGGTCTGCGCCCTGCAGGGCGTCACGGGGTTGCCGCTGCAGCTGGACAGCTCGGACCCCGCGGCGCTCGAGCGGGCCATGCGGCGCTATAACGGCAAGCCGATGATAAATTCCGTGAGCGCGAAGGCCGAGAGCATGGCGGCGGTGTTCCCGCTGGTGCAGAAATACGGCGGCGTGGTCGTGGGCCTCGCGCTCGACGAGGGCGGCATACCGGAGACGCCGGAGGGCCGCGTCGCCTGCGCGGAGCGCATATACGAGACGGCGGCGCAGTACGGCATAGTGCGCGAGGACGTGGTCATCGACACGCTGACGCTCACCGTGTCCTCTGAGCCGCAGGCGGCGCAGGTAACGCTCGAGGCCCTGCGGCGCATCCACGCGCGCGGCGGGAGGACGATACTGGGCGTCTCAAACGTGAGCTTCGGCCTGCCGGCGAGGGAGAAAGTGAACTCGGCCTTCCTGACGCTGGCGCTCGAGGCCGGGCTGGACTGCGCGATCATGAACCCGCTCTCGGCGGCTATGATGAGCGCGTGGCGGGCCTTCGCCGTGCTGTCGGCGCGGGACGCAAGGTGCGAGGACTATATCGCGCACGAGTCGGGCGCGGAGACGAGGCCTCAGACGCAGGCGGCGGGCATGACGCTCGGCACGTGCATAGAGAAGGGCCTGACGGACGCGGCCACGAACGAGGCGAAGCGGCTCGTCGCGGGCGGCACGGAGCCGCTGGATGCCATCAACTCGGAGCTTATCCCGGCGCTGGACAGGGTCGGCAGGGGCTTCG
>ENA-UOIV01002930-UOIV01002930.1-human-gut-metagenome-genome-assembly--contig:-C59-NODE-2930-length-10658-cov-8.922286_pt1 | contig 10658 bp, 10 predicted proteins | sample MGYA00242333_ERZ723880 | MGnify/ENA metagenome assembly ERZ723880 | reverse complement strand
GCCCTCCGTTTTCGGGAAACCTCCCCGCAAGACCCTCAGATCAGGAAGCGGAAGGGCTGGCTCAGCCACTGCGTAACGGGGTAGAGGATCGATTTTGGGGGGCCATAGGTCTTAGGTTCCACGCCGGCCCGGGGAAGGTACCCCTCCTCGGAGACTTGCAGGCACTGTGCCTCCATTTCCATCAGGTTGGCCTCCAGCAGGTCGTAAAAGGCGTCCCCATAAAAAACCAGCATCATTTCAGTGTCCAGATAGGTGCTGCGCATATCGAAGTTATAGGAGCCCACCACCGCCAGATCGTCAATGAGGGCGGCCTTGCCGTGGGAGGAGTAATCGCCGAACCACTCCCACACCGTCACCCCGGTATCCAGCAGGCGGGAGCGGTTGGTGAGGTAGTCGGAAGAGGCCACAAGATTGTCCCCCACGGCCACTGAGTTGAGCTGCATCTCAAAGGGGATGCCCTTCTCCACCACCCGGGCGAGACCGTCGTACATGGCGGCGCTGGGAACGGCATAGGGCGTCTGGAGGTAGACCCGGTCCCGGGCCCCCTCCATCAACTGCTGGAGATGCCACCAGAGAGTGGGTTCTTTGGCGAAGATGCCGGTGGGATTGGTGAGGAGCGTGGCCTTTTCCACAGGGACGGTCATGGCCTCGTAGTCCAGTCCCGCCGGAGTGAGGGCGTAGGCGGGCCGCGCCCGCAGCTCCCCGGCGGCGGCCGCCACAGCGGCGGCGCGCAGCGTGGGGGTGCGCTCCAGGGCGGGGCGGGTATCGGGCTGATCCCACACCTTTTCAAAATAGCCCTCCACCTGGCCGATGACGCTGTGCTCCAGCGTGGGGGCGGTGTTGCAGACCAGAACATCGTTGTCGTGGCTCTTCTGGCTGTCGGGAACATAATCCCCAAGAAAGAGATCGAAGGTGTTCCGCCCGCCCAGCACCATGAGGGAGCCGTCCACGATGAGGTATTTGTCGTGCATCCGCCCGTTGAAGGTCCAGGGCAGGAGAAAGTTGGGCTCGTTATAGAAGCGGATTTCCACATTGTCCCGCTCCCCAAGCGCGCGGAACACGGGGGCGCGGCCATGGAGCATGCCGCTCATGCCGTCCCACAGGATTCGGACCTCCACGCCCCTCTCGGAGGCGGCCAGTAGGGCGGCGAAGATGTCACGGGCGCTCTCGCAGTCCCGGATATCGAAGGAGGTGAGGATGATGGACTCCTCCGCACCGGCGATCATTTGAAGGCGCAGGCCCAGGGCATCCTGATTGTCCAGGACCAGAGCCGCCCGGTCCGTGGAGTCCGAACCCCGAAAAGCGGCGGGGTCGAAGCGCCCCTGCACGGCGGCGCTCACCCCCGGGTGGAGGGTGAAGGGAAGCAGGGCGCCCACGGCGAAATAGAGCAGGTAGACGAGCAGGAAGCAGCGGACGATCCGCAGAGGGGTCCAGCGTTTCCGGGGCTTGGGCGCTCCGGTGAGGGTCTCATAAAGATTTTTCGCCATGGCTCAGAGGAGGATCACCCCGGCCTCCTGGCAGACCCGGATGGTCTCCTCGTCCCACACGCTGGCCTGAACCTCGCCGATGTGGGCCTTCCCCAGAAGCTGCATGCAGAGCCGGGACTGGCCGATGCCGCCGCCCACAGTGAGGGGGAGCTCGCCGGCCAGCAGGGATTTGTGGAAAGGCAGGGTTCTGCGGTCGTCGCAGCCGGCCAGGGAAAGCTGGCGGTCCAGGGCGGCGGGGTCCACCCGGATGCCCATGGAGGAGAGCTCAAAGGCCCGGCCAAGCACCGTGTTCCACACCAGAATGTCGCCGTTGAGGGTCCAGTCATCGTAGTCGGGGGCCCGGCCGTCGTGGGGGCTGCCGGACTTGAGGGCCCCGCCGATCTGCATGAGAAAGGTGGTGGGATGGTCCTTCACCCAGGCGTCCTCCCGCTCCTTTGGAGTGAGCGCCGGGAAGCGGTCCTCCAGCTCCTGTGTGGTGACAAAGGAGATCTCGCGGCTGATGCCGGGCAGGGGGGAGAGCTGGGGAAACATGGCCCGGATCGTGGTCTGGGTCTGGCAGATGGCGTCCACGATGGTGGATACGGTCCGCTGGAGATATTCCAGGTTCCGGTCCCTGGGGGCGAGCACCTTTTCCCAGTCCCACTGGTCCACATAGACGGAATGGAGATTGTCGGGCTGCTCATCCCGCCGGATGGCGTTCATATCGGTGTAGAGCCCCTCCCCCACGGAGAACTGGTAGCGGTGGAGCGCCATGCGCTTCCACTTGGCCAGGGAGTGGACCACCTGGGCGTCCCGCCCGGCGGCGGGAATATCAAAAGTGACAGGCCGCTCCACACCGTTGAGGTCGTCGTTGAGGCCGGTGGATGCCTCCACAAACAGGGGGGCGGATACCCGGCGCAGGTTCAGCGCGCCGCCCAGCGTGTCCTCAAAAAGACGCTTGAGCAGGCCGATGGCCTTCTGGGTGTCGTAGAGGTTGAGACGGGGAGCGTACCCCTGGGGGATGTAGGACTGGTCCATAGGCTCGGACTCCTTTTATTCTGATTACGATTTGCCCCGACGGCGCCCGGTAGAAACCGGCGTGGCCGTCCCCCCGGGCGCCGTCCAGGCAGATAAAAAATATTATAGTATGGGGCGGGAGGAAAAGCAAGGTGAAAGGGGGGCTTCACAGATCCTGGATGTTCATTTTTTTCGATGCCCTTTTTCTCCAGAACGGCCCTGCGGGTGCAGCGGTGGATGATGAGGAACACCGCAGTGGGGAGATTCAGGATCACCAGTGCGGCGAGCGGGAGCAGGACCGCGGGAAAGGGGCTGTCCGCCGCCAGTTGGAAGAGCAGCAGTGCGGCGATACACACGGAGAAGAGAGCGGAGAGTATGGGCAGGACCCGGCCCGGCCAGGGGCTGGCTGTTTTGGAGAGGAAATATTCCGCTACACCCAGCACGGCGGTGGGGATCAGCAGATAGATAAACAGAGCCAGGGGCAGCAGAGCGGCAGCGATGTTCATGTTTGATTCGTCTCCTTTTGCTTTTTATATTCGCTGATGAGGATCTTGGCGGCGTCGAAATCCACCTTGTCGCTGAGGGCCAGACGCTTGATGAGGGCCACATAGGGATCGGCGGCCCGGTCCTCTCCCAGCCTGATTTTCTGGATGAGGCGGTCCAGCCGCAGACGGACCGTGGGGTAACTCACCCCGTACTCTCCCGCCACCTCCTTGAGGGAACCGGAGGCCAGAAGAAAGCGGCGGATGAACGCCACATCCTCCTCATCCAGCTCCGCCATCCATTCCGGTACAACGGAAATTGACATTTCACACCTCCTGATTTAATTTTGATTTTCATAATATTGATTATAAACTTTAATTTTATTAAAGTCAAGGGCCAAAACAAATCATACTTGCCGATTGGTTTCGATGCGTGTATAATTACAGGCAATACCCAGATGAAAAGGCAGATAGGAGGAACGACGCATGCAGACGAAGCTGTTACGTCTTCTGGAGGAGGACTGCACCCACACTCCGGAGCAGTTGGCTTCCATGGCCGATATGACCGTCGAGGAAGTCAAAGCCGAGATCAAGCGATACGAGGAAGAGAAGATCGTGCTGGGCTATCAGGCCATTGTGGACTGGGACCGCACTGAGCGGGAGAGCGTCACCGCCCTCATCGAGGTCAAGGTGACGCCCCAGCGGGGCGCGGGCTTTGACCGGGTGGCCGAGCGGATCTACCAGTATGATGAGGTGGAGTCGGTCTATCTGATGTCCGGAGCTTTCGATCTCACCGTCATCATCTCCGGGCGTACCCTGCGGGAGGTGGCCGAGTTTGTGGGTCAGCGGCTGGCCACCATCGAGGACGTGACGGGTACGGCCACCCACTTTATTCTAAAAAAATATAAAGAGAAGCACCTGATCTTTGAGAAGCAGGAGCAGCAGGAGAGGGAGCTGATTTTCACATGAATTACGATTCCATTCTCTCCAGCCGCATCCAGGAGGTGAAGCCCTCCGGTATCCGAAAGTTCTTCGACATCCTGGAGGAGATGAAGGACGCCGTCTCACTGGGGATCGGCGAGCCGGATTTCGTCACCCCCTGGCACATCCGGGACGCGGGCATCTACTCCCTGGAGAAGGGCTTTACCAAATATACCTCCAACGCCGGCATGGCCGAGCTGCGGCGGGAGATCGCCTCCTACCTGGAGCGGCGGTTCCAACTCAGGTATGACTTTGCCAGCCAGATCATCGTCACCGTGGGCGGAAGCGAGGGCATCGACCTGGCGCTGCGGTGTATGGTGGACCCCGGGGACGAGGTCATCGTGCCGGTGCCCTCCTTTGTGTGCTACGGTCCGCTGGCCAGCATGGCGGGGGGCACTCCGGTCTATGTGGAGACCAAGGCGGAAAACGAGTTCCGCCTTACGCCCGAGGAGTTGCGCTCCGCCATTACCCCCAGGACGAAGGTCCTGGTGCTGCCCTTCCCCAACAACCCCACCGGCGGCATTATGGGCAGGGAGGACCTGGAGGCCATCGCCCAAGTGCTGCGGGGCACGGACATCATGGTGATCTCCGACGAGATCTACGCCGAGCTCACCTATGGCCAGCACCACGTCTCCATCGCCAATATTCCGGATATGTATGAGCGCACCATTGTGGTGAACGGGTTCTCCAAGAGCCACGCCATGACCGGATGGCGCATGGGGTATCTCTGTGGACCTGCACCCCTCATCAAGCAGATGCTCAAGCTCCATCAGTTCGGGATCATGTCCGCCCCCACCACAAGCCAGTACGCCGCCATCGAGGCCATGCGAAACGGGGACAGGGATATCGAGAAGATGCGGGACGAGTACGACGGCCGCCGCCGCTATCTGGTGGAGGGCCTCCGGCGCATTGGACTGCCCTGCTTCGAGCCCAAGGGCGCTTTCTATGTGTTCCCGGATATCCGGGGCACCGGATTGTCCTCAGAGGACTTCTGTGAGCGGTTCCTCATGGAGGAGAAGGTGGCCGTGATCGCGGGCAACGCCTTTGGCGCGGGCGGGGAGGGCTTTGTCCGCTGCTGTTATGCCACCAGCATGAAGGATATCGCCGAGGCGCTGACCCGCATGGATAATTTCCTCACCAACCTGAAGAAGAAGCAGGCCCGTGAGCGGGGAGAATAGGTGCCCCGCCGGCGTGATTTTGAGAGGAGGACAAGCAGGATGTATCTGACATGCCTGGATATGGAGGGTGTGCTGGTACCGGAGATCTGGATCGCCTTTGCCGAGGCCAGCGGAATCCCGGAGCTGAAGCGGACCACCCGGGACGAGCCCGACTATGATAAGCTGATGCGCTATCGCCTCTCCATTCTGAAAGAGCACCACCTGGGCCTGAAGGAGATTCAGGAGACCATCGCCACTATTGATCCCCTTCCCGGAGCCAAAGCGTTTTTGGATGAGCTGCGCTCCCTCACCCAGGTGATCATTCTCAGCGACACCTTTGAGCAGTTCGCCAAGCCCCTGATGAAAAAGCTGGGCTGGCCCACGCTTTTCTGCAACACGCTGGAGGTGGCCCCCGACGGGGAGATTACTGGGTTCCAAATGCGCTGCCCCCAGTCCAAGCTGACCACAGTGAAGGCCCTGCAGTCCATCGGTTATCAGACTATCGCCAGCGGGGACAGCTACAACGATCTGGGCATGATCCAGGCCAGCAAGGCGGGCTTCCTCTTCAAGAGCACGGACCAGATCAGGGCGGATCACCCGGAGCTTCCCGCCTATGAGACCTTTGACGAGCTTTTGGCGGCCATTCGGCGGGCCATGGACTGAAGATAGACGAGGGGGATCATCCACGATGGACGAGCGTTTTCGGGGCTTGGGCTTTTACCCGGCCGATATCCTGCTCCCGCAGGGCTGCGACCTGAAAAAATGGGCGGTGGTGGCCTGTGATCAGTACACCTCCCAGCCGGAATACTGGCAGAGGGTGGAGCGGTTCGTAGGGACCGCGCCCTCCGCCCTCCACCTCATCCTGCCGGAGAGCTCTCTGGACGGACCCAACGTGGAGACGGATATCATGGATGTGACCAATACCATGAGCCGCTATCTGCGGGACGGGATCTTCCGGACCTGCCCCTCCGCCCTCGTCTATGTGGAGCGCACACTGGCGTCCGGCAAGGTGCGCCGGGGGCTGGTGGGCATGGTGGATCTGGAGGAGTACGACTATGAGCCGGGGTCCACCTCCCTCATCCGCGCCACGGAGGGGACCGTGCTCAGCCGCATCCCGCCCCGGGTGGCGGTGCGGAAGAACGCCAGTGTGGAACTGCCCCATGTGATGGTCCTCGCCGACGATCCGGCAGGGACGGTCATCGAGCCGCTGTCGGAGGACAAGGCCTCCCTGGAGACGCTCTATGACTTTGACCTGATGGAGCACTCCGGACACCTCCGGGGCTGGCTCCTGGACCAGGAGCGGCAGGGCCGTGTGGCGGAGGCCCTCCGCGCCCTGGCGGACCCTGCGGCCTTCAATGCCCGGTACGGCACGGAGGGCCTCCCCGTGATGCTCTTCGCCATGGGGGACGGCAACCACTCCCTGGCCACGGCCAAGGCCTGCTATGAACGGCAGAAGACCCTGACGCCGCCGGAGCAGTGGGCCGCGCTGCCCGCCCGGTACGCTCTGGTGGAGCTGGTGAACCTCCACGACGGCTCGCTGGAGTTCGAACCCATCCATCGGGTGCTCTTCGGCGTGGAGCCCAAGGTGCTGCTCGCCGATCTCGTGGCCGCCTATCCCGGCGCCCGCGAGGGAATGGGGGAGGGCCACGTACTCCGGTATGTTCATGCCGACGGCACGGGAGCCGTCACGGTGCCCCATCCCTCTGCCCAACTGCCGGTGGCCACGCTCCAGACCTTCCTGGACCGCTGGCTGGGAGCGCACGCCGGGCGCATCGACTACATACACGGCGCGGATGTGGTCCGCTCCCTGGCCTCTCAGCCGGGGAATCTGGGCTTCCTCCTCCCGCCCATGGGCAAGGAGGCGCTCTTCCCCACCGTCATCCACGACGGAGTCCTGCCCCGAAAGACCTTCTCCATGGGAGAGGCCCAGGACAAGCGGTTCTATCTGGAGGCCCGCAGGATTCGATAAACAGCGCTTTGGAAAGGAGCGTATGGTCATGCCCAGGCTCACGGTGGAAGCGCCGGCCAAGCTGAATCTGACCCTGGATGTGCTGGGCAGAAGGAGCGACGGCTATCACGAGCTCAGAATGGTGATGCAGTCGGTGGCCCTGGCGGATCGGATTACTCTGGAGACCGGTACGGGCGGAGGCGTGCGGGTGCGCACCAATCTGAGCTTTCTCCCCACCAACGAGAAAAATCTGGCCGCCGCCGCCGCTCTGCAGTTTTTGGAGGACTGCGGCCTCGACTGCGGCGGACTCTCCATCTCGGTGGAGAAGCATATTCCCGTCTGCGCGGGGACCGGCGGCGGCAGCTCGGACGCCGCCGCCGTTCTGCGTGGCCTCAACCGCCTCCTCGGTGCCGGATATTCCGGCGAGGCGCTGGCCCGGCTGGGGGAGCGGGTGGGCTCCGACGTGCCCTACTGCGTGCTGGGCGGCACGGCTTTGGCGGAGGGGAGAGGTGAGGTTCTCACCCCACTCCCGGCGCTGCCGCGGTGCCACGCCGTCCTCTGTAAGCCGGCTTTTTCCATCTCCACGCCCGAGCTCTTTGCACGGGTCGACGGGGTCAAGCTCCGCCACCGCCCGGATACCGAGGGGATGGTGGTGGCCTTGGAGGGAGGAGACCTGGGAGGCGCGGCCCGGCGGATGTACAACATCTTTGAGGATGTGCTGCCCCCCCGGCAGGCGGAAGAGATCTCCGGCATCAAAAATGTGCTGGTACAGCACGGGGCTCTGGGGGCCAACATGAGCGGCACCGGGCCCACCGTCTTTGGACTTTTTGAACGCGCCGAGGATGCCGCACAGGCTTGGGAAGAGCTGCGCGGCACATACCGGGACACCTTCCTCACCGAGACCCTCTGAAGAGCGATCGGAAGCGCCGCGGGCCGCCGCGGCGCATTTTATGTCCGGGACATTCCAAAACGGAATGGAGGCCATGCCAGATCCGTGCGTGACCTGGGCCCCGGAGTAAGATAAAATAAAAGTGCAGAAAGAGAGAATAGGTGAACACATGCTGGATCAAGACCAAGAATTGAGATTTTGTAAGGCCAGGCGGGCCGTCATCGAGGGGGAGTTCCAGAACCTGAATCCGGAACAGCGCCGGGCGGCCCTGGCCACCGAGGGACCTCTCCTCCTGCTGGCGGGGGCGGGCAGCGGCAAGACCACCGTGCTGATCCACCGTATCGCCAATCTGATGAAATACGGCAGGGGCTCCGACTCCGACGACGCGCCCGGCTGGGTCACCGAGGACGACCTTGTCTTTCTGGAAGCCTATGCCGCCCACCCCATTCCGGAGGGACGCGAGGAGGCGGAGCGGCTGTGCAGGTTGGACCCTGCCTCCCCCTGGTCCATCATTGCCATCACCTTCACCAACAAGGCCGCCGGAGAGCTCAAGGAGCGGCTGGAGCGGATGCTGGGGCCCGCGGCCAACGACATCTGGGCCTCCACGTTCCACTCGGCCTGTGTGCGCATCCTGCGCCGGGACATCGAAAAGCTGGGCTTCCAGCAGTCTTTTACCATTTACGACTCCGCCGACTCCGAGCGGGTGGTAAAGGATATCCTCAAGGACTTCAACATGGACGACAAGGCGTTCCCTCCCCGGTCGGTCCTCGCAGCCATCTCCCGCGCCAAGGACGCCATGAAGTCCGGGCCCGCCTATCTCCAGGAGTGCGAAAAGATGGGAGATTTCCGGCTGACCCGGATCGCCAAGCTCTATGTGGAGTACGAGCGCCGCCTGCGGGAGGCCAATGCGCTGGATTTCGACGACCTCATCCTGGACACGGTGCGCCTGCTCGAAGAGCACGAGGATGTGCGGAGCTACTACCAGAACAAGTTCCGGTATGTCCTTATCGACGAATACCAGGACACCAACAATCTCCAGTACCGGCTGGCCGCCGCCCTGGCGGGCAAGTGGGAAAATATCTGTGTGGTGGGCGACGACGACCAGTCCATCTACCGCTTCCGGGGGGCGACCATCGAAAACATCCTCTCTTTTGAAAAGCAGTACAGGGGTGCCAGGGTCATCCGTCTGGAACAGAACTACCGCTCCACCAAGAATATTCTGGAGGCGTCCAACGCCGTCATCAAGCACAATCTGGGGCGCAAGGGCAAGGAGCTGTGGACCCGCCATGACGCCGGGGACAAGGTCCAGGTCTACACCGCCATGAACGAGAACGACGAGGCCCAATACGTGGCCTCCCAGATCCTGACCGGCTTCAGTCAGGGCAGGAAGTGGCGCGACCACGCCGTCCTCTACCGGATGAACGCCCAGTCCAACCAGATCGAGCAGGCATTCAAGCGCAACGGCGTCCCCTACCGCATCATCGGCGGCATCCGCTTCTTCGACCGGGCGGAGGTCAAGGATATGCTGGCCTACCTCTGCGCCCTCAACAACCCCGCCGACGATCTGCGTCTCACCCGGATCATCAATGTACCCGCCCGGGGTATTGGGCAGAAAACGGTGGATACCGCCCAGACCCTGGCCGTACAGGAGGGGAAGAGCCTCTGGGAGATCATCAAAAACGCCCGGGCCTACCCCGATCTCCAGAAAGCTGCGGCCAAGCTGGCCCAGTTCACCGATATGATGGAGGAGCTGCGCGCTCTTGCCGGGGAACTCGACCTCCCCAACTTCTACGAGGAGGTCCTGGCCCGGACGGGTTATGCCGTGGCCCTGGAGGCCAAGAACACCGTGGAGGACCGCACCCGGCTGGAAAACGTGCGGGAGCTTTTGACCTCCATCAACAGCTACATAGAGAACGCGGAGGGCGGGCCCTCGCTCTCCGGATTCCTGGACGAGATCGCACTGTATACCGATCTGGACAATCACGACCCCAGCGAGGACTGCGTGGTCATGATGACCATGCACTCGGCCAAGGGCCTGGAGTTTCCCGTGGTATTCGTGGTGGGCGTGGAGGAGGGGATCTTCCCGGGGAGCCGCGCCATCGGCGACGACGAGGAGATGGAGGAGGAGCGGCGGCTGTGCTATGTGGCCATGACCCGCGCCAAGGAGCGGCTCTGTCTCACCTGCGCCGGACAGCGGATGCTCTTTGGACGCACCTCCGCCAACCGTCCCTCCCGCTTCGTGGGGGAGATCCCCGGCGAGTACGTGGAACAGAGCGGACGGAACTTTCTCTCGGAGCCGGACGACGCCGCCGGACGCTGGCAGTCTCCAAGGCCGGGCGGCATGTCCGCAGACCGGCCGGGCGTGTATGGTGGCCATGGGGCCGGCGGCTACCAGAGACCCGCACAGGGCGCGCGCCCTGCCTATGGCGGCGTCCGCTCCGCCCCGGCGCCCCGCCCCGGAACGCCGGCGGCCCGTCCCAGGCCGGACGCCGGCGCGCTGCCCGCCTTCCAGAAGGGGGACACCGTGATCCACAAGGCCTTCGGCAAGGGGATGGTCACCAGCGTGCAGCCTATGGGGGGAGATGCCCTCATCGAGATCGCGTTCGACTCCGTGGGCACCAAACGGCTTATGCTCAAGTCGGCCCGGCAGCATATGTCCAAGGCGTAAGCAGACCGGCGGGCCGCCCGCCGGGGGTGCGCCGGTTCAAAATCCGCCCC
>ENA-UOIV01002920-UOIV01002920.1-human-gut-metagenome-genome-assembly--contig:-C59-NODE-2920-length-10680-cov-6.134965_pt1 | contig 10680 bp, 9 predicted proteins | sample MGYA00242333_ERZ723880 | MGnify/ENA metagenome assembly ERZ723880 | reverse complement strand
ACACATGATCAAAAAAACGATGCTCACAGGAGCATTGAGTTGCTTCCTTCTGGGCACCGCTTTGGCTGACAATGCGACAAACCAGCCAGAGAAGCCTTATTGGCAGGACATTCAGGTCGTTGCCGTTAATAAAGAGGCACCCCGCTCCTCTTTTATGACTTATGGAGACCGTGCTACAGCTCTCTCTTCCCAGTATGAAAAAAGTCCTTTCTATTCATTGCTGAACGGCACATGGAAATTCTATTTTGTAGATTCGTACAAAGACCTTCCTGCCAATATCACAGATCCTTCTGTCAGCACTTCCGATTGGGACGATATCACCGTTCCGGGAAACTGGGAAGTTCAGGGACATGGTACCGCCATCTATACAAATCACGGATATGAGTTCAAACCGCGTAACCCGCAACCTCCGCTGTTGCCGGAAACGAATCCGGTAGGTGTTTACCGCCGCGATTTCGAGATTCCTGCCGGTTGGGACGGACGTGACGTATATCTGCACATCGCCGGAGCTAAATCAGGTTTATATGTTTATGTAAACGGCAAGGAAGTCGGCTATAGCGAAGATTCCAAAAATCCGGCCGAATTCCTGATCAACAAATACCTGCAGCCGGGCAAGAATGTGCTGACACTGAAAATCTTCCGTTGGAGCACAGGTTCCTATCTGGAATGCCAAGACTTCTGGCGTCTGAGCGGCATCGAACGCGACGTCTATCTATGGTCACAGCCCAAGATCGCCGTCAATGATTACCGCATTGTCTCCACGCTCGACGACACCTACAAAAACGGTATCTTCAGCTTGGCAATGGATATCAAGAACCATTCCGACAAGGTTAAGAACATCGACGTCACATACGAATTATTAGATGCAAAAGGCAACGTGGCTGCAACAGCCGAAAACAAACTGTGGGTAAGTCCGAACACGATTGCAACAACTTCGTTCGAAAAGACACTGAACAATGTAGAAACCTGGAACGCGGAACATCCAAACCTCTACAAACTGTTGATGACAATCAAGGAAGACGGCAAGGTGACGGAAGTAATCCCGCAGAACGTCGGTTTCCGCCGCATCGAAATCAAAGAGATCGATCAGATCGCCGGCAACGGCAAACCGTACACCGTCCTGCTGTTCAACGGCCAGCCGATCAAATTCAAAGGAGTAAACATCCACGAACACAACCCGCTGACCGGACACTACGTGACAGAAGAGCTAATGCGTAAGGACTTCGAAATCATGAAGAAGAACAACATCAACTCCGTCCGTCTGTGCCACTATCCGCAGGACCGCAGATTCTACGAGCTTTGTGACGAATACGGATTGTATGTTTACGACGAAGCTAATATCGAATCACACGGCATGTACTACAATCTGCGCAAAGGTGGAACATTAGGCAACAATCCGGAATGGTTGAAACCGCACATGGACCGTACGGTCAACATGTACGAACGCAACAAAAACCATCCGTCTGTGACAATCTGGTCATTAGGTAACGAAGCCGGAAACGGTTACAACTTCTACCAGACTTACCTGTATGTAAAGAATAAAGACAAAAATCTGATGAACCGTCCGGTCAACTACGAACGTGCTCTTTGGGAATGGAATAGCGATATGTATGTACCGCAATACCCAAGTGCCGGATGGCTGGAAGAAATCGGCGCACAGGGTAGCGACCGTCCGATTGCACCGTCCGAATATGCCCATGCGATGGGTAACTCAACCGGTAACCTGTGGGGACAATGGCAAGCCATCTACAAATATCCGAACCTGCAAGGCGGTTGGATCTGGGACTGGGTAGACCAGGGTATCCTTACCAAAGATGAAAACGGAAAAGAGTTTTACGCCTATGGTGGTGACTTCGGCAAAGATATGCCGAGCGACGGCAACTTCCTTTGCAACGGTTTGGTCAATCCGGATCGCACCCCCCATCCGGGAATGGCAGAAGTGAAGTTCACGCATCAGAACGTCGGCTTCGAAGCAGTCGATGCGGCAAACGGTGTGTTCAAAATCACCAACCGCTTCTACTTCACGAATCTAAAGGACTATATGTTTACTTATACCATAAAAGCAAACAACAAGATCATCAAGAGCAACAAGATGTCACTCGACCTGGCTCCGCAGGCTTCACAGGAAATCACGGTTCCCGTAGCCGGCCTGAAACCGCAAGCAGGTGTGGATTATTTAGTTGACTTCGTCGTTACGACCGTAAAGGCAGAAGGTCTTGTTCCTGCCGGTCACGATATCGCACTGGGCCAGTTCCGTCTGCCTGTCGAAGCCGACAAGACGGCTTACAAGGCCGGTGGTCCTAAACTGACTGTATCGGAAGAAGGAGACAACGTGAAAGTGACTTCCTCGAAAGTAAACTTCGTATTCGACAAGAAAGCCGGTGTCGTCACCTCTTACAAGGTGGGCAACACGGAATACTTCAATGAAGGTTTCGGTATCCAACCGAATTTCTGGCGTGCCCCGAATGATAATGATTACGGAAGCGGTGACCCACAGCGTCTGGAAATCTGGGAAATCTCAAGCCGCAACTTCAACGTGACAAGCACTTCCGCTGAAATCGTAGACGGCAATGCAATCGTGAAGGCTGACTATAAACTGCCGGCCGGCAACCAGTTCATCATCACTTATAAAATCTATCCCGATGGCACCATGAACGTAGCTACACTTTTCACTCCAGCTCATTTGGATGGGAAAAAGATCGAGATATCGGAAGCGACTGCAACCGCCACCTTCTCTCCGGGCCGCGAAAACATGAGCGAACGCGACAAGATGGTCGTTCCGCGTATCGGTGTACGCTTCCGTCTGCCGGCAACGATGAACCAACTGGAATATTTCGGTCGTGGTCCGTTGGAAAACTATTGGGACCGCAAAGCCGGTTACATGATCGGACAGTATAAAAGCACGGCAGAAGAACAGTATTTCCCCTATGTCCGCCCACAGGAAAACGGTCACCACTGCGACACCCGCTGGATCTCTTTAGGAGGTAAAGGCAAGAACCTCTTGATCGTTGCAGACGACGAGATGGAATTCAACGCTATGCGTAACTCCGTCGAAGACTTCGATGCCGGCAAGGCGACCAACCGTCCGTACCAGTGGAACAACTTCACACCTGAAGAGATTGCCAACCGTCCGGAAATCGGACCGTACGACAAACCTCGCCAGACACATATCAACGACATCGCACCGCGTAACTTCGTTGAAGTATGTGTAGACCTAAAACAACAGGGATTGGCCGGCTACGACAGTTGGTATTCACGTCCGGAACCGGAATACACTTTACCGGCAGACCGGGAATACAAGTGGGGCTTCACTCTGATCCCCGGTGCTAATGCCAACAGCGCACAGAAGAAAGCGGGTTACAGCTACAAATAAGTAGTCCGTCCCGCAATAACAACTAAAAAAGCGGTTGCCTCATTTCCAGACAACCGCTTTTTTTGTGCAAGCATCCGATTAGGCTTCACCTTTCCTTGAGACCTTTTGGTTATTATTAGGCGAAGGGGTGAAGGCAATCTCGATATCTACCTTCACCCTAAAAAATTTACTTTCACCCCGCCCCTCCCAGATACACCAAGTCCGATCTCTTATACAAAGCGGTATAATACCTCCCCCGACTCACCCGCAGATGAAGACAACCGTAGCAGATGAAGGTACTTTTACTATTTACCTTCACCCATTAACAATCTTATAATCAAAACCAGTGCATACAAAAGTGAAGGCAAATTCCTGATTATGGCGGAAAAATAAAAAAGCCGGACTTTATTCAGCCCGGCCTTACATAAACTTATTCAATGATTATCGATTCTACTTAGCATAACTTACCGCACGAGTCTCACGAATTACCGTAATCTTCACCTGGCCCGGATAAGTCATTTCATCCTGGATCTTCTTTGCGATTTCGTTTGACAGGTTTTCGGTATCCTTATCGTCGATCTTGTCAGCTCCGACAATTACGCGAAGTTCACGACCGGCCTGGATAGCATATGTCTTCACTACACCCGGATAAGAAAGAGCCAACTGTTCCAAATCATTCAAACGCTTGATATAAGCCTCAACGATCTCACGACGGGCTCCCGGACGTGCACCTGAAATAGCATCACAAACCTGTACGATCGGAGCAAGCAGTGTCTGCATTTCCACTTCGTCGTGGTGAGCACCTACGGCGTTGCAGATATCCGGTTTTTCTTTATATTTCTCGCAAAGTTTCATGCCTAAGATTGCGTGCGGCAATTCCGGCTCGTCATCAGGCACTTTACCTATATCATGCAACAGTCCGGCGCGTTTTGCCTTTTTCGGGTTCAATCCCAGTTCAGAAGCCATCACTGCACATAAGTTCGCCGTTTCGCGTGCGTGCTGCAGTAAGTTCTGGCCATAAGAAGAACGATATTTCATCTTACCGATCATACGGATCAGTTCAGGATGCAAGCCATGAACACCGAGGTCGATAACGGTACGTTTACCGGTTTCCACCACTTCGTCTTCAACCTGCTTTCTCACTTTCGTAACTACTTCTTCAATACGTGCCGGGTGAATACGTCCGTCTTGTACCAACTGGTGCAAAGCCAGACGAGCTATTTCACGACGAACCGGATCAAAGCCGGACAACACGATTGCTTCAGGCGTATCGTCAACCACGATCTCGATACCGGTTGCCGCTTCCAACGCCCGGATGTTACGGCCTTCGCGACCGATGATACGGCCTTTGATTTCGTCTGATTCGATATGGAAGACTGTAATCGAATTCTCGATTGCCGTTTCGGTAGCCACACGCTGGATGGACTGGATAACGATTTTCTTCGCTTCCTTATTGGCCGTCATCTTCGCTTCCTCCATGATTTCGTTGATATAGGAAGTGGCTTCGGACTTAGCCTCGTCTTTCAGGGATTCGATCAAACGTTCTTTCGCTTCTTCGGCAGAAAGTCCGGAAAGGGTTTCCAGATGTTCGATTTCACGCTGGTGAAGTTTATCCAGATCCAGCTTCTTCTTTTCTACCAGTTCCAGTTGGGCGGCCAGGTTCTCCTTTACGGCATCCACTTCACTATTTTTGCGTTGCAAGTCTTCCTGGCGTTGGTTCAAGCCCAACTCGCGTTGTTTCAACTTAGCCTCTACGGACTGTATCTTTGAATTACGTGCGGACACCTGTTTCTCCAGATCCGCTTTCAAATGAAGGAACTTCTCTTTTACTTCGAGCAATTTCTTCTGCTTCATTACTTCCGACTCCTTTTCAGCCTCGCGTATCACAGCGTCATACCTTGACTTCATAAGGACTCTCATCACAAACCACACGAGCAAACCTCCGACAACGAAGGTTACAAGTGCTATGATTATAGTCATACCCATTTTACTTATAGTTTAAATTCAGTTATATTATTATACAAAAAAAGCACTGCCTTACATGGAATCCCCATGCAAAGTAGTGCGGAAACGCATCTTCTTTATTCTTACAACTATTTATCCTTCAGGTAACTTTCCAGTTTATCGGTCAGTTCCTGTATCTTTTCAGTAAAGGGACTTGTGTCATTCTTATCCTCCAACATCAAATTTTCCACTGATAGTTGGAAGGTCACCATGGCTAACAAATCTTTTACATCCACTTCGGAATATTTCTTCCGGTACTGGTCCATTTTCATCCTGATTTGCCGGACAGCCTCACGGGCTACCTGCTCTTCGCTCCGGTTGATCCTGATACCATAACTTTTACCGGCTATCTCTACATGTATAAGAAATTTATCGTCCATCGCCTCTATTCGTTTAATAGTGCAATGCACTTGTCTACTTCCCGCACTAACTTCGATAACCTCATCCTGGCACTTTTCATTTCTCCCTCATTGACAGAAACAACCCGTGCAGTCAGCATGTTATCACATTTGGCATTCAACTCTTCGATCGTCTTCATTGCTTGTTGAAGTTCTCCTTCCTTCTGTACCAAAAAATCTTCAAGCTCGTTGATTTTCTGCTTTTGCCTATCGCAAAGCTCCATCAAATCACGAACCCTAACATCAAATACAGCCAACAATCTTTTATGATCTTCGGTCATTTCACACCAAATTCTACACAAAAGTAAACTATAGAATTGAATAAAACAACGAATCGGTTTGTTTTTTTGACAGAAAACATCCGGATACACAAAAGGCCGTTCAAACTAAAATCCGAACAGCCCTCCTTCTAATAGATTCAGCTACGCTATATTTATACTAACGCAACATACCATTCACCCTCGACGTCTTCGAAAGCCAATTTGCCTTCTTTCGCTAACCAACCAAAAGCAGCATACATATCTTTTTCCGCTTTAATCTTAGTCGCTTTCTTTACTGCCTTAACACTCATCTTACCGCCTTCATTTAATGCGTTCCAAACAAGGCCGGCGTTTGTTCCAATCAATTCGATCATGTTTCTTTTTGTTTTGTTAATTCGTTAACGGGGGCAAATTTATAGATTAATCGATTAAAACAAAAGGATATAGATGTTTTTTAGCATAAAAACAGGTGCTTTTTATACTTTGTAAGCATAATTAACATTGCTATAACACAATTATAGTGTTATTTTCCGCCTATCCTCAGCTGTAATAAGTTCCGCCTCCATGTTTATAGCTGAAACATATTTGCTTAATAAGTCTGCCGCATACTTTCCTGCCGACTCCAGACCATCCAATCCGGAATAACCATTTATAATCATTAACAGGCGGGTGGTATCCAGCCCTATTTTTGTCCGTTCCTCATCGCTGGTCGGAGTTCCGACCCCGCCGACCGCATCCCGATAGACTGGCAAACCTGCAATATTCAGTTCTCCACGCCCGATTCCATGATAAACTTCACCTTCCCTACCGACTCCCAGCACCAGACTTCCACCGGCAATCTTATCTGCATCGAAGCCGCCAATGGAATATCCGCTACGGATAGAAACCAAATTGATGAGATCAACCAACGTATCGACCTTATAAAGGGGTAATTCACGAAGAATACGCCGCCGCAACGCTTCAGAAGAAGGACGATAACGATTCGGATCTTTTCCCAGACGCTTATAAGCCTGGCGGGTAGCCTGTATAGGGAGCCATTTGTTGATTTGTTCCAGTTTAACTGTTTCCCGGACTACCTTTTCTTCGTCCGCTATCTCCTGCCAAAGCCGTTCATCCGGTTCCGAATTGCAAACATCACAAGACAGGACCAAAACATGTAAATCCGGACAGGCGGTAGCTACTTCTTCTGAAATTGAAATGTGTAACATAGGGAAAATTTATGATTTATAAAACTATAGATTGTTATTTACCATCTATTTAACAATGATACCGGACAAGATACGCCCACTCTTGATTCCCAAACGGCGGGCGGAGAAGAAATCGTCGGGATGGGTGTAAGTGCAGATGCCGGCAAGTTCGATATGTCCGGTTGAGAGGCCTTCGGACAATAGTTGCAGTCGGTTAGCCTCCCATAAATCGATATGAGCTTTTCCTGTATCGACATTGCGCTTCAAAATACGCGGCATTTCAAAACCGGCTTCCCGAAAGGCGTCGACAACCTCTTCGCCGACTTCAAAGGCATCGGGACCGATGGAAGGAGCGATACCGGCTTTCATGAGACAAGGATCGGCTCCATATTCATCAATAAGGAAGCGAACGGTTTTCGCGACGATCCGCTGTACGGTTCCCCGCCAACCAGCATGAATGGCAGCCACCGTCTTTACATCGGGAGCATACAGCAGGACAGGGACACAATCAGCTGTTGAGACGGCAATGCAAACTCCCGGCACATTCGTCACCAGAGCATCTACACCGTGCATATAAAGCTGCTGTTCTTCCAATGGAAGGGAAAGAAAAAAAGGCTCGATCGAACGGATCTCCGTCCCGTGAACCTGGAAAGGCACAAAAATACGTTCGGAAGGAATTCCGAGCACATCTGAAAGAAGTTTCCGGTTCGCCCGGACAGCTTCCGGATTGTCCCCGCTGTATTCGCCGGGGTTAAAGGAAGCATATGCACCTTCGCTCACACCTCCTTGGCGGGTTGTCACAAAATGAGAGATGTTGCAATCCTCGCTTAATACGGGAAATTGCAACATCTTCACTTTATCATTTGGAAATATCGTCATCTTCTGCGTCATCCCAATCTTCATATTCTTCATACTCTTCATCGTCGTCGGGATCATCTTCCTCAAGAGGAATAACAAAATCATCATCAAGCGAAAGTGCGCTTACATCGATGTTCTTATGTACAATACGCTCTACCTCATGGAACGTTTCTTTGTTCAGTTCCTTCCATAACAGGTCTTTCAATTCGGTGATCCCCATTCCGGTAACAGAAGAAATAAATACATAAGGAACGCCTTCCGGCAGATCTTCGGACAATGCCTCGATCAACTCCTCATCCAGCATATCGCTCTTGGTAATAGCCAGAACACGACTTTTACCCTGCAAATCCGGATTATACTTGACCAGTTCGCCCAAAAGAATTTCGTATTCCTTCTTGATATCATCCGCATCGGCCGGCACCATAAACAGGAGTAACGAATTGCGTTCGATATGGCGCAAGAAGCGTAATCCCAACCCTTTACCTTCACTGGCACCTTCGATAATGCCAGGGATATCGGCCATAACGAACGAACGGTTGTCACGATAGCTTACTATCCCCAGATTCGGTTCGAGCGTCGTGAACGGATAATTGGCAATCTTCGGTTTGGCAGCCGAAACAACCGACAACAACGTCGACTTTCCTGCATTCGGGAAACCGACCAGACCGACATCGGCCAGCAGTTTCAATTGCAAGATCACCATACGTTCCTGCGCCGGTTCGCCGGGTTGTGCATAACGGGGAGCCTGATTGGTCGACGTCTTGAAGTGGCAGTTACCCAATCCTCCACGCCCGCCTTTCAATAACATTACCTGCTGACCGTCCTCGGTCACATCACAGATAAACTCACCCGTATCGGCATCATACACGACTGTTCCGCAAGGGACCTCTATCACACGATCTTCACCGTCTTTCCCAAAACTGCGTTTAGCACCGCCGCCTTCACCATTTGTCGCCATGATATGACGTTCATACTTCAGATGAAGAAGCGTCCAGTAATTCCGGTTTCCACGAAGATACACATGGCCTCCTCGCCCTCCATCGCCTCCGTCGGGACCTCCTTTCGGAATGTATTTCTCGCGGCGAAAGTGAGAAGACCCTCTCCCGCCCTTACCTGAGCGGCAATAGATCTTTACATAATCTACAAAGTTTGATTCAGCCACTTTTACTTTTTAATTTATGATTTATGATTTATGATTTATGATTCATAGCGACAAAGGATATAAATCATAAATCATAAATCATAAATCCCATTCATAAATCTATTACAAATTATTTACCGCTTCTTTGATACGCCCGAAAATTTCTTCGATTGTCCCCATACCTTTGATGGCAACATGTTTGCCTTCACCGATATAGTAATCAGCCAAAGGAGCAGTCTGTTTGTGATAAACATCCAGTCTTGACTTGATTGTTTCCAGATTATCATCCGAACGGCCTGAGACCTTACCACGTTCCAACAGACGGTTGATCAGTTCTTCTTCTTCTACCTGAAGGTTCAGCATAACGGATACATCGGTTCCACGTTTGTTCAACATTTCTTTCAGTGCTTTTGCCTGCGGGATCGTACGGGGGAAACCGTCGAAGATGACACCTTTGGAGTTCACCTTGCTGTCCAAAACCTTAGCCAGCATGTCAACAATCAACTCATCCGGAACCAGTTGTCCTTTTTCGATATAATCTTTAGCAATCTTACCCAGCTCTGTCTCGTTCTTCATTTCAGAACGCAAAACATCACCTGTAGAGATATGGTCCAAACCATATTCTTTAATAATCAATTCGCTCTGTGTTCCCTTTCCTGAACCGGGAGCACCAAAAATAACAATGTTCAACATAAAAAGTAAACTTTTTAAATTGACAATTGACAATTGGCAATTGACAATTACTCGTCAACTATCCAACTATCCATCGCCTCTTATTATACATTAATCTAATAAATTTCCTCCTCTTCCCAAATTATCAATTATCTTATAGATATCCCGATAGCCCCGTCCCTGTTCATCATAATCCAGTCCGTAACCGACAATAAAGTCACTCGGAATCCGGATGCCGATATAATCAGGTTTCAGATCGCACTTCAACGAATCAGGCTTGAACAGCATAGTCGCCAACTTAACATCGGCCGCCCCGTCCTTGCGAAGCTTATCCATAACATACTGCATCGTAAAGCCGGTATCGATGATATCCTCGATCAAGATCAAAGTCCTCCCTTTCACATCGGCCTGTACCGGCATAATCTCACGAACTACACCGGTCGTACTGGTCCCCTTGTAGGATGAATAGCGGGCAAAAGTGATTTCATACGGCTCGTTCAACTGGCGCATCAACTCCGCAGTGCACAGGAAAGCTCCGTTCAGAATCCCTACGAATAACGGATGTGTGCCTTCCACATCGGCACGAATACGTTCCGCCACTTTTGCTATCGCTTCTTTTATCTCCTCTTCCGGGATAAAGAGTTCAAATTCTTTGTCTTTTAATCGGATTCTATCCATATTCCGTCTGATTTTCGAGGGGACAAATGTACAACTTTTTCGGGTAAGCACAAACAATGTATAACATCTGTATCCGGTAGAGTCAACAAGCAAGTGCAATTATAGTCATAAAAATGAAATTCATCCAAAA
>ENA-UOIV01002916-UOIV01002916.1-human-gut-metagenome-genome-assembly--contig:-C59-NODE-2916-length-10687-cov-7.603555_pt1 | contig 10687 bp, 14 predicted proteins | sample MGYA00242333_ERZ723880 | MGnify/ENA metagenome assembly ERZ723880 | reverse complement strand
TGTGGGCCTCCCCTGACTGCAAGCATTTCAGTAAGGCAAAGGGCGGAAAGCCCGTGGACAAGCGAATCCGGGGGCTGGCCTGGATCGTTCTGCGCTGGGCCGGAACAGTCCGCCCCCGTGTGATCATCCTGGAAAATGTCGAGGAGTTCCAGACATGGGGGCCGGTGCGCCGCGGGCACCCGGTAAAGTCAAAGACCGGACAGACATTCCGGCGGTTTATTGACCAGCTGGAGGGCCTGGGCTATGCCGTGGAATGGCGGGAGCTAGTGGCGGCTGACTATGGGGCGCCAACAACCAGGAAGCGGTTTTTCCTGATTGCCCGCTGTGACGGGAGGCCCATTGTATGGCCGGAGCCTACACACGCACCAGCGGACAGCCCTGAGGTAAAAGCGGGGAAGAAACTTCCGTGGCGGAGTGCGGCGGAGATCATAGACTGGAGCCTGCCCTGCCCCTCCATTTTCGACACGCGAGAGGAAATTCGGGAGAAATACGGCCTTTCCGCCCAGCGCCCACTCCGACCCAACACCATGCGGCGGGTGATCAGGGGCGTAGACAAGTTCGCGATAAAGTCTGCCAATCCGTTTCTGGTGGTGGTCAATCACGCCGGAGAGTTCCGGGGACAGGGGATGGGCGAACCGCTCAAAACGATTACCGCGAAACACGGCTATGGCGTGACCTCCCCGGTCATGGCACCGCTGACCGCAACGAATACCAGCAACAGCGTGGGCGCAGGGGTGGGTGCCCCGGTACATACTGTGACAACGGCAGGAAATCAAATGCTGGTCACGCCTACCCTGGCAGCTATCGGACAAACCGGTGGCGGAGATCGGGGACGGAAAATCACGGAGCCGACGCACACCCAGGTTTCCAAGGCGGAGGAGTGCGTGGTGGCACCAGCCTTGATCCAGTACCACACGGAGCAGACCGAGCGGGTACGTGGGCAAGGGCTATCGGACCCTCTTATGACCATTGATGCCTCCAACCGCTACGGGCTGGCGGCGGCCAGTCTGGTCAAATACTATGGGAGCGACCATCACGGACAAAACATTGGGGACCCGCTCCATACTGTGACAGCAAAAGACCGTGAGGCCGTCCTGGCGGCACACATAACAGAATACCATGGCGCCAGCGTTGGGACAAAGGCCGAAGAACCTGTAGCCACAACGCTGGGGAACGATCACCAGGGCCTTGTTGCTACGCACATGGTCAAGATGAAGGGGACAAACCTGGGCGGCCCAATGTCGGAGCCGGTGCAGACCATTACTGCCGGCGGAGGCCATCATGGCGTGGTCACCACGCGGATCACCAGAGCGGAGCCGGGCGCGGATCTTAAACGCTGGCCAGAGATCCGGGCGCTGCTGAATACATATTGCGGCTATGACCTGGGGCCGGAGGATGTGATCCTGTTCAAGATCGGCGGAGCCTGGTATTTCATGGCGGACATTGGGCTGCGCATGTTGACGCCGCGGGAGCTGTACCGAGCCAACGGTTTCCCGGATGATTACAAAATCGAGCGGGACTATACCGGACAGACCTATGGGAAAAGCAAACAGGTGGCCCGGTGCGGAAACGCCGTGCCCCCTCCCTTTGCCGCGGCCCTGGTGCGGGCCAACCTGCCGGAGTGGTGCGCGGGCGTGGAGATCAACACCATGGAGGAATTGGAAAGGGCGGTGGCTGTATGAGCGACAAAAAGAACATGCGCCGGATCAGCGTCCTGGTGACCGCGCAGACGGCCTATAACCTGGACAAGCTGGCGGCCATGTGTGGCTACCGGGAGCGGGGCCATGTAATCGACAAACTGGTGAGAGAAAAAATGCTGCAGATGAACGGAGAAAAGAGACATGAACAAAACGAAAATTGACTGGGCCTCCATGATCTGGAACCCTGTGACCGGGTGCCGACATGGGTGTCCGTTCCAGCATCTCAGCCGACCTGAATTGCAGTAAAGGGTGGATTGATAGCATGGCAATCCAGAACTATACGACCACAATTGATGTGTACAAGAGTCTGGGAGAAATCCAAGGGGCTCTTGCCAGCCATGGGGCGCGGAAGATCATGGTGGACTATGACGCAGCAGGACAGCCCATTGGTGTCATGTTTGGGATCGAGACGCCCGCTGGTATACGAGGGTTCGCACTTCCTGCCAACGTGGAGGGGGTACGGACCGTGTTCGCCCGGCAAAAGGTGAAGGGACAACCCGGTCAAGCTGAGCGCACGGCTTGGCGCAACGTGCGGGACTGGGTGATGGCCCAGATGGCGATCATCGAGGCGGGGCAGGTCCAGATGGAGGAAGTATTTCTTCCCTACCTGACAGACCGGCAGGGGCGAACACTGTATCAAAGGAGGGCTGACAATGAAGCGGCTGACATGGAGAGTAAACGGAGAGGCCAGGATAATGCTGAATGGCGTTGAGATTTGCGGAACGGTTGCTGACCGCCTCGCCGCCTACGAGGACACGGGCCTGGAGCCGGAGGAAATAGCTAAAATCCGCGAGGACGTAGAGAACGGCTACATGAAATCCACCGCACGACGGTACGGAATCTCGGTTGACCGCCTCAGCGAACTGGCTCAGGCTGACAGGGAGGGGCTGTGCGTGATTCTTCCAAAGGAGGAACCGCTAAAAAAGGGAATGACCATCTGGTATGTGGATACTGACACAGGCGAGATCGAAGAAGGGGAGGTATTCTCAACAGACTACAAGGATGGACGCCTTGACAGCTTTAGTGTGGACTTTAAGTTTTCTGGTGATTTTGATGCGTTCTTTGGCTCCGCTTGGGGAAGTTGTTTCTTTGGGAGTCGAGAGCAGGCCGAGGCCGCACTACGGAGGGAGCAGGATGGGCAGGACGATTGAATTTCCAACAGATAATGTATCCATCGGAGACGCCTTGGCCATTGTGAAGGCCCGGCTAGATGATCCGGACATTTCCATCCGCACCAAGGTCCTGGCCATTGAGGCGGTGGCGGAAATGGAGACCCACAACAGCGTGACCAAGGCAGAGCTGGTGGGGGCACTTCGGTGGCTGTTCCAGCACTATGATTTTGAGGAGGAGTGACCAGTGAAGGAGTACATCGAGAGGGCGGTTGTAAAGACCCTTCTGGAACGCTATGGGGCCACTGATGATGCGATGGCGTTGATTGATACCATCCCTGCCGCCGACGTTGCGGAGGTGAGGCATGGGAGATGGATTGTCACTGAGGCGAATTTTGGGTATTGCGATATTATCCAAAAAGAATATATCGCCAAGAAATACACCTGCTCTGAATGTGGATACGAAACAGGCGAACAGGCAAAGAAATTTGCTTGTTGTCCAATCTGCATGGCCCGCATGGATAAGGAGGCCGACCGTGAGGCTGGTTGATGCAAAATTTGCAGAACGTTTGGCAAAAAGCAAGTATCAGGACAAGCCTGTTATTTTGGGATGGTTCTTGCGTCTTATCCGGCAGTCTCCCACCATCGACGCCGTGCCTGTGGTCAGGTGCTGGGAGTGCATTTATAGAGATGGAACACCCGGACAGCCCAATATTCTTTGCGGTCAAATGCACGATGATGATTTCTGCTCCTACGGCCAGCGAAAGGAGGCCAAGCATGATAAATACCCATCCGACCCAGTGTAATATCTGCGGTGGGCCTGTGGTCTACTGCTCAAACGCCCGTGTATATGGCCGGGAATATGGGAGCGGATATTGTTATCTCTGTGAGCGGTGTGGAGCCTATGTGGGGACGCACAAGCCACGACCACGGGAGGCCCTTGGTCTGCTGGCCGACGAACCAATGCGCACCGGAAAGAAGATGTGCCACGCTCTATTTGACCCGCTCTGGCAGGGGAAGCCAAAGGCCCATAAAAAGCGCAATGATCTATATAGCTGGCTTGCCCGGAAGATGGACATATCAGTTGAGGACTGCCACTTCGGATACTTTGACATTGAGCAGCTCCGGCGGGCGTACATCATCCTGCGAGACATTCGGGGGAAACAGATGAAGTATGACAACTGCGGGAAAATTCGCTTTGAGGAGGACGACCATGAAGTTTCGTAACCCGGAGACGGGGGAAGTATTCTTGTCCATATCCTCTGCGGCAGATTATTTTTGCCGAGAAAATGACTGCTTTTTGCAGACGTGCCCTCTTAAAGGGCAAACGGATGGAGAGCCATGCGCCGATTGGGCCAACGCTTACCCCCGTGTAGCCGCCCGCCTGATGGGCTATGAGGTGGTGGAGGAGGACTTCACATTTACTATCAAATTGTGCGATAACAAGATCGATAAAGACTTTGAGCGATTTTCGTCAGATTGCCTTGAGCAGATGATCGAGATGTTTGTGAGCAAACATGGTTATGTTGGAGAAAACCAGGTTGCAAAAATTGTTTCTGTCCAAGCGGTTGAAAGCGGAGATAATCAGGCAATTTCCGGTGAGCGGTACACATGGTTAGAGGCAAAGGCAACTATTCCAAGAATCAAAGAAAATGAGGAACTAATTGAGCGGATTGAGCGAGAAGAAATGAAAGATGTTTCCATTGGGTGCTCCATTAAGACAAGAACCTGCTCTATCTGCGGAGATACTGACGGAAAGTGCGGTCATATTCCAGGGCGTGAGTATGACGGAAAGTTATGTTATATGACGCTGGATGATCCACAAGATGTCTATGAATGGGCGTTCATAGAATCAGGAAAGGACGAACCATCCGGAAATTCCGGAGAGTTGGAGGATAAAGACTGCCACACTTGCGGGCATTTTGAAAACAAAGAGAGATGCGGAAGTTGTATTGCTACTATCAATATAAACGGAGGAAGATCAAGCACGCCGTCTAATTGGATTCCAAAGGAGGAGGCCAACATGGACAAGCCGAGAATTTGTGATGTGCTGGGGGTTGAACCGCAAGAGAAGTTTGACGCCGGCCCGTACAAAGATGCCTATATAGATTTGTCTGGCATCATAAGGACAAATGTTCATACGCTGATGGATGCTGACCGCGTGTGTGAACTTATCAACCACCCTGACCGCATCATCCGCAAGCCCCGCTTCACCCAGCAGGAGGTGGAGAGAGCGAAGGCTATCAAGGTGCTGTTTCCGTGCGCAATAGCAGTTGTAAAGGCACCCTTTGGGAGCGTTGCTGTGTCTGGTGCTTCTCTGATGCTGAGCACAGAATATTTTCCATCTATCCAGCCCGGCCAGTCTTACACCCTTGACGAGATCATCGGAGGTGAAGGAAATGGCTAAACACGAAAGCATTTTCGATTGGACCATCGGAGAAATCGAGGAGGTCTGCCGGAAATCGAAAAGCTGTAGGAACTGCGAGGCTAGAGAAGTATGTGAATCAATCCAGGTATTTGCACCGCCTCCTGGGAAGTGGAAGTTGGGAAAACCACGTTTTACAGAGGAAGAAATTGACACGTGCCGACTGCTTCAAAAACTGTACCCTGGGTCTATAGGAATCGCGCGTGGCAACAACCGAAGAGACTTTGTTGTGTACGGAGAAGGAGATAGGGTCCTGGCGTTTATCACAAGCACCGCATTTGGAAACCTCAAGATATGGGAAAACGCAAGATTTTCGGATGTGCTAGGAAATTCCTTATAACAGTTCCTTGGCGATGATTCCTGATGGAGAAAGAGATGGGTCGAAACTATGGGCAAGAAAGCAAAGAAAAAGGTAAATCCACGAAGGAGACCCCTCACTCATGCGGATCTGAAACGGGCGAAGGAGGATGCTGTCACAACAGCTGTCAAAAAATCCTGGGCTATCATGTTTACAGTCCTGCGCGATAAAGAGGGGATGGAAACGTCAGAACTGTCACGCATTATGGCTGAAGTGCTGGACTTGGCAGACAGTGTAGACCGGGGGTACTGCACGATCTCCGACCTGCGTGATATTCTGCGAGTAGAGTCTCATATCAAAATTATGGAGGGTTGAGCGTGGAATTTATATTGAATTTCGCACAGGCGTTGGCAGTATCGGTACTGCTGATCGGATGCCTAGTAACTGTCTGCTGGGTAATGCACAATTATCTTCAGCGAGGAACCTCAGGCCGTCCGCTGAAGGTTCGGATCAATACCCATGGAGGCCCCTGTCCAAAGCAGTATGGGGAATGGATTGATCTCTGCACAGCAGAGAACGCCGTCTTATCGGCTGGCGAGTATCAGATGATTTCGCTTGGGATCTCAATGGAAATTCCCCGGGGGTATTACGCGGAAGTCGTGCCGAGGTCCAGTACATACAAACGATATGGGATCATTCTGGCAAACAGCATGGGCGTGATTGAAAACGCATACTGCGGCGATGATGACATCTGGCACTTTCCGGCCATCGCCATGAGAGACGCCGAGATCCCGGCAGGGACGCGGATTTGCCAGTTCCGACTGCACAGGGAGAACCCCCATGTTGTTTTTGAGCAGGTCGAGCATCTGGAGAATGAGAACCGCGGAGGGTTCGGTAGTACAGGCGTATGATATGGGCGAAAGAGAGGCGCCTGTGGGAATAAAGTATTTACTTGGGGAAAAGGAATATTCCATCATCCGAGAAGCATTTTGGGCCCGGAAGGAGGGACTGATCCTGGAACGGAGCCTTCGGAACGTGGGAAGCATCCGCATCAGCATGGGGGTGCCGGACAAAGCCTGGAGTGAGACCTCGTGGTTGATTCGGATTGAAACATTCAGAAAGAATATCTATTCCACGCAGTATTTCGGATCGGTGGAGGAACTGAAACGATATTTGAGGGGGTGAACAGGAAGTGGCAAGGATCTATGGAGCGAGCGATGACCTTCTTGAAATTGAGGATTCTGATTTTGAGGAGGACGAGATCAGCTGCTATAACCAGGATGTCCGTCTGCGCTTTGAGGACGGGATGGTGGCACGGTTCCACTATCCGAAGGCGGAGAATCTTGGGGTATGGGGGTGTGAGATCGAATCGGCGGGGTCGGCCGGTTATAGCCTCTCGGAGTGTTTTGACGAAAATGCGGATCCGTATAGCGATATTCTGGAGACGGATGCGGATTTAGAAGAAATAGAATTCATATAGGGAGAGCATTGATGCTCGGCCCACAAAATACGTGTTGAATTCCAGAGCCGATCTGCAAAGAAAGGATAGTGAGTAACCATTGGCTGACAATGAGAATGACGGCGGGATTCTGCTATGCGCCGGATGCGGAAAAATCATCGGAAAACTGGAGAATGGAAGCATGACGATCCGACATAAGGGGCGCTCTGTTGTGATTTCTCCGATACTCGCGGATATCAATGTGGAGATTGTTTGTGAATCCTGCAAGACAATAAACAAATTTCAAAAAAAACATGAAACTAATTGCCTTTTGCTCTGAAGCATGGTATATTTTTAATATATAGAGCAATCGGCACTTACCGTGCTATTCCTTTTATGGGGTACGGTAGGTGCCGATTTTTTCTTTGGAGGTGTTCGCATGAATCCCGGTGAACAGGAAGTGTGGAACACGATCAAAAGGATTATAAGCGGCGGTGAAACTGCTGAGGTCAGGATGACGAAGGATGGGATCAAGGTTTATGAGCAAAGCCGTAAGCTGATGTTCGGAAAATCAACCTTGAAAAAATGATTCTTCAGAGAAATTGAAGGAGATTCTTCCATGGAAAACGACAGGGCGCAATATTGCGTGATGTGTGGAACAGAGCTTAACGAGTTTTCCGGAGTATTTGGTTCCGAGCAGAGACACAAAAATCAGAAATTCATACCGTTCTGTCGCAAGTGCCAGCAAGAGTATTTCGACATGCTTGCAAAAGAGACAACGCCGCATTTGGCGATGTTCTACTGTTGTATAGCATTTGATGTCCCGTTTGTTTTAAAGCGACTCCCCTGCCTTGATGATGAAGCGGAACCCTGGATCGCATACCTAAATAATCTGAGACGGTCTGCAGAGGACAGGCATGGGAAATCAATCCTTGGGTTCGTGGACGGAGAAAGCGATGTTCTCCAAATCTTTGGGGAGAACCTGACCAATGGAACGTTCTCCAAAATGGTTTCGGCCGAAAAAGCATTGAAGGAACGCAAACGCGGGAGCAAGCGCCAGAAAGAAGATTGGGGCGAAATGGATGGCTTTACACAGGAACAGTACGATGAACTGGATCGCTTGTACAAGGTTCAGAGCAAGCCCTTTGAAGCCACAGGTATTGATGAACTTTTAGAGTATAACCTCCGGGAAATCTGCAAGAACCTTTTGAGATATTCCATGGCAAATGCGCAGGGGAAGGCGAAAGATGCAAAGCAGTTCCTGGATCAAGCGGAGACCATAAAGGCCAGCAACCTAATGCGGAAGCGTGATGAAAAACCAATTGAGGAATTGAAAGTTGACACCATCGTCGACAAGCTGGAAAAGAAGGGCTTCATGAAAAACGGGAAGCTCCTTACGCTGCCTGAACTCCTGAAAATGATTCCGAATATGCGGCCGCAGTATCCACATAGTCTCGATGCGGCGGACCAGATGATGCTCTGCATCGAAAATACGATGCGCCGCAATGCCGGCATGGGGACTGTTTCAGAACTTTCTGAGTCCATGATGATTGACGCGCTACCCGGAGAGTTTTTGGAGGACGCTCCGGAATGGGAGAAAGACATCAAAAAGAAACTGGAGCTTCTGCCCATGATGGAGCGAAGGAAGATGGTGGAAAAGAAACGAACAGAAACGCAGGAAGCCAAAAAGGATGGTATAGATGGCAAAGGGGTATAAGTGGTCACAAGCCAGTCAGCGGTGGGTCAAACAGGAGGAGAGCGCCGAAATTAAATTTGAGGAGCGGGACGATGGAGAGAGCTGGGCATTTCTGATCTCATTGTGGCGTTGGTATCCTGACTACCTGCTTGACCTTCTGGAAGACGAGAATGCTGACTTCTCTTTGGCGCTGATCCAGAGAGTGATGATTCGAGCCAATGCTCGTTACCGCAACGTGTTTATCACAGGAAGCCGCGGAACCAGTAAAACCTATACCTCGTCTTGCGCAAGGTACACAGACGGGGTGCTTTGGCCTGGAGAGGTCATGCGGTACTTTGGCCCGTCTATCACACAACTGCTGCCTCTGGCCTCCCAGGCGAGAAAGCAGATTGAGAAAAACTATCCGGTCTTGACCAATCACTACCATATTTATTCTGAGAGCAATGAGCGATTTGAGATCCGGACAAACCTTGGAAGCGTATTTTCTGTTGCTACGATGCGCGGCGATAACGCATCGTCTGTTTTGGCGGAAGAGGTTGGGCAGGAAGAAAAGGGGAAGGCATTTGACCACGCCACTTTTTCCAGTGTGGTCCTACCAGCGATCCGTCTGACCCATAGAGTTGGAAAGCAGAGAGACCCGATTCATATTGATTTCAAAAAATCCTATATCACAAGTGCCTGCTCCCAGCATAACCAGGCTTACCAATATCGCCTGGACGCCATAGCGGATATGGTGGTGGATGGAAGCGGGTTCGCGGTGGACTTTCCGTACCAAGTGGCTCTTTTGTCCGGTATACGGGATTGGGTGTGGGCGCAGGACTTGCGAAAAAAATTGAGTCCGGAAGAATGGCTGCGGGAGATGGAGTCCATCTACACTGGTGTAACGGAAAATCCTGTGATTTCCGAAAACGTATTGACGGAAGCCAAGAAACTGACTGTTATGGAAACGCATCACTGCGGAGATCCGAATGCTGTTTACGTGGTTGCGTATGACGTATCCTATGAAGATGGGGCAAAAAACGCGAAATGTGCTATGTCAGTTTTGAAACTGACCTCACAGAAGAGTTTCATCAAGCATGGCACATTCCTGAAGCAACTGGTGTATGTTGAAGATATGAGTCCCAGAGAACACATGCTGCAGGCCATGTACCTAAAGAGGCGATGGAGAGACTACTGCATGGACGGCGGGGGACAGACCTATATCGTCATTGACGGATGGCAGTACGGGAAGGCCGTTGTAGAGGATCTGATGAAGGATCTGAAGGATGGAATGCCGCCGCTGTGCTGCTATGACCACCGCTTTTATACGGATCTGGAACTTCCGGGCGCTTTGCCTGTGATTTATGCCATCAAGGCGACGACTGGTTACGAGGGAGCCCATGACTCAGACAGTGAGATGCTGCGGTATGCGGGTCTTCAGTTTGAAAACGGGAATGTGCAGATGCTGACAACTGATGTCTATAAGGGTGTGGAGGCATACAAGAAGTTCCACGGACTGAAGGACAGCATTGACGATGCGAAAATCGCCATTCCATACGCGAAGACCAGGGAGATGATTGAGCAGATCCAGAACCTGAAGAAGGAACTTTCCGGAACACAGTGGAGGGAGAAGCGAATTTCCAATTCGATCAACCGCGATATGTGGTCCGCCACCAAGTACGGCCTGCGGATGGCGCAGGTCCTGGAATATAAGCTCCGCAAGGAGGAGGCCATGCAGAAGTCCAGTTGGACAGAGGCCATCGAGCGGGCTAGGCAGCGCAGAGCCCTAGCCGCGGCGGCAGCCACGGCGGGCAGGACCGTGGGATACAGAGGAGGCCGGGTGCGATGACGGTGCATGGAACGAAAAATGTGAGCTACCGTCTCTACGGCACGGTTTTGGATGAAGAGAGCGCGAAGCTGCCGGAGACGGAGCGGTACTGCTTTCTGGGGCCCGGGTACATCCTGATCTACAGGCGGAAACTGCGCCGGAAGCGGGACGGGTGGAAGGAGATGCGAGATCTGACTGTGCTGCCGGACGCGGC
>ENA-UOIV01002908-UOIV01002908.1-human-gut-metagenome-genome-assembly--contig:-C59-NODE-2908-length-10713-cov-5.625540_pt1 | contig 10713 bp, 9 predicted proteins | sample MGYA00242333_ERZ723880 | MGnify/ENA metagenome assembly ERZ723880 | reverse complement strand
AGCAGTCCTGCGAGTAACAAATATAGGGCGATGCTCTTATTCATTCTCTGGCTTTTGATTTTACATTGCAACAAATATACAAAATTAATCCATAAGCATTCTTAATTTAGGACAATCACACCAAAATCATAAAGTGCCCATCTGCTTTTGCCACCGATACGGACGAACATATTTATTTTTGATGGATGGATTAAACCTGCTTTATTTATGAGTACTATGTGTTAAGCTATATTAAATAACAACTTCTTCGGGAACTTTTTGTCGTGATTCGGCGTCTTATCTTTACGAGTGATAATTATAAATGAAAAAGTAAAAGATGAAAAAAGCTATTTTGACACTTTTGATGATTCCTGTTTTTGTCGGGATGTTGTTTTCTTGCTCTGAAGTCAAAACAGATGCAAAGAAGTTGGAAGGTAAATGGAATATTGTGGAAGTAAAAGGAGAAAAAATACTGAAAGAAGGTTTACCCAATATGGAGTTTGATATGAAAGATAATAAAGTTCACGGTAATGCTGGATGTAATATCTTTAATTCGACTGTCGTATTGGACGACCAGGATATTTCTTCCATCACGATCAATCCCGCAGCTACTACGATGATGGCTTGTCCGGATATGGAGACCGAAGATGCGATCCTGAAAGCTATGGGAGACGTGAAAGGTGTGAAGGTAGGCCAGTCCGAAAATGAAATGCTGCTGGTCGATACCGACGGTAATGTATTGATGGTTTTGTCAAAAAACTAATTGGGCGGAAATGAAGAAGTATATATATCTTTGTCTTGCAGTGTTGAGCATCGGTATCTTTGCTTCCTGTAAAGTGAAAAAGGGTGTGGAGGCGACTTTCTCCGACTTGGATGGCAGTTGGAATATTGTTGAGTTGAACGGTAAGGCATTGAATCCTGCCGAAACGAATCAGGTCATCGAGTTTGACGTGGCTCGTCATTCCCTTTCCGGAAAAGCAGGGTGCAACCGGATGATGGGACAGGTTGAATACAGCGATGCTCACAAGAATATCATTAAATTCCCGCAGGTTGCGACAACGCGTATGGCTTGTCCGGATATGGGTGGTGAGCGTGAGTTGTTGCAGGCTTTGGACAAAGTCGTTCGCTTTGAAGCGGAAGGTGATGTGAAACCTGTTAATAAAATCGCTTTATATGGTACGGACAATACCAAATTGATGGTTATTGAAAAGAAGTGACTTTCATTGTGAAATGTTTGAAAGGCGGTTCCGGTTGACGGGCCGCCTTTTTTATTTCGGCCTGCAAGGGATGATTAGGGTGAAGCAGCTGCCTTTTCCTTCCTGGGAAGCAAGGGTGATCCGCCCGTCCAGGCGTTCGGCGATAGTTTGACAGATTGATAGGCCCAGTCCGGTACCCTGTGCAAATTCGTCCGCCTTGAAGAAACGTTCGAACACTTTTTTCTGCGCCTCTTCCGACATACCTTTTCCGGTATCTTCGACGAAGATATGAGCTTCTTTCTCCTCCTTCTTATAGATATATCCTAACAGAATATGCCCTTTAGTGGTGAACTTGACGGCATTGTTGATGAAGTTCGTAATCACTTGTGTGAACCGAAAACGGTCTACGTGAATGATAAGTTCCGATTCCTGGAATTCTTTTAGGAAGCGGATATTCGAAGGCATGAGCAAGTGATGTGTCTGGTAGATCTCTTCCAACAGCTCGTTTAGGGCGCAATCGTCGAAGGTGAAGGACATCCGTCCCGACTCGATACGCGAGAGTTCCAGGATATCATTGATCAGTTTCAGCAGCAGGTTACTGTTTTTGTTAATCGTATTACGGAAAAGGTCTTTTTCTTCATCAGTCAGGTCTTTTTCGTCCTGCAACAAGTTGGTGAAACCGACTATCGCATTTAGCGGTGTGCGTATCTCATGACTCATGTTAGCGAGGAACGCCGATTTCATCTTATTGGCTTCTTCGGCTCGCTCTTTTTCTTCGATCAACCGGAGCTGTACCTGCTTTTTCCGTTCGCTTTCGCGGCGGTACATGTAAATGAGGTGAAGGATGATATAGACGACTGCTATGACGAGTAGGATTCCGCCTGCAATAATATAGTTTAGGTAACGGACTTCCAGTGGCATGTTATAGATGACGCTTCCCTGTGGCAGATCGTTCAATCGTATGTTGAAACGTTGCATCTCTTTCCAGTCGAAAGCAAATGTTTTAGGGCTTTCTACGATAGGAATGTCACTTGGAGAAGTTCCTTGCAGGATGCGGGCAGCTGTTTTGGCAACACAATCCGCCTGGATTTGTAAGGTTGTGAAATAGCCTCCGGTGATCCCTCTGTTATCATTGAACCCGTTGTTAATGACTGTGAAGTTAGGCACATTGGCCAGGCGTCCGACAGTCAGGACATTGAAATCGAGGATGATTTGCATGCAGGCGGTATAGGGTTTATCTTCAAATACCCAAAGGAGCTGGCGGGCGGTCAGATTGGCTGTCGAGGTTGTGTATAAGGCGGAAGAGCCTTCTTTGCCAGGCTGGATTTCCGTGGAAGTCGTTTGGGGCCTTGTTTGATACAACCCTTCATAAACAGCTATTCCATGTCCTTGGATATTGTCCATCAATGTTTCAAACGCTTTTCTGCCGATGAATTCTTTCGTTTTGAAAATCAGTATTTTCGATCTTCCGTATAATTTTTCGATCAGTTGTATGTTTTTCAAATATTCAGGCTTATCCCAGTAGCCTGTGAAATTAGGATGCTGTTCCAGTAGTTTCCAGTTGGGAAAGTTGACGCCCGAAAAGACAACAGGGATCGTTTTGCCGAGTGGATGGTTGCAGGCCATTAAGGTATAGGTGGCTTGGTCGTCATTGGAAATGATGATGTCCGGTTTGAAACTTAAAGTGTCGAGGAAAGAATACATCCGGGCTTCTTCGTCTGTGGCATTATATCGTTCGCAGTCCAGATAGAATGTGTGGATGGAAGAGAATATCTGTTCTTCCTCCAGTTCTCCGTGCAGTAACTCGTCGAATTTGGAGTAGGCACTCAGGCTTTGATTGTATGACTGTATGACAAGGACATTAAACAGTTCCTTCCCTTTTCTATTGGAGGAACCCTCTGCTTCACGCGGAAAACAAAGGGCCAATATCAGCATCGTTATGTATATATGTATTTTCAAGGAAGAAACACTTATCAATTGTACCCGTACTGTTTTAAAAACCGTTCAAAGTTAACGATAATCGGGATATAATAAGTATTTCTTTCTGATTTTCTTATATTCATTTAATGCCGGTTGCCAACTTGCGCGTATTTCGTCCTCCTTTAAGCCGCGGACAATCTGGAAGCGCAACTCTTTTGTCCCGGCAAGCAGGTCGAACCATTGCGGGCGAGTGAAGAAAAAAGCCTGGTCGTTGCCGGCTTTATTGTAGAAATCGAGGAGAAATTTCAGCGTCAATCCTCCGGTAAAGGGATATTCCCTCAAGTCTGTGCCATAGCATTCCTTGTCTTTATGCAATGGTTTCGTATCGAAGCCGGGTAGCGAGGCTGGCGTAAAGGTGAAATCTCCGTATCTGGGATCGGGTGCTCCTAATATTTGGAACGGATAGTAGGTCCCGCGGCCGACACTGATATTGGTCCCTTCGAAGAAACAGAGCGAAGGATAAAGGCGGATCGACTGGTCGTTCGGTAGGTTGGGAGAGGGTTTTACCGGTAACCAGTACGGATCGCCGTGACGCCAGTTTTCCATCTTGACGATATGTAGTTTACAGGTGTCGGGCGTGCTTTTTAGCCAACCTTCCTTGTTGATCATCCAAGCCAGTTCGCCAACCGTCAAACCGTGCAGTATGGGCAACGGATCTACACCGACAAACGATTCGAATCCTTTCTGGCGGATGGGCCCGTCAATGAAGTCGTTCGGGTTGGGACGGTCCAGGACGATAAACTCGACACCGCTTCCGGCACAGGCTTCCATCACGTAGTGCATGGTGCTGATGTAGGTATAGAAACGGGCTCCGACATCCTGAATGTCGAATACGACCACGTCCAGACCAGCCAACTGCTCGGCTGTCGGCTTCTTGTTCTTTCCGTATAGGGATATGATGGGGACTCCTGTTTTTACGTCACGGCTGTCTTTGATCTCGGCACCAGCATCGGCCGTCCCGCGGAAACCGTGTTCAGGAGCGAACACTTTTTTTACGTCGACGCCCTCTTCCAGCAAGGCGTCCAGCAAATGCTTCTGCTGCTTTTCGAGGATGGAGGTTTGGTTCACAACTAATCCGACCCGTTTGTCTTTCAACAGACGGGTAACGACGTCCATACGTTCGGCCCCTAATTTTAGAGGTTCTTTCTGTGGAGTGACGGCCTGGATTTCGGACATCAAGAACAGGCTTAACAGCCAGAAGGCACACCTGATAACTGTTCTCATAGACTCATTCCTTACTATTTGTTTCTGCAAAAGTAACGATTCTTTTTGTTTATTGCGTATCTTTGCCTCTCAATAAAGCGATTGAATGTTATGAACCCTTTAGATATTATTGCCAAATATTACCCGGCAAGCTCGGATGTGTATCGGATTTTGGTTATGCATAGTAGAAGTGTGGCTGATAAAGCTTTGGCTATAGCCCGGATGCATCCGGAAATGAATCTTGACCTTACCTTTATAGAAGAAGCAGCCATGCTGCACGATATCGGTATTTTCCGTTGTAATGCTCCTGATATCGATTGTCATGGGGAGGCGGAATATATTTGCCACGGTTATCTGGGGGCCGAACTGATGTGGGCGGAAGGTTATCCGCGCCATGCCCGTGTGTGCGAACGGCATACCGGAACGGGTATCACGCTGGCAATGATCGAAGAACGTAATCTGCCTCTTCCACACCGGGACTTTATGCCGGAAACCTTGGAAGAACAACTGGTTTGTTTCGCCGATAAGTTCTACAGCAAAACGAAGCTGGACAAAGAAAAATCTGTCGAAAAGGTAAAACAAGGTCTCTCCAAGTATGGGAATGAAACTGTCGAACGGTTTGATAACTGGTGTAAACTCTTTTTAGGGGAATAAAAAGGGATTGGCTCGCTAAATTGTTATACATTTGCCCGCTGTAACACACTGCAAATAACGACGGAATGTTTTTGAAATACAAATGCCTGATTATTTTGTTGCTTTTCCTCACCGGAAACATGATGACTGAGGCGCAGGAACTTATTGCCCCGACCGATACCGTGACGGCCGTTGTGGGCGATACGGTCGTACCCGCCGGACAGGATAGTGTGCTTGCGTTGGACAGCGTACCGAAGAAGCAGACAGGGTTGGACGCTCCGGTTTCCTACCAGGCGAAAGACTCCATCATCATGACGGGGGCGAACTGGGCTTATTTGTTCGGGGAAAGCGATGTGAAATATCAACAGATCGAACTTCAGTCCGAGAAAATCGAGATGAATATGGACAGTAGCCTGGTGTATGCCACTTTCGGTCTCGACTCGATCGGGGAGGAATTCGGCTATCCTCTTTTCAAAGATGGTGACCAACAGTATGAATCCAAGACGATGCGCTATAATTTCGGTACGAAAAAAGGATACATTACGGATGTGATCACGCAACAAGGCGAAGGCTATGTGACAGCCGGGCGTACCAAAAAGATGGACAACGATGTCTTGAATATGGTGGGTGGACGGTATACGACTTGTGACGAGCACGATCACCCCCACTTCTATATCCAGATGACAAAGGCGAAAGTCCGTCCGAAAAAGAATATCGTGACGGGGCCTGTCTATATGGTGTTTGAGGATGTTCCGCTTTATCCGATCGGCCTGCCTTTCTGTTTCTTTCCGTTTTCGAGTTCTTACTCTTCGGGTATTATCATGCCTACTTTCGGAGATGAAAGTTCGCGTGGTTTCTATCTGCGTGACGGAGGGTATTATTTTGCGTTGAGCGATTATATGGACCTGGCTCTGACCGGTGAAATCTATACGAAAGGTTCCTGGGGACTGTCGGCCCGTTCTTCTTATCGGAAACGGTATAAGTTTTCGGGTAGTTTCAATGCCTCCTATCTGGTTACTCGTTTAGGGGACAAGGGGCTTCCCGATTATAGCTTGTCTAAGGACTTCAAGCTGAACTGGACGCATTCGCAGGATCCGAAAGCCAATCCATACCGGACTTTCTCGGCGAGTGTGAACTTTGCGACCAGTAGTTACGACCGTAACAACCTGAACAGTTTCTATCCGGGTTCGCAGGGATTCGCGGATGCGAACCAGAATACCAAAGGGTCCAGTATCAGTATAACGCAGCGTTTTCCGAATAATCCTTTCAGCCTTTCGGCTACCATGAATGTGAATCAGCGTTCGAAAGACTCGACGATCTCGTTAACATTGCCTGATATTACGATTACGATGAGCCGTATCTTCCCGTTCAAGCGGAAGAATGCGGTCGGTAAAGAACGTTGGTATGAGAAGATTTCCATGAGTTACAACGGCTACCTGCGTAATAGTATCGATACGAAAGAAGACAAATTGTTCAAGTCGAGCCTGGTGAAGGATTGGCGGAATGCCATGCAGCACCAGATTCCGGTGAGTGCGACTTTCTCTTTGTTCAAGTACCTGAATATCTCGCCATCGTTCAACTATACCGAACGTTGGTATACCAATAAGGTGGAAAAAGCATACGATATGCAGAAGAAGCAGGTGGTTGCACGTGATACGACGTATGGTTTTTACCGCGTATTCGATTACAGCACGTCTGTTTCGGCTTCCACTACGCTATATGGTTTTTATAAACCGTTGCCGTTTTTGGGTGACAAGATCAAGATGATCCGTCACCGTTTCGAACCTTCGGTGACCTTGAGCTATACGCCTGATTTCGGAGCTTCCAAATATGGCTTCTGGAAAGATCTTATGTATGAAGATCAATATGGACAGACGCAGTATACTTCTTACTCGCCGTTTGAAAACGGTATGTTCGGGACGGCCCCTAACGGGAAGTCGGGGAGCTTGAGTTTCCAGTTGGATAACAACCTTGAAATGAAGATCAAGTCGGATCGCGATTCGACGGGAGAACGCAAGATCAGCCTGATCGATAAGTTGTCATTAGGGATGAGCTATAATATGGCGGCCGATTCGTTCAAGTGGAGTGACTTGAGTGTCGGCTTGCGTCTCAAGTTTTCGAAGAGCTATACTTTGAACCTGAACGGTACGTTCGATACCTATACTTATGGCTATGATGAAGCGACGAAGACCGTTCGCCGTTTGGATATTCCTCGTTGGCAGGCAGGTAAAGGATTAGGACGTTTGCGCCAGACCGGTACGAGTTTCTCTTATACCTTTAATAATGATACGTTCGGCAAATTGTTCGGCAAGAAGGATAATAGCGACGATTCCAACAATCCTCCGACAGACCCCAATGCATCGAACGATCCGGAATTCGAACAAATCTCTTCGGGGGAAGAAGGGGACCAGCAGGGTAAAATGGAAGGTGGTCGCTTGCGTGGCGCCAAGAAAGATACGGGTGAGTTCGATTCGTATGGCTATATGGTCAATAAGGTGCCCTGGAGCCTTTCATTCAGCTATAGCATGCAATTGCGTTATGGAGACTTTGATCCGAGCAAGCTCGAATATAAGTATAAACTTACACATGCATTGAGCTTTAACGGTAATATCCAGCCGACGAAGAACTGGCGTTTTAATTTTAGTGCCACTTATGACTTCGATACGCATAAGATATCATATATGACTTGTAATATAACCCGCGACCTGCATTGTTGGCAAATGAGCGCCAGCTTTGTGCCGGTGGGGCCTTATAAGTCTTATACCTTCAATATCGCAGTAAGTTCGTCTTTGCTGAAAGACCTGAAATGGCGCCAGAGCAGCAACTATCGTGACGGACAGAAATGGGATTGATTCAATTGACAATTGATAATTGACAATTGGGGAAGCTACCATTCTATAGGAGTCTGTCCGGTCGCGATCAGATAATCGTTTGCTTTACTGAAATGCTTATTCCCAAAGAATCCGCGATAAGCGGAGAGGGGAGATGGGTGAGCCGATTTCAATATCAGGTTGCGGGAGGCATCTATGAAAGCTCCCTTCCGTTGTGCATACGAACCCCACAGGATGTAAACGATATGGCTTCGCTCTTCTGTCAGGCGGTGGATCACGGCATCCGTGAATTCTTCCCAACCTTTATTCTGGTGTGAGCCGGCTTGGTGTGCACGAACCGTCAGAGTTGCATTGAGAAGCAAGACGCCCTGGTCTGCCCAACGGAGCAGATTGCCGGTTTGCGGTACGGGTTTGCCTAAATCGCTTTCGATTTCTTTGAAGATGTTGACGAGCGACGGAGGAAAGGGTGTCCCGTCCTGGACGGAGAAACAAAGTCCGTGTGCCTGTCCGGGTTCGTGATAGGGATCTTGTCCGAGAATGACTACTTTGACCTTGTCGAACGGACAATGTTCGAACGCACTGAAGATATAGGGACCGGGGGGATAGATGGTTCTTTGGCGGTATTCTTCTTTAACAAATGTGATCAACTGGCTGAAATAATTCTTTTCAAACTCTGAACTTAATCGTTCTTTCCAGCTCTGTTCTATCTTGACGTCCATAATGGTAATTGAAAATTGAAAATTAGAAATTGAAAATTATCTTTGTCACGCGAATATCAGAAATAATTATCAATAATCCATCCTTAATTTTCAATTTTCAATTTTTAATTGTCGATTAGATCAAATACATGCCGGCAGCACGGGCTTCACGACGCATTTCTTCCGGCCATATGCTTGCCTGAATTTCACCGATATGGGCTTTGCGGAGGTAAAACATACACAAGCGGCTCTGTCCGATACCACCCCCGATACTTAGTGGCAGTTCGCCGTTCAGCAGACGTTTGTGGAAATATAGTTCTTTCTTTTCTTCCGCGTTGCAAATTTCCAGTTGGCGGAGCAAGGCTTCCTTATCCACGCGAATACCCATGGAGGATAGTTCGAGCGAACGGTTCAGCACTTCGTCCCAGACGAGTAGGTCGCCATTCAATCCGATTTGTCCGTTTTCCGCAACTGTCGACCAGTCGTCGTAGTCCGGAGCGCGTCCGTCGTGTTTCTCTCCGTTGCTTAACTTGCAGCCGATACCGATGATGAAAACGGCTCCATATTCTTTCGTAATCGCATCTTCCCGTTCTTTCGGTGTGAAGGTCGGGTATTTTTGCAGTAAATCTTCGGAGTGTATGAAATGGATTTGCTGGGGTAATGTCGGACGGATTTCAGGGAACATCTCATAGACCAGATATTCGGTACGCACCAAGGCTGCATAGATGCGGCGTACGATTTCTTTCAGAAAGTCCACATTCCGTTCTTCAGCTCCCATGACGCGTTCCCAGTCCCATTGGTCGACATATAAAGAATGGAGGTTTCCCAACTCTTCGTCAGAGCGGATAGCGTTCATGTCGGTATAGATACCGTAACCTTTTTCGATTTGATAGTCGGCGAGAGTAAGGCGTTTCCATTTGGCAAGCGAATGGACGATTTCTGCTTTGGCGTCGTCCAAATCCTTGATCGGAAACGTGACAGCGCGTTCCGTACCGTTCAGGTCGTCATTGATACCCATCCCTTTTAAGACGAACAACGGAGCTGTGACACGCCGCAACCGTAATTCGGAAGACAGGTTTTGCTGGAAAAAGTCTTTGATCTTTTTGATACCCATCTCGGTCTGCGATAAGTTCAATAAAGCCTTATATCCTGCTGGTTTAATTAAGTAACTCATATACTTGTTGTGCTTTATGTTTGTGAATAATGTGTGGCAAAGATACTAATTAATGGCAAAATAGCAATTGTGTGCCTTCTTTTATTTGCAAAATGGAAGTGATTGTCGTTAGGAGGCTTGCAAAATATCAAAAGTAATCTTTTTTTGCCCGTTCATTTGTTTTCCTGCAAGATTATATATACTTTTGCGCTGTCTTTGGCTGGGTAGCTTAGCTGAATAGAGCGGCAGATTCCGGTTCTGAAGGTCGTGGGTTTGAATCCCACCCTGGTCACAAAAGGATTTCCAAGTGTTGGAAGTCCTTTTTTTATGGGTTTGTGTGTAAACTTTTCTTTTTTATTTATGTTTTATAAATGAATAACTAATTTAAGAAAGAACAAAGATTATGTCAGTGGTTTATAAATTTCTTTTTCCTTCCAAGCCGGAAGGAAATGCGTTTTCCCTTTTTTTGTTGGCGTTGCGTATCCTTTTCGGAGTATTGCTGCTTTCGCATGGTATCCAGAAATGGACGAATTTTAGTGCTATGTCGGGACCTTTCCCAGATCCGTTGGGCGTAGGAAGTACGTTGTCGTTGGGACTGGCTATTTTCGGTGAGGTGTTTTGCTCTGTGGGTTTTATATTCGGTGCGTTTTATCGCCTGGCTATGATCCCGATGGTCTTTACGATGGGAATGGCCTTTTTTGTGATACACGGGAATGATCCGTTTGCAGCGAAGGAACTAGCCTTTATTTATCTGGTGGTGTTTGTGCTGATGTATATAACGGGACCTGGTAAATTTTCTATCGATCATGTCATATCCTCTGCATTATCGAAAAAGAAACGGTGAGATTTCTGTTGAAGGAATCATGAAGTGTATGTGGTAGAAACAAAAAAAGGCGGGGAGTATTATTCCTGCCTTTTTTTGTTGTGTTAGCCTTCTCTTAAAAAGTAGTGGGAGAATAAGGTGTTTTTGTGTTGGTTGGGAAAATAAAAAAGGGGGTGTGTCATAATTCCCCCTTTCTTTTTTTATGCTGGCCAACATA
>ENA-UOIV01002902-UOIV01002902.1-human-gut-metagenome-genome-assembly--contig:-C59-NODE-2902-length-10735-cov-6.275936_pt1 | contig 10735 bp, 7 predicted proteins | sample MGYA00242333_ERZ723880 | MGnify/ENA metagenome assembly ERZ723880 | reverse complement strand
GTTCAGATTCATTTGGGAGACGACTTGGAAAAAGATATTGCTTTCCGTGTATCACTTCGTAATGAAGAGACGGTCGGAGATGTCTTTCACGCTCTATCTGAAATTATTCCGATCCGTTATGAACGGCGGGGCCGAGATATTTATATTCGAAAACAATAGCGCAATTGTTAATATATTATTAAATCTAATTCTTTAATTTATTGGTTTATGTATAGAAAACATGTAGGAAGGGCGTTAATCCTTGCCTTGATGCTTTCTGGAGCCACCTCCATGAATGCACAGCGGATCACCCGGCAATTTAAAAATGTTCCTTTAAAAACAGTATTAGCGGAAGTAGAGAAAGAACTACAGTATTCCATCATTTACAAGAAAGACGAGGTAAATGAACGGAAACAGATTACGCGAGATTTTAAAGATGCATCCTTGGAAGAAGTGCTATCTGCCATATTGGATAATGGATTGTCTTATTCCGTCCAAGGCAAGATGATTGTAATTTCCAAGAAAGAAGCAGCGGAACCATCTATCACTCAGCAAAAGCAGATCATCGTGAAAGGTATTGTGAAAGATGAAAATGGCGAACCTGTTGCCGGTGCGAATGTTGTTGAAAAGGGAACGTCTAATGGTACGATTACGGATATGGATGGGAATTTCTCTTTGTCGATATCCGAAGGTTCCAAATTAAGTATAACGTACATCGGATATTTGGACAAGGATGTTGCGGTTAGTAAAGGTAAGACAACATTGAACATCCAATTGAAGGAAGATACACAAGCTTTGGATGAAGTGGTTGTGGTTGGCTATGGTTCTGTCAAAAAACGTGACCTGACAGGATCTGTTTCACAGATTTCATCTTCATCGATTCAGAATCAGGCTGTGATGAAAGATCCTATGCAAGCATTGCAAGGTAAAATTGCAGGTGCGGATATTACGATGGGAAACTCTCCCGGAGCATCTTCTACCATTGTGATCCGTGGATATAATTCGATCAATGCGGGCAATGATCCATTGATAGTGGTGGATGATGCTCCGTTCGGAGGAAAGATCGATGAGATCAATCCGGCAGAAATCGAGTCGATTGATGTTTTGAAAGATGCTTCATCCACCGCTATTTATGGTTCTCGAGGAGCAAATGGTGTTGTTATCATTACGACAAAACGTGCCCGTAAGGAAGCTAAACTGTCTGTTAGTTATGACGGATATGTCGGTGTGTCCAAGTCATTCAAAAATTATGATATGATGAGCGGTGAAAAATATGCAGACTGGAAAAGAATGGCTAATTATGGAAAGACAGATAAGGAAATATTTGATGATATTCAATTAAAAGCCTTGAACTCCGGACAATTTGTAGATTGGCAAGATTTGATGTTTAGCGGTACGGGTTATAAAACGGATCATAATGTCAGTATCAACCAGTCGAATGGTCGTAACCGTAATATGTTAGTGTTAGGTTATAATAAAGACCAAAGTATTATTGATAATATGGGATATGAACGTTTCTCTGCCCGTATTAATGGAGATATGGAATTAGCAAAGAACTTGAAAGTCGGTTATTCTTCTTTATTGGCACTGACAACCCGTAATAATGGAGATAATAGTGTTTGGAAATATGGTACTGTACTGGATCCTTTAACGGAGGTGTATGATGAAAATGGTGATTTACGCTTCTATAATAGTGGTTGGTATCAGACGGTATTGCATTCGAATCCTTTGTTCGATACTGATAAGAATAATGTAGACAATAAAGAAAAACGTACCCGTATCCTTTTGAACTTATTTGCAGATTGGGAAATAATCAAAGGCTTGAAATTCCGAACAAGTTTGACATATGGCTTGTCGTCAATCGAGAATGGAGTTTATAAGAGTTCTACTTCTCAAGCTCGCCAGTTGGCTTCTCCGTCTGCTGAATACAAAAAAACGAACGAGCAACAGATTACTTTTACGAATGTCCTGAATTATAAGAAGGTATTGAATGATCATAGTTTGGATGTATCGTTGGTGCATGATATGCAGACAGATAAAGCAGAATTGGTCGGTTTGACTGGACAGGATATGCCTTATTACGGTTCGTGGTTTAATGTGAATGAAGCACCGGATGTATTTACACGTCTTTCTTCTGTACGTAAATGGGCTTTGTTGTCATTTATGGGAAGAGTTAATTATACATTTAAGGATCGGTATTTGTTGACATTGACTGGACGTTACGATGGCTCTTCCCGTTTGGCAAAAGGTAATAAATGGGACTTCTTTCCGTCTGTTGCATTGGCTTGGCGTATGAATGATGAGTCTTTCCTTCGGGAAGTTGATTGGCTCTCTAATCTGAAATTACGTTTGAGCTGGGGTAATTCCGGTAATACGGCAATTTCTGAGTATGCAACACAAGGAGCTTTAGGTAAATATGTGTATTATTTCGGGACAACCGAGCAGTCGGCAATGGGATATCTACCTACCGAGTTGGCTAATAATCAATTGGGGTGGGAAAGTACAGAAGAGTATAATGTTGGTGTGGATTTTGGTTTCTTGAATAACAGGATCAGTGGTTCTATTGACGGATATATTCGTAATACACGTGATCTATTGATGAAACGTAATTTGCCGATCAATACAGGGTATGAATTTACTTGGCAAAATGTAGGTAAGACACGTAATTCGGGTATTGAAATAGCCTTGAACACTGTACCTGTTGTGACAAAAGATTTCAGATGGACAGTAGATTTTACTTTTGGCTATAACAAGAATGAAATTGTCGAGTTGTTCAATGGAAAAGAAGATAGTCCGGGAAATAAATGGTTCATTGGGCAACCTCTCTACGTTGAACGCCTGTATAAATATGTAGGAGTTTGGCAATATGGAGAAGAGGAGGAAGCGGCAAAGTATGGACGTGAACCTGGTAATCCTAAAATAGAAGATGTAAATAATAATGGGGTTTATGATGAAGGTGATTTACATACATTCAATAAAATACCAAAATGGACAGCAGGACTTTCTACAGGATTCTATTATAAGAATTTCGATTTGAATGTTTATTTCTATACACGTCAGAAGTATGGACAGGTATTAGGTGTATTGACTGACGAGGCTGGATCAACCCGTTATAATCATCTGAATGTTGATTTTTGGACGCCGGATAATCCTTCTAATATTTGTCCGAAACCTGCGATAACTAATCCACAGGAGTTATTGGTGTCGAGTGATTATGCTTATCGGGATCTGTCATTTATACGTCTGAAAAATATTAACTTGGGATATACTTTACCGAAAGAGATTTCGAAAAAGTTTTATAGTGAGAAATTCAGGGTATATTTTATGGTTGAAAATCCATATACATGGACAAAGAGTGATTATGTGGGACTGGATCCGGAAAACTGTAATAGCTATACTGACCATCGTCCGTTAACCTCGTTTATATTTGGAGTAAATGCAAGTTTCTAATAATCTGATTAATTGAAAGTGGAATATGAAAATACTAAATAAAATATTGATAGGTTCGTTGTCTCTGCTATGTTTGTCGTCTTGCGACTTTTTGGATGAGACGGCTTATAATAAAGTGACTGTTGGTAATTTTTATACGACAAAAGATGGTATAACCAATGGTGTCAATGGCTTATATTCAACCTTAAGAGGAATGTATATACAAGAATACTTGATTTATATGTGTGAAGGTCCTTCGGATATATGGATCGGTCATCAAGGACATGAGCAATGGTATAATTGGACGATTGATGCGACAAATGCTGATGTCAGGAGTTTCTGGTATAGTTGTTATAAATCCGTGAATCAGTGTAATGCAGTTATTGAGAGTCTGGAAAATAATGATATTCCTGGATTGGATGAAGATCTAAAAACACGTTTTCTTGCAGAATCGTTATTTATCAGAGCACACTATTTTTATCATCTGGTACAACAGTTTGGTGATATTCCTATGCCGTTGAAGCCGACAAATTCAGTAGAGACTACTGCACATAAAACAAAAGTAGATGAAGTTTGGAATCAAATTGTTACAGACTTGGAATTTGCTGTAGAAAACTTGCCGGAAACTTATCAGGCATCTGAATTCGGGCATATAACAAAGTATGCAGCTATGCACCATCTGTCGAGAGTGTATCTTACTTTGAAACGGAGTGATGACGATTTGAAAAAAGCTTTGAATTATGCCGAGCAGGTTATTAATTCTGGTAAATATTCGTTGGTTAAATCGCACGCAGAATTATGGGATATCAATAATAAAAATAATTCGGAAGTCCTTTTCTCTGTTTTGTATACGCAAAATGCGGAATTAAATGGAGATGGTAATACAGCCCATATGTACTTTTGTTCAGCCTATTCGGAAGAACATCCTGCTGTAAAGAGAGTTATTGAGTATGGCAGACCTTGGAGCCGTGAGCGTTCTTCTGATTTTGCAATAAGTTTGTTTGACAAAACGAAAGATCAACGTTGGGATGATTGTTTTATTTCTCGGTGGAATGTAACAGAAAATTCTGTGACGGAGAATGTTTTCAGCCCGTTTACCAAAAAAGTGGAAGAAAAGGTTTGGACGAAAGGAGAGTTGGCAATGATTGATCCAAGAGAACCTTGGACACCGGAACAGATTAAAGAAGTTTGGCCCGTTTTGGTATTTCTTCCGGAATATATGCGTGAACAAATCGATCCTCTGAAGGATGTTCAGTCTGAGCAGAATCCGAATGCAGAATGGCCATCGAATACTCGTTTTACTTCTTATAAAATGTATGCTTATTTGGTGAAACATTTGGATTCCCAGCGTCCAGAAGTTAACTGGACAGCCGGGTCACGTAATGTTTTTGTTTATCGTTTGGCTGATACATATTTATTGGCTGCTGAGGCTGCATTCCTGTCCGGAGATGCTCAGAAAGCGGCTGAATATATTAATGTGGTTCGTCGCCGTGCCGCTATACCTGGGCATGAAGCAAATATGGAGATTAAGTCTTCCGATGTGACGGTTGACTTTATTTTGGATGAAAGAGCTCGTGAATTGATGGGAGAAATGCATCGTTGGTACGATTTAAAACGGACGGACAAATTGATGGAGCGTATGAATGATCCTGAAATTAGTCCTATGACTGCAGGGAAATTTAAAGATTATCATGTATTACGCCCGATACCGCGTGATCAGTTGACAAATGTTTCGAATCCGGAGGAATTTACTCAGAATCCTGGTTATGGCAATTAATCATTTAGAATCAATAAAAATGAGAGTATATGTTTTATTATTAACTTGCTTGTTTTTCTCGTTGCTGGGGTTTGCCCAGCAACCGAGGATGATGTATGAAGATACTTCTCGTCGTGGAGTTCCTTTTTCAAAAGATCCGCACGTTGTGAATTTTCAGGGACATTATTTGATGTATTATACGCTGCCACCGAGATTGAATGTACCTGGTTCCGGTGCAAATATCGGCATCGCATCTAGTAAGGATTTAGTTAATTGGTCGAAAGTCGGTGAAATAACACCGGAAAAGCATGCCACTTATGAAAAGAATGGGCTTTGTGCACCAGGTGCTTTGGTTCGAGATGGTAAAGTCCATCTATTTTATCAAACCTATGGAAATGGGAAAAATGATGCAATCTGCCATGCTGTGTCAACTGATGGTATCCATTTTGATCGTGATCCGAGTAATCCGATCTTTCATCCGACGGGTGATTGGAACTGTGGACGGGCTATTGATGCTGAAGTCTGTGAATTCAATGGAAAATATTTTCTTTATTTTGCAACTCGTGACAAGGATTTTAAAATACAAATGCAAGGAGTGGCAACAGCTCCTTTGAATACAGATTTTAACAGAGAAGATTGGACGCAAGCTTGTGATAAATCAATTTTGTATCCGGAGTATGCTTGGGAGGGCGAATGTATCGAAGGTGCCTCGATTGCTAAGAAGGATAATAAACTGTATATGTTTTATGCCGGAGCTTATAATAATGCTCCTCAGCAGATCGGGGTGGCTGTCAGTGAAGATGGTTTAAGTTGGAAACGTTTATCGGAAGAACCTTTTTTACGAAATGGAGAACCGGGAGAATGGAATTCAAGTGAATCTGGCCATCCTCACCTTTTTACTGATCTTGACGGACGGACTTATTTGTTTTATCAGGGTAATAATGACCATGGTAAGACCTGGTATATTACACAGCAAGAAGTTTTCTGGAAGGATGGTAAGCCTTACTTGAAATAAATTTGTATATGGCTTGTCCTTTATTCTCCTGTTTAATGGTAGAGGAGTAGAAGGACAGGCTGTGTCATTTTTATTGTAAATCCGATTTACTAAGTTATTTAAAAGAATATTAGTTACATTTGTCAATTAAAAAGATCAGACTGCATTTATGAAGCAACTTGTTTTGATTATTCTATTATTATGGGGGAACTTTCAGCTTGTCTTATCACAGGGCTCTTCTGTACTTCCCCTCATGATGTACGGTGATACCTCCCGTGTCGGAGTGCCTTATTCGAAAGATCCGCATGTGGTTAAATTTAAGGGGCGCTATTTGATGTATCATTCTATTCCGCCGATGAAGGGGGATCCTGCTTCTGGATGGAATATTGGGATTGCGGAGAGTAAGGATTTGGTTAACTGGACGAAGGTGGGAGAGATCACGCCTGCTCCCGGAGCTGATTATGAGAAGAAAGGACTTTGTGCACCCGGTGCGTTGGTGAAGGATGGAAAGGTGCATTTGTTTTATCAGACATACGGGAATGGGGAGAAAGATGCTATCTGCCATGCCGTATCGGATGACGGCATTCGTTTCAAGAGGAATCCGACGAATCCGATTTTCCATCCGGCCGGAGATTGGACTTGCGGTCGTGCCATAGATGCGGAAGTATGCGAGTTCAAAGGACGTTATTTCCTCTATTTTGCAACCCGCGGTAAAAACTACGACATCCAGATGCAGGGAGTTGCCGTTGCTCCGGGCAATACTAATTTCAACCGGGAAGACTGGGTGCAGGCGACGGATTCCTCTATCCTGTATCCCGTGTATCCGTGGGAAGGAAAATGTATCGAAGGGGCTTCGATTGCAAAAAGAGGTGACAAGCTTTATATGTTTTATGCCGGAGCTTACAATAATGCCCCCCAACAAATCGGAGTGGCGGAAAGTGAAGACGGCATTGTCTGGAAACGCCTTTCGGAAGAACCTTTCCTTAGGAACGGCAAACCAGGCGAATGGAATTCCAGCGAATCCGGTCATCCTCATATTTTTACCGATTCGGACGGACGAACCTACTTGTTCTATCAGGGAAATAACGATAATGGAAAAACCTGGTATATCACACAAGAAGAGGTGATCTGGAAAAATGGAAAACCTTTTCTGAAAGGTAAGTGAAGGTGTGTCAAATTGACATTACCGGACGCGGATGACGCAGAATGCGCAGACGAACGCAGATTTATTTTGTTGATAATTAATATATCTGTGTTAATCTGCGCTCGTCTGCGTTGTCTGCGTCCCATGAATACCGATATTTGACACATCATCAGTTTTACCATACCTTCCTGTTCAGTATGCGGACCGAGTTGAAGACCGCCAGCAGAGCGACACCGACATCCGCGAAGACTGCTCCCCACAACGTGACGTATCCCAATGCACCAGCCAACAGTACAATCCCTTTTACACCAAGTGCCCCTATGATATTCTGACGGACAATTGTACGTGTCTTGCGACCGATAGCGATAGCCGTTGCGACTTTGGACGGCTGGTCGTTCTGGATAACGACGTCGGCACTCTCGATCGCTGCATCCGAACCGAGTCCGCCCATCGCAATTCCTACATGGCTTAGTGCCAATACCGGAGCATCGTTCATTCCGTCTCCGACAAAAGCTACAGATTTACCCGGCTCTTCAACCATTTCCCGGATATGCGTCGCCTTATCTTCCGGCAACAGGTTTCCGTATGCCAGGTCGATGTCTAAACGTTTGGCAAAAGACTCGACAATCTCTTTTTTGTCACCCGACAGTAAACGGATATCTGTCACTCCTAACTTCCTCAGTTTGGTAATCGCCTCCACTGCATCATCTTTCAATGTATCGGACAATAGTAGATGGCCGGCATATTTTTTGCCGATGGCGCAGATAACGACGGTCGCCACCTTGTCGGACAACTCTTCGGGGATGGAAATCCCGCGCTCTGTCATCAGGCGGATATTCCCGACAAGTACTTCCTGTCCACCGATGATTGCTTCCATACCATGTCCGGCCAGTTCATGCATCTCCGAGATGTTGATTGCAGAGATATTCTGTTTCTTTGCGTAGCGGACGATCGCCTGTGCGATCGGGTGAGTACTTTTCTGTTCGACGGATAAAAGTAAGGCCAATAGTTCCGGTTCGGAAATTCCATGTGCCAGCATATCCGTCACCTCGAAACGGCCGGTGGTCAATGTACCGGTTTTGTCGAATGCGACGGTATTTATCTGGGTGATAGCATCCAGATAATTGCCGCCCTTGAACAAGATACCGGCTTGTGAAGCCGCCCCGATACCTCCGAAATATCCCAGCGGTACACTGATTACCAAGGCGCATGGGCAGGAGATAACCAAAAATACCAATCCCCGGTACAACCAGTCATGGAAGACATATTGGAAAGACGGCACCACCAGCCCGGCAAGTGCCGGAACTATGACGATCAGCAGAGCCAATACGATCACAGCCGGTGTGTAGAACCGTGCGAACCGGCGGATGAACAGCTCGGCAGGAGCTTTACGTTCGGCAGCATCTTTCACCAACGCTAAAATGCGGGCTAATGCACTCTGGTCATACGGGCGGTTCACTTCTATGCGGACGGCTTGTCCCAGTACGATCATTCCCGCCAGGACTTCATCTCCTTTCCTGAGAGTACGGGGCATGCTTTCGCCTGTTAGGGCGGAGGTGTCGAACGACGCTTCGGTTTCCTGCAAAATTCCGTCGAGCGGTATGCGTCCGCCCGGCTTTACCTCGATCCGTTCACCTGTCTTCACCTCTTTCGGGGAGACGTTGATATATTTACCTTCACGGAATACATCCGTACGTTCGGGACGGACATCGAGCAAGCGGCTGATATTTTGTGAAGCACGTTCGACGGCCTTGTTTTGCAGCATTTCTCCAACCGTATAGAAAAGCATGACAGCTACAGCTTCCGGATATTCGCCAATGCTGAAAGCTCCGATCGAAGCAATCGACATCAATGAGAATTCAGTGAAAAAATCTTTTTGCAAAGCCTCACGATAAGCTTCTCGCATGACAGGCAGCCCTACCGGGAGGAAAGCTGTCAGATACCAGACGAGCTTTACCGCCGGCGAGAACCAGCTTTGTCCGGTATGGTCCAAGATCAGTCCCGCAATTAACAGAATGAAAGACAGGATTGGTAATGCTATCTCCCAACGTTTTTCTCCTTTATTGTGTCCGTGTCCACATCCGCATCCGGAGTGGCAAGTAGTTTTTGCTTCCATAAATCAATCTGTTTTTATTATTCCGATGCAAAGATCCGAAGATACTTTTGCAACTCGATTGCATTTTACAGATCCGTTGGCTTGCATGCCGGACAAATCCCTTTGACCGTATAGTTGATCGTATCTATGATGAAGCCTTCCGGCAACTGTACGACCGGGATTTTTATCGGGTCCATACAATAGGTTTTATGGCAAACCTCACAGTAAAAATGGATATGCCTGTTTTCTATAAAGCAAGTATCGGTGTCGCTCCGGCAGATTTCGTATTTCATCGACCCGCTTCCGTCCTCGAAAGCGTGGACGGCGTGATGCTCCAACAGGATCGCCAGAGAGCGTGAAATGGTCGATTTGTCTAATGTCTCAAGTTGCGCCTCCAGTTCGAGCAAGGAAATAGGATATGTCTGTTCCGACAATTTCTGTAATATAAGGATCCGGGCGGCTGTAGGGCGCACACCTTTATCTTTGAGCTTCTCTTCGCATTGTTTTGTTGACATAAATCGTATTGTTTTTCTTGACTCTGTAAAATTATAACAAAATTAATGCAACTCAGTTGCAAACTTTTATTTTGATTATTCTGATATTTTTCGCTACTTCGCATTTGTTATGGAATTACCAGAGGAGCAAAATAAGTTAAAGGAGATCGCCGCTGGAAATGTGGAAGCTTTCGAGCATCTGTTTTTCCAGTACCAACCGAGGTTGGTAAATTTCCTTATCGGCCTAACGCACGATAAGGAAGTCAGCCGTGATATGGCCCAGGATTTGTTTCTCTCGTTGTGGAAAGACCGCGAAAAACTTAAAAATGTCCGTTCTTTCTCCTCCTACCTTTTCCAGATGGCGCGTTTTACCGTGTATGACTACTTCGATCGTCTTATAGTATCGGAAAAATATACGAACGAATACTTGCAGGAAGCCTCCCCGGCCGAATCAGAGGAAGAAGCCTTGTTCGTCCGCGAGCTGCAATCGATCATCAACCGTACGGTCGATCAAATGTCTCCCCAGCGAAGCAAAATCTACCGGATGAGCCGTGAGGAAGGCTTGTCCAATGACGAAATCGCCATGCGCCTCGATATCAGTAAACGAACGGTGGAAAACCACCTGACCGCCGCCCTTGCCATTCTTCGTAAAGTCCTTTATCTTTTCTTCCTTTTGCACGCTTGAACCGTCATTCGCATGCTTGTCTTTTTCCGGTTGGATGCAAGTGTAATCTGTTTTCGGCAATGTCGTGTATATATTCGACGTTGTCAAAAATATATTCGACATTGCCGAAAATATACACGACAATGTCGAAAACAGATTACACTTGCACAAAACCGGAAA
>ENA-UOIV01002899-UOIV01002899.1-human-gut-metagenome-genome-assembly--contig:-C59-NODE-2899-length-10739-cov-5.488394_pt1 | contig 10739 bp, 4 predicted proteins | sample MGYA00242333_ERZ723880 | MGnify/ENA metagenome assembly ERZ723880 | reverse complement strand
TTACTCTTTCGCCCAATTCAACCTCGACATGAGCTACGGACGGGATTTCAGGCGGTTCATCCTACCCGAGAAGGCGGATCTATTCCTCCGATACAGGGTATTGGGAAACGCGGTGGCAACCACCTACCATTCTTCCTTTAAGTATCAGGAAGTGGAATGGGTGGAGGAGGACAACGAAAGCCATAAGTGGAAATCCTTGGACCTGACCAATTATTACAAACTCTCGTCCGATACGGTTCCTATTATCAGGGATTCCACGTATTGGAATATCCATCGTGACAATCCCTTGAGTCCGGATGAAGCCCACTTATACAGTAAAGCCCAAGAGCAGAATATAAGTAAAATCGATACGGCCGATGATCTCCAGAAGTACGTTAAGCTAACGGAGCAGTTGACGAATACGGTCAATATGGATTATAAAACGACCCGTATTAAATATTCCGGCTTTCTAAATCCGTTCCAATTGGGTTATTCCGCCCGTAACGGCATCACTTACAAACAGAGATTCCGTATCAGCAAGACATTCGCCCGTGACAAACAAATTCGTTTCCGTCCGGAGATTGGTTACGTATTCAAGCGCAAGCAGATATTTTTCAAGGTCGGAGGCGATTGGGAATACTCGCCGCAGAAACGGGGAATTTTATCGGTAGAAGTAGGAAACAGTAATGAGAGTTATTCTTCCGAGATCACCCAAAAGATCAATGAGGAATTGAAGGATTCCACCTTCAATTTCGATGATTTAAACCTTGAGTATTTCAAGCATTACTATGCGGAAATAAAAAACTCCATTGAGTTATTCAATGGGTTTCAATTAACAACAGGCATCTCTTACCATCGCCGTATCCCCTCTAAAAAGAAAGTGGCGATTGATCCCGGGGATGATGTAGAGGAAATACTTAGCCAAAATTATAATGACTTTACGCCCACGCTCGGTTTCTCCTATACCCCCCGCCAATATTATCGCATGGACGGATACCGGAAGGAGTATGTCTATTCTTACTATCCCACGATATCAATCGAAATAGCGAGAGGTATCCCCGGAGTCGGGAAAAGCTCAGGAGATTACGGACGTATAGAGGCAGACGTGCATCAAAGCCTTATGCTTGGCCTGTGCAGACGATTGAACTATCATATCAGCGCCGGTCTTTATACCCAACAGAAGTCCACCTATTTCGCGGACTTTAGGTATTTCACCCGCAGGAATTTCCCCGATACATGGGATGATCAGATTGGCGGAGTCTTCAATCTGCTGAAAGGCGAGTGGTTCAATGCCTCCGATAAGTATATACAAGCGCATTTCATGTATGAAAGCCCTTTTGTCTTATTCAAGATCCTCCGCATCAACTCCACGAAAAAATTCATGCAAACGGCCTCACGCTATATCCTCTCCGAACGCTTTTATCTGAGCCAGCTATGGACACCGGTCTTGCCTAGCTATACGGAAGTCGGATACGGGATCGGGAACCATATCTTTAATATCGGGATATTCGCCGGATTCGATCGCTGGCATTACCAAAGCATGGGATTCAAGTTTGCCTTCGAGTTATTTCAATAAATCGATAGTGGGCGGGCTACCAATATCCCTTTACAGCTCTTTATCCCCTCGGCGTAATCTCGTAAGGAGGATGCTTGGATGATTACCTTTTTAGCGGAAGAAGAGGCATGGATAAATGTCAGTTGTCCATCCTTCCAATAGGCAATCCCGACATGCGTCACGTCCAGCCCCTTGATAGAAGTAACAAAACAGAGGATATCGCCATTCTTGATTCCGGACGAACATTTCTCGATCTCCTGTTTAGGCACATAATAATGAGGACGCAGGTTTATCTCCTTTTCCTTATCGGCCATCCTTCGAACCCTTTCCGGATGGTTCTTCAATTGCTTATAGCTATCCGGATGCGTGGATATAAAAGATAAATCCAAAGGTAGGGAGGCACCACCGATCTCCCGCCCCATATCTTTCACGATTCCTTTTCGCTCGTTCTCATAGAACCAGTCGGTCATATAATGCAAACGATCCGTGTAATCATGGATCGTGCCGTCTCTGTACCGGAGCTGCTGTAAATTCTCACAGAAGTTCTCAAAGGTAGGATTTTCTTCCCACAGGGTGCGGGATAAAGCCAATACGGTCTCCGCGAATGTGGTACAATCCAGTTCCCGCAGATTGACCACCAAGCCCTCCGGCTCCTTTTCCAAGGTAGAGGCGACATAAGGAGTCCCCCGGAAGAAAAGGGCGGTATGGATCATTAGCTCGTCTAGGGGTAACGACTTCTTAGGTTCCATCTGAGTACAATACCGATCGAAAATAGCACGATCCTCATCCGTACAATACAACTTACGGGATGTATGCTCTTGGGCGTTCACTAAAAACACCATACATACACACATCCAAAAACCGAGCAGTATCATTCCCCTTCTCATAAGCTAATCCTTTTTCGTTTTCAGTAAATCCTCCAATTTCACCAGCTCGTCACGGAATTGGGCAGCCTCGATGAAATCCAGTTTCTTCGCTGCTTCCGTCATCTGTTTGCGAGTCCGCTCGATCGCCTTCTCAAGCTGCGTACGGTTCATGTATTGCACGACCGGGTCCGCTACCAAGCTTGGTTCCGGCTCTATATAAGCGTAAGGCTCCGCCGTTTGTTGTTTCTCGGCAAGCATGGATACACTGTTTTTCATGACTTGCTTCGGAGTAATGCCATGCGCCTCGTTATAAGCCATCTGTTTCTCCCGCCGGCGATTGGTCTCGTCCATGGTCTGCTGCATACTCGCCGTGATCTTATCGGCATAGAAGATAACCTTTCCATTCACGTTTCGGGCGGCACGTCCAGCTGTCTGCGTCAAGGATCGGTGGGAACGCAAAAAGCCTTCCTTATCCGCATCCAAGATAGCGACCAACGAGACTTCCGGTAAATCCAGCCCCTCGCGTAGCAGATTGACACCGATCAGCACATCAAACAGGCCATTCCGCAGGTCGTCCATAATCTGTACACGTTCCAAGGTATCTACATCGCTATGTATATAGTTGCATCGTACCCCCATGCGGGTCATATACGTAGTCAGCTCTTCCGCCATACGCTTGGTCAAGGTAGTCACCAAGACTCGTTCGTCTTTTGCCGAGCGCTGCGTGATCTCCTCCATCAAGTCGTCGATTTGGTTTAATGAAGGACGGACATCGATAATCGGGTCCAGCAGGCCTGTCGGACGTATCACCTGCTCCACCACCACTCCCTCGCTCTTTATCAACTCGTAATCGGCGGGAGTAGCGCTCACATAAATGCCTAGAGGCGTCAACGACTCGAACTCATCGAAGGTAAGCGGACGGTTATCCATCGCCGAGGGCAAACGGAAACCATACTCCACCAAGTTTTTCTTCCGGGCATAATCCCCGCCATACATCGCACGAATCTGCGGGATCGTCACATGGCTCTCGTCTACGACAAGCAGGAAGTCTTTCGGGAAATAATCCAACAGGCAGAAAGGACGATCTCCCGCCGCGCGTCCGTCGAAATAACGGGAATAGTTCTCGATACCCGAGCAATGCCCTAGCTCCCGGATCATTTCCAGATCAAACGTGACACGCTCATACAGGCGTTTCGCCTCGAAGGGCTTACCGATCTCCTTGAGGAAATTCACCTGCGTCCCCAGATCCACATCGATCTGACCGATCGCCATATTGATACGCTCTTGGGTGGTCACGAATAAATTGGTAGGATAAATATTCAGCTCATCTTGCTCATCATACTCCTCGCCTGTCAACGGATTGAAAGAGGAGATGCGGTCTATCTCATCATCCCAGAACTCGATACGGTACGCCATGCCGTCGAAGGTCTCGATCGCCGGGAAAATATCCACCGTATCACCATTCACACGGAAACAGCCACTTTTGAACTCCAGCTTATTATTCACGTACAAGGCGTCTACAAACCGGCGCAACAGCTTATCCCGGTCGATACGCATACCCCGTTCCAGATGCGTCACTTTCTCGGCGAATGCCGTAGGATCCGCCATACCATATAAGCAGGATACGGATGAGACCACGATCACGTCCTTACGACCCGACAATAAGGAAGCCGTGGCCCTCAAACGCAGCTTATCGATCTCCTCATTGATCGCCAAATCTTTCTCTATATAGGTATCGGTAGAAGGTAGATAGGCCTCCGGCTGATAATAATCATAATAAGAGACAAAGTACTCTACCGCATTATTTGGGAAAAACGCTTTAAACTCACTGTATAACTGAGCGGCAAGCGTCTTATTATGGCTGAGTATCAAGGTTGGTCTCTGAACTTCCTTTATCACGTTAGCGATCGTAAACGTCTTACCAGAACCGGTAACACCTAAAAGTGTTTGAAAAGGAACGCCGCTCTTGATCCCTTCCGACAATGCCGCAATCGCCTCGGGTTGGTCACCCGTGGGACTGAACGAAGACGATATTTCAAAATTCATTCTTTATCCGATCTGTTGTTTAGGCATTATTAACCATAATATAATGTAGAGCAGTATACCGAATCCGGCGAAAAGAACCATCAATACCCGTACGATCGTCGGATCGATATCCAAGTATTCCGCAAGACCGGCACAAACACCCCCTATCATCTTATTATTCGAACGAGTCAATCTTTTCTTCTCTTCCATTATCCTCTATTTTAACAATTAGACAGTATACACGCAAAGATAATTTTTTCCCTCTAATAAAATAACAACTCCTGTCGATAATTCTTACAAATACGACAATGCCCATTGCAGGCTCTTTATAATGGGCATTATAAAGCACTTACAATGGGCATTCAACACCGCTTACAATCGTGATTAAGCGGCCTATCGATCCAGCAACTCTTGCAAATATTTACGAGTTTGGATCACATAATCATGGCGGGTACCATTCAGCTCACATTCAATTGTTATCGCACCCTTGAATCCTTGTTTTTTCAACTCGGCAATCACTGCGGGAAAATCTACATCGCCCGTAGGGATCGGTACCTCATGGCCCAGCTCATACGGATTGTTAGGATCCGGATACTTGCCATCCTTCGCATGGAACTCTTTAATCAAGTTACCAAACAACTTGACCGCATCCAGGGAGTTCGACTTGCCATACATTAGTAAATTCGCCAAATCACAATTGATAAACAAATTACCCGTACCGATATCCCGGATCGCACGAATCAAAGTGATTGGTGTCTCCTGCCCAGTCTCGAAATAAATCAAGACATTACGCTCCTTCGCATAAGTAGCCAAGCCACGCATCACCTCAATGAAATCCTTATACTGCGCCGAAGACGGATCCTCTGGAATAAATCCAAAATGCGAGTGCATAGCCGGAATACCAGCCTGTACACAAAAATCGATCATTTTACGGTATAAGTCCAACTTCTCGAAACGCTCATCGATAGGTACCAGGCCGATCGTAGCCGGTCCTTGACGAAAATTCCACGTACTTTTACTTCCCGGCACACCAACCAACGTAGTTACCCGGATCCGGTGCTTCTCGGAAGCGGCCTTCACCTGCTCCGCCAATTCCTTCGTGAATCTTTTTTCACTATAATTTAACTCACAAGAACCAAAGCCCTGCTCATGCAGGGCTTTGAAACTCTTATCTATATCGCGTACATCATATTGGATGACACCGATCGTGATCTGTTCCTGCGCCTTCACGCCCGGACAAATCAAGGCCATAGCCACCACGTACGCCCATATATATTTCCTAATGTTCATATTCCTTATTATTCAATCTAAGAATCAATCAATTATTGTTCCATAGTCGGATTGAACGTACCTCCCCAATTATTATTCTGCTCCAAATTCGGGTTCTCGTCCAAGTAAGTTTTCTTGATCGGGAAGAAATAGAAGCTTTCCTCGATCACGAACTGGCGCTCAGCTGCCTCCGTATAAGGAACTTGATGGATTACGTAGCGAAAATCACCGGTAGTCAACTCATTCTTGGCGATCCGGTCGCGAGCGACGTTCAAGTCCATATCCGAGCCATCCGGGTTGACTGCGATCGCCTCGATACCATGTTTCGTCCAACCGGCCAACATCATCATATTACGCGTACGGCGCAAGTCCCAGAAACGATGTCCCTCATAGCACAGCTCGATATGACGTTCATCCAAAATCGCCTGACGGATCTCCTCACGGCTACCAATCTTCAAGCCATACAAACCATCCGCCCCTGCCTCTATACCCGCACGCTTACGGATCTGTTTCAACAAATCGATAGCTACATCAGAATGTCCGTTCTCATTAGCGGCCTCCGCATAGATGAACATCACTTCGGCAAAGCGCATCAAGATATAATCAATATCGAACGTCATCACCTTGTCTTGTGTCAAGGAAAGATCAGACACTTTGTAATTATACATTCCAGAGAAAATATCATTGTTGGCCGCATTGACACCCGCATTCGGATTGACACCATATTGATCGTCTGCGTTGCTCACACCCAAGGCGTTATACATACGGTTGTCGGCAGATCTACCAGCTACCGGCCATTCGCGTCCGTTATACAAACAAGCCCTGTTGAAACGCGGATCGCGATTCTTCCAGAAAGCCTTCAGCAAAGCCTGCTCGTCACCTACGTAATACTTGCCCGTAGGATCGTCGTAACGCTTACCATCCAACATCGGGAAATCCTTTACGAATTCCCAAGTAGGATTATGATAAGGTTTATCACGGCTCACAGAAGCCGGACGCGTACCATACTCCCAAGTAGCGACACGGTTCGGATTTGAATAAATAACCGGGAAGATAACCTCCGGACCTCTTTCTTGCAACCAAATATCCGCCGGATTCTCTGTCAACGCGATGCCATTCTGCACACAAAAATCATACGCCTCCTTAGCCGCCACGTAAGCCTCTTTCCAGTATGCGTTATCATACATACGTTTCGGATTGAACTGAGGAGAAGCTTTCAGTAACAAGGTCTTTGCTTTCCAAGACTTTGCAAAACACTGGTCTATACGCCCATAATCACTGGAACTACCAGCTATTTTGGCAGGCAACAAGGAAATCGCATGATCCAAATCCTCTATCATAAACTGGAAACATTCCGGCGTAGAGTTACGTTTCACGTACAAATCATCCTTATCTTTATCTTGCGGCACTTTCAAATAAGGTACGCCACCATGATGCAACACCATCCAATAATACATATAGGCACGCATGAAATAGGCTTGTCCCAACATGAAATCCACAGCTTTCTTATCCTCTATCACGCTAGACTCCAGTTTAAAGATCGCCTCATTGATGTGGCGGATCTTGGTATAGTCCCATTTTTTATAACTATCCCCAGTCTCCGTGATCGTACCCAAATACCAAGGAATGCCCGTCACTTGATCCGAATTTTGGTCGGCAGAAACACTCCAGCCCTCAAAACACTCCTCATACAGATTGTTCACGTACGCCTGAGCCAGGTTAAGGTCTCCCCAAACCATAGACTCATCGTAGGTCTCTAGGTTGTCGATATCCAACGTGTCACAGCCTGTTGTCATTCCACCTAACAGAAAGGCCGCACTAATTATCGCGTATTTAAATTGAATCATTTTCATATCTTCCTATATTATATTTAGAATGAGAAATTAAGACCAAAAGAGAACGTTCTCATCAAAGGATAAGAATCATAATATTCTTGTTCCGGATCCAAGAACTCGGTCACAGCTGAAATACAGAACAAGTTAGTAGCATTCGCAAATACCTGAGCATGCGTGATTCCTAACGGACGAAGAATAGCCATAGGCAAATCGTAACCAATATTTAGATTCTTCAAACGCAAATAAGCGCCATTGCGCATCCAGTAACTCGTATTACCCGCTCCAGACTCATACCAACTCGTGCCCGTGATACGTGGATAAACCCCATCCGGATTAAGTTCCGGATCATACACCTTATCACTCGTCCAAATCGGGAAATAAGGACGAATCGTACCACCATGTTGATAGAAACCTCCATCTACGCCACCTACGAAGCGATCATATTTTCCGACCCCTTGAAAATGCACATCCAGCGTGATTCCCTTCCACTTGATACTACCGCCAAAACCATAATTGATACGTGGCGTACCATTCTCACTCAACAAATTATACTCATCATTGCTATCAATACGTCCGTCCGGTCCCTCCGAGTAGCCATCGCCTCTCGTATCCTTATACAAGATACCACCCAGATAAGGATCCCGTCCAAATTGCTTGAAACCTTTCGCCTTCAAGGCTTCCACCTCTGCCGGATCCGTCAGCAAGTGATCGGCGATCAGGCCCGTCAAGATTCCCTCAGCCTTACCCTGTTTTGACAACGCATGCAGGTTACCCCCTTCTCGATAAGTGGCATCCTCATCCAATACATCCCAACGATCACGAGCGAATCCCAGATTCAAGTAGGCAGAGTAAGTAATCTCGCCATTCGCGGCCTTATCCATCCAAGTCAGAGCCAACTCACCGCCTCGCCAAGAACGCTCGGCATAGTTTTCCGGAGCCAAAGCCTGTCCGTACGTGCTTGGGAGTGTCACCGTACGCGGTCCGAGGATATCTACCTCTTTCCGATAAAAGGCATCGAACGTTCCAGACAAACGATTATTGAAGAAACCAAAATCCAAACCACCATTATAAGTAGTTGAGGTTGCCCATGTCAAGGCATAGTTCGGAGTCGCTCCAGCCACAATCGTATTTGCCAAGTTATTACCAAAGATATATTTTTCACCCAATTGATACTTTTGCAAATAAGAGAACGCATCCACCTTGTCAATCGGGTCCTTGCTCAAATCCATATCATTACCCGTCGTACCATAAGAGGCACGGATCTTCAAATTACTCAACCAATCAGATGTCGGCTCCATGAAAGACTCTTGGCTGATACGCCATGCGGCAGATACAGAGGGGAAGAAGCCCCAACGCTTACCGTCTGGGAAAAGGGTATTACCATCGTAACGGAAAGAAAATTCTGCTATATACTTCTGATCAAATGTATAATTGAAACGGCCGATCCAAGAAAGGCGCCCTCCGTTCTTCTCCTTCGCCTCGCCCCAGCGTCGCAAAGCATCGGATGAGTAGTTGAACATCTGGTCTAAATTCGTAAGCGGAGACTCACCTTTGGCCGATACCTCCTCGCCACCATTAGATGCCTGCTCGAATACCACCATGGCTGCCACATCATGCTTACCGAACGTATTGGCATAATTCACGAACCAGTTGAATTGCTCGGTCCACAATTGTTTAGTCTTATACTCCAGATTCTCGTAATTCTGCGAGAAGTTGAAGGTATTATATTCATTCAAATTCAATGGAGCCGGCAAAAAACGATTGCCTTGCGGATCCGCTTGCTGGAATTTATAGTTTTTCTGGAAGGTCATAAAGCGCTTCCGGTTGTAATCGTGGCCTAGATAAGAGGCCATCACTTTCGTGCTCAAACCTTTCGTTATGAAATCAAGGTTGATATTGAACGAAACGATACCGTTCAAATTACGCCGACGTGTCTTCAAATAACGGTTTCCAACCACTTGATCCACGGGATTCCATCCCTGCCAAGAGCCATAGTCTTGATAGATCGGATAATCCGTGATGGTGTTAGCGGGCGTTCCGTCTAAGTAAGAGTAAAACGGCGTTGTCTTCATTGCGTTGAAGGTACAACGATATAAATCGTACACCGATTGGTCGTCATCGTCAGAGAAAGGCCAGTAGAAACGCTTATCGTTCGATTGATTCGCATCCAAGTTCACATTCATGGTTATATACTTGGTCAAATCGACAGAAAGGTTCGAACGTAAGGAGAATTTCTTATTCTCCAACGACACATACGATCCCTCCTCGGCCAAGAACGATCCCATCACATAATACTTTACCTTATCCGTACCACCGTTCACGCTCAAGGAGTGTTTCGTATTCCAGGGATTCTGCCAAATATAATCGTTCACGTTATAGTTGATCTTATTATCACGGAAATAGGCATACTCCTCCTCGCCATTAGGAAGCGGCGTACCTTGGAAACGAGCTACCGCATTCTGGTAGTCCAAATCATCAATCGCATCCCAACGGTCGGCAAACAATTCCTGAGTCGGTTTACTAAACGCATAAGAACCTTGGTAATTAAATATCGGTTTTTGGTTTTTCGTTCCTCCCTTAGTCGTTACCAACACGACACCATTTCCAGCAGCGGAACCATAGATTGAGGCGGTAGCCGCATCTTTCAAGAAGCTCATTTGGTCTATTTCATAAGGTTCCAATAAGTCGAAAGCCTCTTTATCGCGAATCACCCCATCAATAACGAACAAAGGATCACCGAATCCTCCACGCATACGAATCTCGGATTTAGCCCCCATCAAACCAGAGTTGCCCGTGATCGTAGCTCCCGGAGCACGTCCGGCCAAAGAGTTTGAAAGGTTTGTACTCGGGATCACAGATAGATCATCCGCTTTCACGTTCGATATAGACCCGGTCATGTTCACTTTTTTCTGCACGCCATAACCTACGACAACGACCTCATCCAACTTCTGCGTATCCTCTTTCAAACGGATTTCCAACGTACTTTTCCCTGCCACAGGAATCTCACGGTCTAGATATCCGATATAAGAAACCACCAAGATTGCGTTTTCAGGAACATTGATTAACGTAAACTTACCATCCATATCGGTAATCGTACCGTTTGTCGTACCTTTTACAAGAATGTTTGCACCAATCACTGGTATACCGGCTTCATCAATAACGGTACCCGTCAATCTTATATCATTCTGATTTACAGAATAATTATGGGGG
>ENA-UOIV01002885-UOIV01002885.1-human-gut-metagenome-genome-assembly--contig:-C59-NODE-2885-length-10788-cov-13.509457_pt1 | contig 10788 bp, 11 predicted proteins | sample MGYA00242333_ERZ723880 | MGnify/ENA metagenome assembly ERZ723880 | reverse complement strand
GCGCTGGCGCTCCTGCTGGCGGCCTGCGCGGCCGCCGCGGTCGCCGGACTGGCATGGAAACGGAAACAGCCCTGAAAAAACACACCCCCGGGGCGGCGACAGCCGCCCCGGGCAAAAAGGATGCGACATGATGAAAAAGGAATACGCGGGCCTGCACGCGGCGCTGGTGACCCCCTACACGGAGACCGGGGAGGTGAATTATCGGGAACTCAAAAAGCTGGTGCGCCGCCTGATCGCGGAAGGAATCGACGGATTTTACGTGGGCGGCAGCACGGCGGAGACCTTCCTGCTGACCGAATCGGAGCGCAAGGGGATCCTCGAGGCGGTGCTCGAGGAGAACAACGGCGAAAAACTGGTCGTTTCCCACGTGGGCGCGATCTCCACCCGGCAGGCGGTCGACTTTGCGCAGCACGCCGAGGCCGCGGGCGCCGACGCCGTCTCCGCGATCAGCCCCTTCTACTATAAGTTCACCCAGCGGGAGATCGAGGACTACTACCTCGAGATCATGGCGGGGAGCGGACTGCCGATGTTCGTCTACAACTTCCCGAACCTCTCGGGGTTCGCGCTGACCGAACCCTTCCTCGAACGGCTCAAATCCAGCTCCCGGCTGGCCGGGATCAAATTCACCAGCTCGGACATGTTCCAGCTCGAACGGATCAAGGCCCGCAATCCCGGCCTCACCGTGTGGAACGGCTTTGACGAGATGCTCCTGTCCGGGCTTGCCGCGGGAGCGGACGGGGGCGTGGGCAGCACCTACAATTGCCTGCTCCCGCTTGTGCGCGGGGTATACGACCGGTTCCGCGCGGGCGACCCCGCGCGGGCGCTCGCCTTCCAGCGCAGGGCGAACGAGGCGATCGAAGTCATCTGCCGCCACGGGGTGTTCGCATCGGTCAAAAAGCTGCTCGAATATTCCGGCATCGAATCCCACGGATGCAGGCGCCCGTTTTCCCCGCTCTCCCCCGAAGGGGAGGCGGAGCTGCGCCGCGTCTACGAGACCCACCTCGCCCGCTGAGGCGGACGGGGACGCAAAAAGGGCCCGCAGGCAAAGCCTGCGGGCCCTTTTTCATTATGCTGTTCAGCTGTACTGCGGCTTCTTGGGGTCGGGGTTGACGGTCATCTCGAGGGTATCGGGAGTGGCCTCGCCCGGACGGACCAGACGGGCGCAGATGAGGAACTTGGTGGCCTCGTCGATCGCCTTGTTGGTGTAGCCGGTCGGATATGTACAGGTGGAGAGGATCAGGATCTTGTCGGAGGGGGTCACGTCGACGTCGATGTCGAACTGGGAGCGGTCCTTGAGCTCCGCGATCAGCTCGTTGAAGTTCTGGTCCTTATACTCGGGCAGGTTGTAGGAGAGCTTGGTGTCCACATAGGAGACCGCGAAGACCTTCCAGGTCATGTCGTCCTCGGCGGTGGAGAAGTAGATGTAGGGGTGCTTTTTCGCCCACTCGATGTCGAGGTATTTTTTCAGCTGGGTGAACTTATCCTGCTCCGGGTCGTCCCTGATCGTGTCGGACATGCTGTGCCCGTAGATGATCGTGTTCTGGGAGAGCTCGTTGCGGTTGCCGATCTTGTTCTCATAGTCCGCCCAGTAGCAGCCGTAGAAGCTGTAGTTCTTGTTGATGTCCTTACGCTCGTAATAGAGGTTGTCGGACGCCTGGGGCGGGGTGGAGACGTACTGAAGCACCTCGTTGTCGATCAGGGTGTCGGGGACGCGGATCCAGCCGACGACGTCGTTGTTGACGTTGTAGGCCTTGTTGAGTTTTTCAAGCAGTTCGCCCTCGGGAGCCACGGGTTCCGCGACGGGGGTGAGGTCGACATCCTCCAAGGGATTGATGAACGCCGGGATTTTCGGCTGAGAGGAGACGTCGGAGGAGGAGGGACCCTCGTCCTCGCCCGGCTTTGCGCGCTCGCCGCAGGCCGCCATCGTGAGCAGCATGGCAATCGCCAGGAACAGCGCGATCAAACGGTTGGAAAGGTGTAAGCGTTTCATATACAGACTCCTTTATCGTAGACTCATTTATCGTGACGCCCCGCGGGGGGCATTGCCAGCGTTTTATTCTGTCCTGGTGCGGTTGCTGACCGTACCGGCCGAGGCGTCGACCTCCACGACGGAGGAGGATTTGAGGATCGCGGTCGCGTTCTCCGCGAAGACGATGACGGGGATATCGAGCGCCATGCCGACGATCGCGGCGTGGGAATTGAGGCCCCCCCGCTCGGTCACGATGCCGGACGCCTTCTTGAGGATGGGCAGCAGCGCGTTGGAGGTCTGGGGGATGACGAGGATGTCGCCGTCGTTAAAGTTCTTGAGCGCCTCCTCCTCGGTCCTGGCGACGCACAGCCTGCCGAAGGCCGACCGTTTGTTGACTCCCTGCCCGGTGACGAGGATGTCGCCGACCACATGGACCTTGAGCAGGTTGGTGGTGCCGTTGACCCCCAGCGGGACCCCCGCGGTGATGACCACGATGTCGCCGTCGTGCACATACCCGGCGGCCTTCGACTTCGCGACGGCGTGGGTAAAGAGGTCGTCGGTGTTCTCCTTCACGTCGCAGAGCAGGGGCGTGACCCCCCACGAGAGGGCAAGCTGCCAGTAGGTGGCCTTCTCATGGGTGCAGGCGATGACCGGGATGTCGGGGCGGTACTTGGAGAGCATCCGCGCCGTCGTGCCCGACCAGGTGACGGTGATGATCGCGGCCGCGCCCAAATCGTAGGCGGTGGTGCAGGTGGCGTGGGAGATCGCGTTGGTGATATCGGGGAGCCGCTCGTTCGAGCGGGAGTAAAAGCGTTTGCGGTAGTCGATGTCCCGTTCGGCGCGCTCGGCGATCTGCGCCATCGTGCGCACCGCCTCGACGGGGTAGTCGCCCGCGGCCGTCTCGCCCGAAAGCATCACCGCGCTCGTCCCGTCGTAGATCGCGTTGGCCACGTCGGCGGCCTCGGCGCGGGTGGGACGGGGGCTGTGGATCATGCTTTCGAGCATCTGGGTGGCGGTGATGACCATCTTGCCGGTGTTGTAGCATTTTTTGATCAGCAGCTTCTGGAAGACGGGCACGTCCTCAAGGGGGACCTCCACGCCCATATCGCCGCGCGCGACCATGATGCCGTCCGAGACGCGCAGGATCTCGTCGATGTTTTTGACCCCTTCCGCGTTCTCGATCTTTGCGATGATGCGGATGGTCTGGTTGCCCTGCCGCTCGAGCAGCTGGCGGATTTCCAGAATGTCCTCCGCCCGGCTGACGAAGGAGGCCGCGATGAAGTCGAAGCCGGTCTCCGCGCCGAAGAGGATGTCCGAACGGTCGCGCTCGCTGATGTAGGGCATCGAGAGGCGCACGCCGGGGACGTTGACCCCCTTGTGGTCGGAGATGACGCCGCCGTTGACAATCTCGGTGTCGATGGCGCCGTCGTGGGTTCCGGTGACGCGCAATTCGATGGCGCCGTCGTTGAGCAGGATGGTGTCCCCCCTGCCCACGTCCTCGGCGAGGCCGGGGAAGGTGATCGACGCGCGCGTCTCGTCCCCCTCGCACTCGTCGGCGGTCAGCGTGAAATGGCTGCCCGCGTGCAGTTCGGCCTTCCCGCCCTTGAAGACGCCGAGACGGATCTCCGGGCCCTTGGTGTCGAGCAGGGTGGCGACGGGCAGGCGCAGCTCTTCGCGCAGGCGGCTGACCCGCTCGAAGGTGGCCTTGTGGCTCTCGTGGGAGCCGTGGGAAAAGTTGAAGCGCGCGACGTCCATGCCGGCGCAGATCAGGCTGTGAATCCGTTCTTCACTGTCGGACGCGGGGCCGAGGGTGCAGACGATCTTGGTTTTCCTCAAAAGCAATCCACCTCGTGATTTAGTGTGAAAAGACAGGGGCCCGAAAAAGCGCTCACGCGGGCTTCCGGCCGGGAAAACCGGCGCGGCGGGCCCGCCGTCAGGAAGCAATTTCAGATCATATCTCCCTAAAGTATACCATCATTTTTACGGGTGTCAAATGGATTGGGAAAAATTCATAAAACCTTTAAAAACGCCCTCTTTCGGAAAAAGCTGCAATTTCCCCTTGCGTTTTCCGGGCGGGTGTGGTAAGCTATAACTGTACTAATCGTTTTAATACAGACAATACGATTAATCGACCGAAAGGGGTGGAACCGTGCTGTCGCTTGATTTGCAGAGCCGCCAGCCGATCTATGAACAGCTGGTTCGGGGGCTCTCCGAACTGGTATCGCTGGGGGCGCTCGCGCCCGACGAGCAGCTGCCGAGCGTGCGTAGCCTCGCGAGGGACCTGGGCGTCAACCCGAACACCGTGCAGAAGGCCTATCAGGAGCTTGAACGCAGCGGCGTCATCTACTCCGTCGCGGGCAAGGGCAGCTTCGTTTCGCCCGGACCGGCCGCGGCGCGGATGCTGCGCGGGCAGCGGCTGGAAAAGCTCCGGGAGGCCGCCGCGGAGGGCCGGCGTGCGGGAATCCCGCGCGAAGAGGCGCTCGGGGCGGTCAAAGCGGTATATGAGGAGGGAACGAACCATGATTAAAGCGCAGTCGCTCGTGAAGTGCTTCGGGGATTTCACGGCGCTTTCCTCGCTCGACACCGAGATCCACGCAGGCTCGATCTACGGGCTTGTGGGGTCCAACGGGTCGGGCAAATCGACCTTCCTGCGGCTGGCGTCGGGGGTCTACATGCCCGACGGCGGGCAGGTCACGGTCGCCGGGGAGCCGGTTTACGAGAACATCGCGGTCAAGGAACGGATCTTTTTCGTCGCGGACGACCTGTACTTCCTGCCGCAGAGCACCCTCGAAGAGATGGCCACATTCTATAAACAAATTTATAGACGGTTTTCGGACACAAAATACAAAAAACTTTGCACAATTTTCCCCCTGGACCCCCGCCAGAAACTCGGCACCTTTTCCAAGGGGATGAAACGGCAGGCGGCGCTGCTGCTCGCCCTCTCCTGCGAACCCGACCTGCTGCTGCTCGACGAGGCGTTCGACGGGCTCGATCCGGTGATGCGCGGCGCGGTGAAGAAGCTCCTGTCGGACGACATCGCGTCGCGGGAGATGACCGTCGTGATCACGAGCCACAACCTGCGGGAGCTTGAGGACCTGTGCGACCATGTGGGGCTTCTGCACCAGGGGAAAATCCTCTTCGAGCGGGAGCTCGACGAGCTCAAGCTCGGCTTCTGCAAGGTGCACGCGGCCTTCCCGCAGGGGATGGGCGACGCGGCGCTTGCGGGGCTCAACATCATGCAGGCGGTCCGCACGGGCAGCCTCGTGACCCTCGTCGTGCGGGGAAATTCCGCCGAGGCGTCGGACTATCTGCTGCGGCAGGGCGCCGTCTTTGCGGAAGGGGTCCCGCTCACCCTCGAGGAGGTATTCATTCATGAAATGGAGGCGGTCGGATATGACTACAACAACATCCTCTTCTAAGCCCGGCCGGTTCCGCGAGCTCTACCGGGACATCCTGCACCGCAACCGGGGCTACCTCTGGCTCTATTCCGCGCTTGTGGCGGTCTGCTACCCGCTGCTCTTCGCGCTCGAGGCGTTCAAGCGGGTGGACCCGGCCGAGGCCGCCCGCATCCAGGCGTACGCGCCCGAAACGCTCGCCCAAAACCCGATGTATTTCTACAGCTTCGAGGGCCTCGGCTGCAACTTCGCGGGCGTGTCGATCGTCTTTTTCCTGATGATCGCGCTGCTCGCGCCCATGATTCTCGCCCTCGTGCTCAACAGCTACATGCACTCCAAAAAGGCGTCCGACGTCTACCACGCGATTCCCGTCTCCCGCGGGACGCTCCTGACGGCAAACGCCGCCGTGGGCATGACGATCGTCGGGCTTCCGCTGGCCGCCTCCAACCTCTTCATCATGGCGGTGCAGATCGCAAAATTCGGCTTTCTGCCCGACGTAACCGCCTACCTCTGGCTCGACGCGCTCGGCTGGATGATCTGCGGCTTTGCGATCTACGCGGTCACCACCTTTGTCTCGGTCTGCGTCGGCACCGTCTTCGACACCTTCGTGCTGTCGGGGACCCTGCTGCTCGCCGCCCCCGTCCTTTCGGCGCTGGGGCTCACCGTCACAGAGCTCTTTCTCTTCGGCTGGAGCGCGGGGGTGGACGCGCTCACCTTCGTAACCAGGCTCTCCCCCGTGACGCTGATGATCGAACGGTTCGCCATCGCGGACGGGACGCTCGGCGCTTCCTCCCCGATCAGGCTGTTCGGGCCGGACCGCCTGCCGGGCGCGGACCTCGCGCTGCTCGTCTGGCTGGCGCTCGGACTGCTCATCTTCCTGGCCGCCGTGCGCGTCTACCGCCGCCGCAGGACCGAGGTCGCGGAGACCACCTCCTCGCGCGGCGTCCTGCAGGCGCTGGTCAAGCTGGCGGGCACCGCCGTCTGCGGCGTGACCGCCGGGCTGATCGCCTGCTCCGGCAGCCACGGGCGGACCGATTTCCTGCTCTGGACGGCGCTCATCGGCGCGCTCGCCTACGCGGTGGCCGAGGTCGTCCTCAACCGCGGCTTCAAGACGCTCGTGCGCAGCCTGCCGCTGGGCGCGGCGACGGTCGCCGGCGTCGTGCTCGTCTCCCTCATCCCGATGACCGGCGCGTTCGGCTATGAAAGCCGCGTGCCCGCGCCGGAGGAGGTCGCTGCGGTGGAGATCGGCTACACCGGCCGCTACGCCGCGGACATCAGCATCTGCCGTGTGGAGCCCGGCCTCCCCGATAACGGGGACAAAGCCGGCCGGGCCGTCGGCTACACGAACGAGGTGCTGCTCTCGTCGCCGGAGGATCTGTCGGCGGTGGAGGCGTTCCACCGGGACGTGATCGCCAAGCGGTACCGCCCCTACGAGGGGATCACCCTCGAGCCGGGCGAGGAATACATGCACCTGGGCAGCACGATCACCTACACCCTCAAGAACGGCCGCACCCTCACCCGCCGGTACGAGGGCGCGGGCACCAGCTCGATCCGTCTGCTCGCGCCGCTGGAGACGAGCCCCGACCTGCTCGCGCAGACCCACCCGGCGTTCTTCGACCGGGGTCAGGACGTCAAAAAATGGCGGATCTCCGACCCCTTCGGGGCCTGGACGGTGGAAAAGGCGTGGCCGGCCGCCGATTCGCAGGCGCTTCTGGACGCGATGCGGACCGACCTGCTCGCGCAGACCGCCGAGGACCTGCTGCACCCGTCGGACGCGCCCGTCGCGTGGGTGACGTTCGAGGCGGACCTCCCGCCCGAGGGCGCGCCGCGCGCCTCCACGAGCGGCAGCTTCCTCGTGACGGAGAGCTCCTTGCATACCCGCGCCTTCCTCGCGGAGAAGGGAGTGCTCGACGAGATCGCACCTGACTTGGACGCCTGCTACGCGGTGGGGGTCTCCGGCTCGGGCGTACGGTATCTCACCACGTCGGACAGCGCGGTGCTCCAGGTGATCCCGGGGCGTGGGGAGTTCACCGCCAACGACTACGACTACCTGAAGGAGAACGTCGAAGCCTCCCGGCGGTATTACGCCGAGAACCCAGACGTGCTCGCGGCGGACTTCTCGCCGGGGGAGGATGTGAGGCTCGACGAGTGGGGGAACGCCGTCGTGCAGGCCCAGATGGCGGGCGCGAGCGAAGTCCTCTTCGAGGACCCGGCGGATATCGCCGCGCTGGCCGCGGCCGCCGCGCCGAGCTGGGACACGACCGAGCCGGTCGTCTGCGCGAACTTCTGGTTCAGGGGCGCGACGGGCGGAACGCCGGTTCTCCTGCCCCTCTCCCGCCTGCCGGAGGACCTCCGCCAGCGGATCGCATATCCCTATGGGGTCCCCGGAGAATAAACCGTCTCCTCCTGCAAATAGAAGCGGGCCGCCGGGGGGAGGCGGGCCGCGTCTGCATAAGCCGGAAAAGGCCGTCATTGTGGGCGGGTATAGGCGCAGGAAGGCGCGCACGATCCGCGTCCCCAGCGTGTCGTGCTTGATGTAGTCGCGGGGGATTTCAAAGCATTTGCCGAAGGTCTTTACGATGTCGTCCCGGACGTCGGCCACGACGCCCGACTGGTAGAAGCAGACCCCGCACTCGAAGTGCAGGTAGAAGCTGCGGTAGTCCATGTTGGCGGTCCCGACGATCGCGACCTTGTCGTCCGAGACATACATCTTCGCGTGGACGAAGCCGGGGGTGTATTCATAGATGCGCACCCCCGCGTTGAGCAGCGGCTGATAGAAGGACTGGGTGGTCTGGTGCACGACCCATTTGTCGGGGATGTGGGGGGTGATGATGCGCACGTCGACTCCGCTGCGCGCCGCAATCTGCAGCGCGGTGATCATCTCGCTGTCGAGGATGAGATAGGGGGTGGTGATGTAGACGTAGCGGGTGGCGCGGTTGATGATCTGCATGTACGTCTCCTCCGAGACGTTGATCTGGTCGAGCGGGGAATCGCCGAACGGCTGCACGAAGCCGTCGCACGGCTGGGGCTGGGTGGGGCGGTACCGGGCGAAGTCATGGTCGGTGGGGACGGTGAAATTCCACAGAGAGAGGAACATCGCCGTCAGCCCCCACACGCCGTCGCCGCGCAGCAGCACGCCGGTGTCCTTCCAGTGGCCGTGCTTTTCGTAGTCGTTGATGTATTCGTCGGCGATATTGATGCCGCCGCAGAACCCCACGTCGCCGTCGATCACGGTGATCTTGCGGTGGTCGCGGTAGTTCATCATCGAGTTGAGGTGAGGCTGGAAGGGGTTGAAGAGCGCGCACTTGATGCCCGCCTTGCGCAGCTTGGCGGCGTAGTTGGCGGGCAGCGTCATGATCGAGCCGAGGTCGTCGTACATGAAGCGCACGTCCACCCCCTCCGCGGCCTTTTCGCGGAGGATCTGAAAGATCGGCTCCCACATGACCCCCTCCTCGAGGATAAAGTACTCCATGAAGATGAACCGTTTGGCCTTGGGCAGCTCCTCGAGCATCCGCGCCCACATCGTTTCGCCGATGGGCAGGTATTCCGACTGGGTGTTTTTCCAGAGGGGGGATCCGGTGGTGCGCAGGATATAGTCGGAGAGGGTGGCCATGCCGGGGTCCGCCTCCCGCAGCTCCTCGACGCAGGAGGCGTCCTGCGCCAGCACGCGGGGGGCGCTCTTCTCAGCCAGCGTGATCCGCCGGGCGAGCTTTTTCGGCATGCTCTTGTTGCCGAACATGAGGTAGAAAAGCCCGCCGAAGATGGGGAAGATCAAAATGGGAATGATCCACGCCAGCTTGTAGGCGGGGTTTTCATCCTTGCTGACCAGCCAGACCGCGATCGTGACGCTCAGCGCGGTGAGGAATCCGTAGACGGCCACAAAGTGGTCGCCCAGCAGGATGATCGCCACCAGCAGGATCGCCAGCTGGACCAGCATCAGCAGGATGACGATGGACAGCTTGCCGAAAAGCAGGCTGAATACGGATTTTGCATGCATCTGTTGTTTTTTCTTTGCCATAAACATCCCTCGATCTTTTTCCGGCAGGGCCAACACATTCCAAACAAGTCACATCATAGCAGTTTTCCCCATAAAGTTCAAGAAGATGACGGAACGGACAAAAAAACGGGAGGCGGCCTTCGCCGCCTCCCGGAAAGGACTCAAAGCCCGTTGGGATTCTTTTTGCTGAAATTCCAGTTGTCCTCGCACATGTCGTCGAGCGTCCGTTCGGCCGTCCATCCGAGCAGCTCCTTCGCCTTGGAAGCGTCCGCGTAGGAGTTGGCGATGTCGCCGGGGCGGCGGGGCGCGATGTGGTGCTTGATCGGCTTGCCGCAGGCCTTCTCGAAGGCGTGGAGCACGTCGAGCACCGAGTAGCCATGGCCGGTGCCGAGGTTGATCGCCTCCACGCCGGTGCGGTCGAGGACGTAGTCGAGCGCCTTCAGATGGCCCACCGCGAGGTCGACCACGTGGATGTAGTCGCGCACGCCGGTGCCGTCGTGCGTCTCGTAGTCGTCTCCGTAGATGGCCAGGTCCTCGAGCTTGCCGGTCGCCACCTGCGCGATGTAGGGCAGGAGGTTGTTGGGGATGCCGTTGGGGTCCTCGCCGAGCAGGCCGCTTTTGTGCGCGCCGATGGGGTTGAAGTAGCGCAGCAGCGCGACGCTCCACGCGGGATCGGCCTTCCACAGATCGGTGAGGATCTGCTCGATATAGAGCTTGGTGGTGCCGTAGGGGTTGGTGGCCGCGTGGGGCAGCGGCATATCCTCGCGGAAGGGGACGGGATTCTCCATGCCGTAGACGGTGGCGGAGGAGGAGAAGACGATCTTTTTGCAGCCGTGCGCCGCCATCACTTCGCAGAGGACGAGGGTGCCGGTGAGGTTGTTGTGATAGTAGCGCAGCGGAATGCGGCAGGATTCGCCGACCGCCTTGAGTCCCGCGAAATGGATGACCGCGTCAATCTGGTTCTGCTCGAACACCCGCTCCACCCCGGCTTTGTCGAGCAGGTCGGCCTCGTAGAATTTGAAGTCCTTGCCGGTAATCTGGCGGATGCGTTTGAGGGCCTCGGGCTTGGAGTTGACGAAATTGTCCAGCACAACGATTTCCTTGCCCGCGTTCAGCAGCTCCACGCAGGTGTGGGAACCGATGTAGCCGGCGCCTCCGGTGACTAAAATTGACATGTGCGATCACTCCTTATCATAACTGTATGGATGTCATTTACCGTGATTTCAGTATAGTCGGAGCGGGTATCGCTGTCAATGCGCTGGATAAAACACGCAACAATCCTCCATAAAGTCGCAACAAAACTGACGCTCTGCCGGGGGATTTGCCGCGCTGCGCCCGGCGGGGCTTCTTTTTAGATTTTCCGCCCGGCGGACGGAAGGCCTTTTTTGCGCCCCTCCGAGGCGCTTTAGGGGAGCCGCCTTCGGCGG
>ENA-UOIV01002880-UOIV01002880.1-human-gut-metagenome-genome-assembly--contig:-C59-NODE-2880-length-10801-cov-12.564396_pt1 | contig 10801 bp, 13 predicted proteins | sample MGYA00242333_ERZ723880 | MGnify/ENA metagenome assembly ERZ723880 | reverse complement strand
GAGACTCGCCGGCAGAGGCATTGCGCCCGCGGCGCGGCGGCTGGCGGGATGCTGTAGGCTCGTTCGCTCATCCGTGACAGGGCGCCGCCGACTTTGGCCGAAGGCCAACCGGAGGCGGCGCTGGGGGTCAAGGGGGCACAGCCCCCTGCGGTTTCTTTCCCCTATTTCTTGGGCGGCCAAGAAATAGGGCCGCCCGCCGGGGCGGGACCCGGTAACTTCGCCGCTCGATGAGCGAAAATCTAAATCGTGGTCGTCACGTCGACGTTCGTGCGCGCGATCACGACGGGCACACCCTCCCCGACGACGGCGCGGACGAGGCCCGCGAGGTAGTCTAGAACGATCGTTTCGGTGCCGAAATGCCCCGCGTCGAGCAGAGTGATTCCGCGGTGGACCGCGTCGAGCATCACGTCGTGCTTGACGTCTCCGGTGACATACGCCTGACAGCCCGCGGCGGCGGCCGCCTCAAGCATGTTTCCGCCCGAGCCGCCGCATACCGCCACCCGCTCGATCGCGCGGCCGCCGTCGCAGTAGCGCACCGCCTGGAGGTCGAGCATCCGCTTGACGTAGTAGGCGAATTCCGGCGGGGTCATGCCGCGCGCGAGGGTCCCCACACGGCCGATGCCCTCGCCGGGGCAGGTCTCCTCGAGCGGCGCGGCGCCCGCGAGCTCAAGCCGCGCGGCGAGGATGTCGTTGACGCCGCCCCTGGCGATGTCGAGGTTGGTGTGGGCGCTGACGACCGACAGCCCCGCCCGGACAAGCCGCCAGACGAGGGTGTCGGCGGTGACCCGCTTCATAGGGTGGAAGATCACCGGATGATGGGTCACGATGAGGTTCGCGCCGCGCGAGACGGCCTCGTGGATCACATTGTCGGTCACGTCGAGCGCGACGAGCGCGCCCTTCACCTGCTCGTCCGGGTCCCCGACGAGCAGCCCGGGGTTGTCAAAATCCATCGCGAGCGAAAAGGGGGCCGCCGCGTCGATGGCGTTATAGACGTCCTTTACGTTCATGCCGTGCACCTGCTTTCCAGTTCTTTTAAGAGCGCCCGCAGTTCCTCGTATTCCTCTCCGGGGCTGGCGGCGCGTCCCAGCCCCTCCACCCGCTCGCGGATCAGCCGCGCCGTCTTGGCAAGGTACCGCCGCGCGGCGGGCGACGGGTCGTCGAGCAGCATTCCGCAGTACGCCTCGGCGGGCGTGAGCGTCCGCGCCCGGCCGGTGTATGCGGCCTGCATGACCGCGTAGGGGAAGTTTCCCGACACCACTGCCTCCTCCCGCAGGATGTCAAAGCCGTTCTCCGCGAGGCTGCGGCGCAGCCGCTCGGATTTGGTCATCGGCTGGAGCACGAAGCGCAGCGCCGGGTCGCGGGTCCAGGGGGCTTTGCCGATGATTTCCCAGATGAGGTCGCCCCCCATCCCCGCAATCACGATGTCGTCCGCCCCGCCCGCCGGAAGCCCGTCGAGCCCCGCGCACAGAATCAGTTTCACCCGGTCGGCGACGCCGTATTCGGACAAAGTGAAAGCCGCCTTTTCCAGCGGCTTCCGGTTGATGTCGCAGGCGCAGCCCGCGGAAATCTTTTTCTGCGCGGCAAGCCAGGCGACCAGATATCCGTGGTCGCAGCCGATATCCGCGCAGCGCGCCCCCTCCCGCACCATCGAGGCGATGGTCAGGAGCCGCGCGTCCAGCTTGGGCAGGCGTTCCATCAGGCCAGCACGTTCTTGGCGTCGGTGGCGTTGAGCTTGCGGAGCAGCGCGTCGCAGTCGACCCCGTGCACCATGCATGCCTCCGCGATCGTCTCCCCGCGCGAGGAGGGGCAGCCCAGGCAGTGCATCCCCATCTCAAGGAAATATTTCGCGAGGGACATGTCGTTGTCCAGCGCCTCGCCGATCAGCGTATCCTTCGTATAGATCATTTTACAAACCTCCGTTTTGGGAATCCGATTTTTGGCCGCGGGTTCCTTGCGGCTATTATAACATCTTTTTTGCGCCGCGAACAGGGGAAAATCCAACTTTTCAGGGCATGAAAACGGCCGCCGTTATAAAACGGCGGCCGGAAGATGCAAACAGATTACTGCTGCTCCTTCATCTTGGCAAAGCACTCGGAGCAGTAGACCGGACGGTCCTCACGGGGCTGGAAGGGAACCTTCGCCTCGCCGCCGCAGGAAGCGCAGGTGGCGGTGAACATCTCTCTCTGGGGGCGCGCATTGTTCTTGCGGGCATCGCGGCAAGCCTTGCAGCGCTGGGGCTCGTTGACAAAGCCTCTCTCAGCGTAGAACTCCTGCTCTCCCGCTGTGAAGACGAACTCGGCTCCGCACTCTTTGCATGTCAGTGTTTTGTCAGTGTACATTTTGGTTACCTCGCTTAAAATTTGATTTACCCGCTGGAACTGCGTGGACCGAGATTGAAAACCAAGCTCTGCCAATGGCGCCAAAGGGTAGTTATTATGCAATCCCTCTCGGGACTGTCACAAAATGGATCGCGTGCGTTTTCACTGGAAAACGCTCCGCAGCTTTCGCCGCACTCTCTGCAAGGCGTTGTCAACAGCTTTCGAGGATGAACCGAGTTCGCGGGACATCTCGTCGTAAGAGTAGGAGCTGAGGTACAATCTTAAAACCTGCCGTTCAAATGGGGACAAAAGGGTGGCTATCTGCCGGTTGCGCGCGTTTGTTTCCTCGCTCGCGATCAGCAGCTGTTCGGGGTCGTCTCCGGGAGACGCGAGCGCCTCCTCCGGCACGTCCTCGCCCAGCGAAAGATAGCTGCGCATCGGCGCGTTCTTGTCGCGCATATGCGCCGTCACGGTGCTGATGAGCTTGTTGTTCACGCACACCGCGGCAAACGTTTTGAAGCGCCCGGGGGCGTCCTCGCGGTAGTTGCGCACCGCCTTGAGCAGCGCGATCATGCCCTCCTGGTAGAGGTCGTCCGCGTCCGGCCCGCCCCTGGAATAGGAACGCGCGCGCGCGTGGACAAACGATCCGTACCGCTTGATCAAGATGGCCAGCGCCTCGTCGTCGCCGCCCTTTGCCCGCAGGGCGAGGGCCTCGTCGCTGGCGTCGCAGAGAGAGGTGGATTTTGCAGTGTCGTTCATGAGACCTCGTTCTCCCCGGCGTGTAAAACGCAGTGACCAAATTGATTCGTTATTCATTATAGCCACGGGGTCCGGTTTTGTCAAGCTATTTCAAAAATAGCGCGCCTGCTCCCCCGGTTTTTTGACGTTTTCCCCAAAATTTCGCGCGGCTAATCGCGCACCGTCAAATCACGCAGCCATTTGAAGCCGAGGATGCGGAAGCTCGAGACCACCGTTTTGAGGATTTCGTCGCACTTGAGGCAGAGGAAGACGGCGGGCGCGGGCCAGCCGAGGATGAGCCCCGTCACGAAGCCGAGCGGCACCGCCACCCCCCACAGGAACGCCGTCTCGCAGATGAGCACGAACTTGGCGTCCCCGCCCGCGCGCAGGATGCCCACCATGCCGGTGATCGCGAGCGACTGGAAGAAGACGATGAGCGCGCCCACGCGGGTGATCCCCCGGGCGATCGAGATCGTCGCCTCGGAGAAGTTGTAGAAGGAGATGACCACCGGCCCGAGCGCCAGCGTCACCGCCGCCGAAAAGAGCCCCAGCACGACCGACAGCGCCAGCAGCGTGACCGAGCGCTGCTTGGCCTTCTCGTACTCGCCCGCGCCGATCGTGTTGCCCACGACGGTGAGGGCGGCGTTGCCCACGCCGAAAATCATCACCGACACGAGCTGGTTGATCACCGTGTAGATCGAGTTGGCGGCCACGAAGTTGGTGCCCATGCGCCCGATGACCACCGCCGTGATCGAGGTGCCGATCCCCCACATCAGCTCGTTGCCGATGACGGGGATCGAGACGGTGAAGTACTTCCTGTAGAAGTCGCGGTTGCTCGGGAGCAGGTCGCGCAGGGAGAAGCGGATCTTCTTCTCCTTCAGGAAGAGGTAGCCCGCCGCGATGCCGAACTCGACGAGACGGGCGCAGACGGTGGCGATCGCGCCGCCGCGCACCTCCAGCCTCGGCGCGCCGAACTTGCCGAAGATCAGCACATAGTTGAGCGACGTGTTGACCACGAGCGAGGCGAGATAGACGGCGATCGAGATATTCACCGTCCCCACCGAGCGCAGCATCATGATCGTGAGGTTCGCCGCCGTATAGAACGGATAGGACCACCCGAGGATGCGCAGATACTGCACGCCGAAATCGATGACGGCCTCCTCGGTCGTGAAGATGCCCATAAACTGGCGCGGGAAAAAGAGCGCCACGCAGGAGAAGACGACCGCCGCCGCCATCCCGATCTTATAGGTGATCGCCTCGACCCGGCGGATGACCTCCACGTCCCGCTTGCCCCAGTACTGGGCGATCAGCACGTTGGCGCCGCCCGCCACGCCGAAGCAGACGACCATCAGCATGAACCACAGCTGGTTGGCGATCGATGTCGCGGACAGCTGCACCTCGCCGAGCTGTCCGATCATCAGCGTATCCATCATCGAGACGGCCACGGTGATCAGGTTTTGCAGCGCGATGGGCACCGCGATCAGCATCAGCGACTTATAGAAGCCGCGGTCGTTTACAAACAGTTTCATTCCATTCCCTCTCTGTCCTCAAACCACAAAAAACGGGCGGGCCCGCGGCCCGCCCGGCCTCCCTGTCCGGGGGCCTATTCCTCCACGGTGACCTTGACGATGGTCACCGGCTTGCTCGTTTTGCCGGCCGGATTGCCCGCCTGGTCGGTCTCCCCCGTGTCGAGCGCGGCGATCTTGTCGACGACGTCCATGCCCTCGATCACATAGCCGAACACCGTGTGCACATCGTCGAGGTGGGGCGTGCCGCCCACCTCCTCATATTTTTTGAGCGCCGGGAGCTTCTGGTCCGCGTAATCCTGCGGGACTCCCGCCGCATATTTGCCGTCAAGCTCGCCGTTGAGCTCGTCGATCCGCGCGTTGACTTCCTCCTGCGACTTGCCGCCCGCCGCCATTTCGGAAATCTCCCGCTGCGCGGCCGAGACCTGGTCGTTCATATAGAGGTTCAGCAGGTAGTCGGACAGGCCCATCCCCGAGAGCGCGTCCTTGCGCTGCACGATGAAGAACTGGCTGCCATTGGTGTTCGCGCCCGAATTCGCCATCGAAAGCGCGCCGCGGAAATTGCGCAGCACCGGCGAGAACTCGTCCTCGAACGGCCCGCCCCAGATGCTCTCGCCGCCGGTGCCGTCGCCGTTCGGGTCGCCGCCCTGGAGCATGAAGTCGTTGATCACCCGGTGGAAGGTGAGGCCGTCATAGTAGCCCTCCCTCGCATGGGTGAGGAAGTTCTCCACCGCCTTGGGGGCCTCCTTCGGGAAGAGGCGCACCCGGATCGTCCCCTCGCTCGTCTCGATCGAGGCGGTGGGATTGTCCGCGTAATCGCCCGTGCCCTCGAGCGCGGCGGTCATCTGCTCCATCAGCGCGAGGCCCTCCCCGCCCACCTCGGTCGGGACGGGGCCCGGCTCGGGCAGCGAGGCCTCGGAGGAGCTTTCCTCAGCGGCGGAAGACGGCGCCGGGGAACTCTCCGTGCCCTCCTCCTTGGCGCCGCACGCGGCGGCGGTGAGCATGACCGCGAGGGTCAGGAATATCGTCAGGATTTTTTTCATGTGTTTGGCTCCTTTGTTTTGATCGTTAGGCTAGTAGTATACCACACGCGCGCCGCTTTCACAAGGAACGGTTTGTGAATTTTCATCCGCGGTTGACTTTTCGGCCGATCCGCGCTATCCTGTTCCCACAAACGCCGTGCAAAGGGGATTTCTATGATATCGATCGACGAGATGCGGGAGATGCTCGGGGAGCTCCTGGACGAACTGCCCGAAGCCTTTTTTGAGGAGCTCAACGGGGGCGTCTGCCTTCTGGAGGAGGCCAAACGCGACCCCGCGGCGCGGGAGGACGACCTCTATATCCTCGGCGAGTACTGCGAGGGACCGCTCGGGCGGAGCATCGTCCTCTACTACGGCTCCTTCGCACGCCTGTTCGGCCGTCTGGGGCCGTTGCAGCTGCGCCGGGAGCTGCGCAAGACCGTCCGCCACGAGTTCCGCCACCACATCGAGGCCCTCGCGGGCGAGGACGCGCTCGACCGGGAGGACGAGGCGCAGTTTGGCGATTACCTCCGGCGGCACGCCGCGCAGGAGGATCCGGAGCGGGCCCGGCGCGCCGCGCTGGAAGCGGGCCGCCGGGAGGGGCGGCTCTTCCGCCGCCGCCCGCGCAAGTGATCCCGGTCATTTAAAGAGGGGAGCGGCACGCCGCTCCCCTCTTCCATATCCCGTATCAAAGCCCCGTTTATTATAGGGCGGCGCCGTGTCCCGCCCTGCTCCGCTCGGTCCACTGGATGAGAACGCCCTCCGCGGCGGAGAGGAAGAGCTCCTGCTGCGCCTCCGGCAGGCGGTCCAGCATCGGCTGGAGGCGGGAGAGGTCGTTCCGGGGCAGCAGGTCCACCTCGACGTCGGCGCAGATCAGTTCCTCGATCTGGATGCCGAACGCGGCGGCGATGCTGTCCATCGTGTCGAAGGTAGGGTTCCCGTTACCGCACTCGATGTCGCTGAGCTTCCGCAGGCTGATTCCCGCTTTCGCCGCAAAGCTCTCCTGTGAAACGCCCATCTGCTGCCTGCGGAATCTGACGCTCCGGCCAAGTTCCTGTACGGTCATCGGCAATCAACTCCTTCCACTGAAATTATAGGAGTTATTACCTGATTATGGAAACCATTCTATTTCTAGAATTATATTGCTTATCTCCCTCGAAACCACGGTCCCACCGGCGTTTCCGCGGTGGAGCGAACCGTCTCCGGCGGATGAAATTTTACATAGCCGTTCCCCTTTTCCCCGTCCGCGGGGGCTTCTAAGCAGGCCCTCTAAAAGGTCAGCCGCATCTGGTACCAGGTTTCCCCGCCGTGCGTCGACGCGGACAGGCCCTCGTTCCGGAACCCGAACCGCTCGTAATAGGGGATCAGACGCTCCTTGCAGGTCAGCACGACGCCCGCCCTGCCCCCGGCCTTCGCGTCCGCGATCACCCGCTTCATGAGCCGGGCCGCACAGCCCCGCCTCCGGTACGCGGGCGCCGTATCCACGCCGAAAATCATCATCCACCGGCCATTTTCCCGGTAGCAGCCGGTCGACCTGTACATGCCGTCCAGCAGGTCCTTTTCGTCCGTGGGCATCCCGTTGATCAAGGCCGCCAGAACCTCCCCGTCCTCCAGCAGCCAGCAGGACCCGGCGCAGGCCTTCAGCCGTTCGGCGAGGACCTCCCGCGGGGCCGCCTCGCCCGCCGGGAAGCAGGCCGCCTCCACTTCGCAGATCCGGTCCAAATCTTCCGGGACCGCGAACCGCAGGGACATTTGATCAGCGCACATGGCGTGCACGCCCTCTCCGTCGTATTTCCGCCCCACGGACGATTCCGTCCGGGCGGCGCGGACCATACAAAAACCGACCTGTCGAAACAAGTCGGTCTTTGTATGGCTGGGCCGGCAGGATTCGAACCTGCGAATGCAGCAGTCAAAGTGCTGTGTCTTACCGCTTGACGACGGCCCAATTTGAGAAATTCCCCGCCCGCTACGCGGCCGGGGAATTTGATGGGGTGGGTAATGAGATTCGAACTCACGGCCTCCAGAGCCACAATCTGGCGCTCTAACCAACTGAGCTATACCCACCATATGGCGTGTCCCGTTTTCAGGGACGGCGCGTTTGTCTCGGCCCGACGAGAACGCTTCGCGTTCAAGGAGGCCTGGCGCAAAGTGAAAATGGCGCGCCAGGAGGGACTCGAACCCCCAACCTACTGCTTAGAAGGCAGTTGCTCTATCCGGATGAGCTACTGGCGCACAATCGGCCGCCCTCAGGCGCGGGGGTTATGGAGCGGGTGATGGGAATCGAACCCACGTTTTCAGCTTGGAAGGCTGACATTCTACCATTGAACTACACCCGCAGGCTTTAAGCGATGCATTTAATTTTAGCAAATTTGCCATCCCTTGTCAATAGATTTCCGTGCCCGCGCGCGCCTTTATTTCCCGGCCGCGCGGGCGGCCCCCTCCCGCCCCGAGATGGCCAAATGGTGAACGCCCTGTGAATTCTGCGACCGTTGACCCTATTTTCTTGCAATCCACGGCACATTACGATATAATATTCGTGCACATTCAAGGCCAAAAGTGCCTTTTGCCCCGCATTTGCGGGAGATCACTTTACGGAGGCAGCCATGTTCAAAATTTCCCCATCCATCCTCGCCTGTGATTTTGCCAACCTCGAGGCCGAGGTGTCCGCCATGCAGCGCGCCGGCGTCGAAATGGTACACGTCGACGTGATGGACGGTCATTTTGTCCCCAACATCTCCATCGGACTGCCGGTGGTCGCCTCCCTGCGCAAAAAGACCGCCCTGCCGCTCGACGTGCACCTGATGATCAGCGACCCGCTCACCTATGCGCCGCAGTTCTGCGACATGGGCGCGGATATCGTCACCTTCCACGTCGAAAGCGAAAGCGATCCGCAGGCCGTCATCGACGCCATCAGGGCGAAGGGAAAAAAATGCGGCATGACCATCAAGCCCCGGACCCCCGCCGAAGCCCTCTTCCCCTATCTTTCCCAGCTCGACATGGTGCTGGTGATGACGGTGGAGCCCGGGTTCGGCGGACAGAAGTTCATGGCGGACATGTGCCCCAAGATCGAGGCCGTCCGCCGCGAATGCGGCCGGCTGGGCGTCCCGATGGACATCGAGGTGGACGGCGGCATCGACGAACGCACCGTCCCCGCCGTCGTGCGCGCGGGCGCGAACGTCTTTGTGGCGGGCAGCGCCCTCTTCGGGAAGCCCGACTACGCCGCCGCGGTCGCGGGGCTGCGCGCCGCCGCCGAGGGCGCGCTCTGACCCCTCAGCCGAAATAGGCGCAGATCAGGTCGACCGCCTTGTCGTCCAGCACCTGTTCGGCGTGCTCTCCGAGCCACGCCTCGGCCAGCTCCCCCTCCCCGCAGCGCGGCGCGAATTCGTCGAGCAGCGAGAGGGTCACCCCGCCCGCCTCGTCGAGCGGATGCACCACCAGCCGCCAGCCCCTCCCCATGCGGTAGAGGGCGCTGCGCAGGATCCGGTGGGAGCAGCGCCGGAACAGTTTGACCGACCCTTCGATCAGGGCGTCGACGTCGTCAAAGGCGTAGACGACGGGCGCGGCGACATGACGCCGCACCTTCCACCGCTGGGGGCGGCGCCGGCCCAGCCCCGAAAAACAGATTTCGCAGCCGCCCTCCCCCGTGGGGGCCACCTCCACGAGGATGCGGCCGCCCGCCTCGAACTCCACCGCGCCACGCGCCGTCTCCAGCAGCGTCAGCAGCAGCGAGCGGGTGCGCAGGTCGCGGTAGTCGAGCGCGTCGTAGCTGAGGCCAAGCTCCTCGAGCTCCTCGCGCGTGAGCGCCACCCGCAGGCGGCGCGGGCCGAGCTGTTGATACTCCATCGCACATTCCCCCCCGCACTATCTTATGTTCTTCGCAATTTTTTGATTATCGGAGGTTGCTTATGGCGGGTTTTTTCTATAAAGGCATCCTGCTTCAGCAGCATAAAGAGCCCGCGCTCTCCCGGGACCTGCGTGAGTTCGTCAATGCCGACACCATCGGCGTGACGATGGACCGCCCGCCCGTCGGGGACGCGGATTCCCTCACGCCGGCGGAGATCGCTTCGCTCGCGCGCGACGCGCATATCGTCGACGAGCGGGACGGCCAGCCGCTCGCGGACAAGCTGGCCGCCTGCCAGCAAACGCCTCCCCGCCTGCTGATCGCCGACGCGGTCGACGACGAGCCCTACCTCTCCAGCCAGCTCGGCCCCCTGCTCAAGAACCCCGCGCACAGCGCCCTCGGCCTGCGCCTCGCGCAGCGCGCGGCGGGCGCCGCGGAGGCGCAGTTTGCCGTCTATAAAAATCTGACCGACCTCGACATCCGCATCCCGCGGAAGATCGAGGGCTTTTCCGTCCGCCGCATCCGCGGACGCTATCCGGCCGAATACCAGGCGTCGCAGGCCTTCGAGGCCGACGACGACGTCCTGCTCATCGGCGTGGGCGCACTCATCCAGCTCGCGCGCGCCGTCCTCTTCAACCGCCCGCAGACCACCACCTTCGTCACCGTCGCGGGCGACTGCATTGGCAACCCCACCAACCTTGAGGTCTCCCTCGGCATGACCGTCGCGCAGGTGCTCGAACGCTGCGGGCTCATCGAGGACCCCGCGCGCGTCGTCGTGGGCGGCTCGATGACCGGCATCTCGGTCATCGACACCGAGAACACCCTCGTCACCCCCTCCACCCGCGCCGTCCTCGCCTTCCGCCAGGACTTCAAAAGCCTCGGATTCGGCTGCATCGGCTGCTCCCGCTGCGTCCACGTCTGTCCCAAGGGGCTCAACCCCTTCTTTATCTACCGCGCCGTCCAGGAAAAGCGGTACGCCGCCTTCCGCACCCTCGACGCGCAGATGTGCATCGGCTGCGGGACCTGCAGCTACATGTGCCCCGCCAAGCTCGACCTGTCCGAGACGGTCCAGAAGGCCGCGCGCAGCTTTAAGCCGATGGCCGGTTCGATCCGGACGAACGCCGCCCTGCTCGCCAAGAAGGATGCCGCCGACTATGAGAGCTATCTGGCCGATTACGCGCTTCACCGCGCGCAAATCGACCACCGCAGGGCGCTTGCCGCCGCGCGCCGCGCCGACGAGAAACGCCGGGGCGAAGCCGCGGCCGCGCACGCCGCCGCGGACAGGGAGGCGGACCGCGTCCTCGCACAGGCGCTTGCGGACCACCGCGCCGCCGACGCACAGGCCGACCGTACCCTCGC
>ENA-UOIV01002873-UOIV01002873.1-human-gut-metagenome-genome-assembly--contig:-C59-NODE-2873-length-10832-cov-3.989329_pt1 | contig 10832 bp, 6 predicted proteins | sample MGYA00242333_ERZ723880 | MGnify/ENA metagenome assembly ERZ723880 | reverse complement strand
CTCCTACGGACAGACCGGTAACAACGGCATCGGGCTTTACGATGCATACGGCGCATTCGCGACCGGCACGTACCACGGGCACACTACATTGCTGCCGTCCGCTATGGCGAATTCGGCCCTAAAGTGGGAGACTACCACGCAGCTTGATCTCGGTATGGATTTGGGATTTTTCGGCGACCGGCTGCGGTTTGTGTTCGACTACTACAACAAACATACGGACAATATGCTGTTTTCCATCTCCGTACCCGATACGGGACCCTATTCGTCGGTCAAGGCGAACGTGGGCAGCGCCCGGTTCTACGGCGTGGAAGTCGAGCTTAGTTCGGTGAATATCCGCAGGGAGCATTTCAGCTGGACGACCGACATTACGTATTCGTTTACCCGCAACAAGGTGTTGTCGCTGCCCGGAGAATATGCCTATGACGAGATCGATGCGGACGGCCGTGCGACGGGGCGGCGTGCATACCGTATCGGCGGATACAAAGCTTCCGAGAGCGGTTACCGCTTCGGCGGTACTGCCGTGGGCGAACCGCTGGGACGCATATACGGCTATAAGATCGACCACATCATCCAGACGGAGGCCGAGGCTGACGCGGCTCTTTACGACGAACAGTCGAACGGTTACCGCGTAGGCGACGGACGTATGGTCAAGGGGCGCAAGGATGCCGGCGACTATGAATGGCGCAACCGCAAAGGCTCCGCGCGCAGGGACGGCGAGGAGATCATCAACGACGAGGACCAATTCTATCTGGGCAATGTCATGCCGCACTCGACGGGAGGTATCAACAATACGTTCCGCTACAAACGGCTTTCGTTGAACGTCTACTGCGACTTTGCGCTGGGACATTCGATCATCAACGGCATGAAGGCGCATCTGCTGCGCAACACCATGGGCAACTGCAATTCGACGATCGGCCGTATCGCGTACGACTGCTGGCAGCATCCCGGCGATACGGATGCCAAGTACGCCCGCTTTTTCCCCAACGATTCCGATTGGGGCAACCGCAACTGGCGCCAATCGAATTTCATGGTTGAAAAAGCCGACTATTTGTGTCTGCGCGACGTTTCGCTCTACTACGACCTGCCCGAACACTGGCTGCGCAAAGTCGGCATCCGGAAAGTGACGGTGGGCGTAACCGGGAATACGCTTTGTTATTGGACGGGAGTTACGGGGGCCATCAGCCCCGAAAGCGGTATCGGATCCAATGCGGGTGCAGGCATGTATACGCCCGTGTCGACCAGCAATTCCAACTCCGACATCACCGCCAATATGATGCCGGTTCCGCGCAAGATCATCTTCAGCCTCAAACTGGTTTTCTAACGTTTCAGACCTTAAAACAACCAACCATGAACTATAAAAACATAAGATCGCTCCTGCTCGTATGGATTGCTGCGGGAGTTGTCTCCTGTCACGGCGATTTGGACATCATGCAGGACAACAAACTCTCCGTGAGCAATATGTGGAAGACGTCCATTCAGGTCGAGAACTCCACTTACGGCATCTACTCCGCCATGCGGGACAACTTTGTTCAGGAGCAGGTCAACGTCCTGACTTGGGGAGAGCTGCGCGTGGGCGAGTACATGTGGCGGAACAGCCGCACAGAGACGATCTGGCTCGCGGACCTGCGGAGCGTGGTGCAGAATACCATGTCCTCCACGACGAACGCCGTCAGCTGGTCGAAACTTTATACGGCGATCGATCAGGCCAATGCCGTGCTCAAATACGCGCCTGCGGTCGCCATGACCGATACGAAACGAAGCTGGGCGATCGGACAGGCGTCGTTCGCCCGTGCCTATCTCTATTTCTGGGCCGTGCGGTTGTGGGGCGACGTTCCTTTGAACCTGAATCCCATCGAGTCGGTCGCACAGCCCGAAGCCTATCCGATTCGTGCACCCAAAGCCTCGGTATACGCCCAGATCGGGACCGACATCGACCGGGCTGTCGAAAATGCGGGCAGTCTCGGTACGGATAAATACTTGGCGACCGCGGATGCCGTCAACATGCTCAAGGCCGAATACGCGCTATGGATGTATGCGGTGCAGAAGGGCGGCGACGACTATCTGACAATGGCCGAAGAGGCGCTTGCTGCCGTCGGAGTCAAGGCCGGCGACAACCGGCTGCTGACTGATTATGCCAAGATCTTCGATGGCTACGGTTCGAACAATAAGAATTCGAACGAGGTAGTATTCGCGCTCTACAACAGCCGCGATGAAAACAAGACCGGGGGATTCTCGACCTATTTCGCCTTCTCCGACGGTGCGATCGATCCCAATGCCCAAGCGACCGTGCCGACGAATACGACTGTGCAATATCTGGACTATGGCGACGAGTACCTTGAATTGCTGCACAAAAGTCAGACGGAAAACAACGACTCGCGTGTGAGGACCAATCTCGGCGAGGGACCCTACGGAAGGGAAAACCGGGCGGTGGTTACGTGGCCGAACAAGTTCATCGGCAATGCGGACAGCAGTCCGATGATTCGGGATTGCGACATCCTCTACTATCGTTATGCCCTTGCCGTGATGCTGGATGCCGAGTTGAAATATTACCGCAGGGACTATGCGGGGGCGCTGGCTTCGCTGAATATCATCGCCAAACGGGCGTACGGGAAGGAGAACTTCTATACTTCCGCCACGCAAGGCGATGTCTTGAAGGCGTTGTGCAACGAATACTTGCTGGAGTTTCCTTGTGAAGGCGTTGTCTGGTGGGCATTGATCCGCCTCGATCGGATTTGGGAGTACAACGCGGACCTGAAGGCGCGCAAGGATGCCGCCAACATCCTGTTGTGGCCCATCAGCAAGAGTGCCCGCGACAAAAATTCGAACCTTGCCCAAACGGAGGGATGGTATTGATCGAAAACCTAAAATTACGGAACATGAGACTGAATTTCAAGAAATATATGGCGGGGCTGGCGACTGCGGCGACGCTGCTTCTGACAGCCTGCTACGAGGATCATACAGATTTGGAGGACCGGACGACGCGGATTCGCATCAGTCCTGAAATCGAAGCGTTCGAAGCGGACGGAACTGCGTCCGTGTCGGGCAACAGCAATGTCACGTCGGTGGTGCTGGTCAAGGTCGGCACCCGCGTATCCCGCATGGAGTGGGAGGCGGAACTCGTCGACTGGATGCCCTCGGTCGATGAGACCGGGCCGTGGGCAACGATCCAGCGTGTACCCGTCGTTTCGCAGTATACGGAGATTGCCGGACCGAATACCGTCGCCGTGACGCAATCCGGTTTCGAGTTGACTGCATTGCCCAATACGGGATACGGACGCCGGTGTACGGTGCGCATTACAGCCGAGGACGGTACGGTGCAGGATTACGAACTGTTCCAGTACGGTGAGCTGGCCGATGCTGAGGTGATGCCGGCGCTCGAATCGGTAGAGATATCTTTTCAGGGCGATCCTGTCGATCTGGCCTATACCACGAATATGGGCGACAAGTATGCCTATGCGATCGCTTACGAGGAGGGCGGCGCCGAGGGCTGGTTGACGGCCGAGCACCGCGGCGAAGGTTTGCTGACGCTGACCGCCGAGCCGTGGGACGACATGGAACGGGATCGCCGGGCGACGCTGACGATCACCGTGGGCGACGACGAAACGAGCAAAGCGGCGGTGGACATTCCCGTCGTGCAGCTTAGGAAGGCGGAATACTATTATGTTTACGGCTCTGCGCTGGGTGAGGAGGCTGCCACGGCGTTGCAGATGAAGCGCGAGTCGGACGACTCCTATCGTGTCAGCGGATTCTTCTTCGCCACGGAGGACAATCTGATCTGCATCAACAAGGATTCACGGGCCGGCGATCCGGGTTGGTATCTCGGTGCCGACGGCGAGCTGAAGAACTGGGCCCGGAATGTTACGGCTTCGGATCTGAAGATCGAAGCGAACGGTTATCGTACGCTGACGGTGGATTTCGCTGCGGGTACGTGGAACTGGATACGTCAGAACAGTACGCCCAATTGCATGCCCGACGAAGAACTTGCGAACTATCCTACGAAGGATTACCCGACTGCGTCCGGCGGAGTCAAGACATGGATGACCGTCAGCCTGCATTGGAACGGCGGACCCGGCATCGGAGCCGTCAAGCTCGGATCGGGACTCGTCGGTGGCTCCAAAACCGGCGGATACGGCAAGCCCAGCGATACGACTGTGCCCTACGACGTTCGCAATCCGGCTTATGATACGGCCGAAAACGGCGGAGGCATCGAGGAACTTCGGGCGAATGACGGAACCCCGCTGGCTTCCAAATACGGCCGGTTGTATTCCTCTTTCGAGGCTGTTACGGGGCAGCCCAACGGTGCATTGAACAAGGCCTATCAGATCGCTTCGCCTTACGGCGAGCCGGGTGCCGTGCTGGTCGATGCGACCGGAACCGCCGTCACGATCGAAAACATCCTCATGGCGACGCTCGCTGCGGCGGACGACGATGCGAAGGCCGAGGCCGAGCATCCCGTGTTGAAGATGCAGATACAGGGGATTTGTCCCTATGGCTGGCATATCGCCAACCTTCAGGACTGGAAAGATCTGATCTGGGCCGCAGCGCAGGCTTCGAAAGGTTCGCGGTACGAAATCGCCGAGTCGTCGGCCAGCTATAAGGCCATCGGCGGAGGTTCGATCGCCAATCTGTCTACGATTCTGTTCGACGCTTCATGGAATACCTATTCCTCCGGATCGCCCATATCGCCGCTGGCGCCCGATTTCGGGTTCAACATGTTCATTCAGGGATGGCGCCTCTACGATACCGGATATAATTACGGCGCTACCTCCGGCGATCCCCGGTTTTATGCGTGGATTCCGCTTCTGGGGCAGTATACCTCCAAGAAAACTTCGTTCTGGCGCATATACATCAGCGGACACACCAAAACCGACATGACGCTGAACGACGGGTTCGATCTGGGCAACGGTTCGGGCGCTGCGATACGCTGCGTGAAGAATTATAAATAAGGAACAAATCAAAAAAAGAATCATGATACGAAAAATCATATGCATGTTGACATTGGCCGCCGCCTTCGTCGGTTGTACGAAGGACGAATGGCCCGATCAGCCCGACTGGAGCAGGATTCCCGATCCGAGCATTCCGGTCGACGACGGATACATGAAGCCGGCGGCGTGTTCCAATACGGTCGTTGCCCATCGCGGAGGAGCTGCCGAATGCGGTGCGCCGGACAACTCGATGGCGGCGTTGGAGTACGCCATGAGTCTGGGATGCTACGGCATGGAATGCGACATTTACTGGACTAAGGACAACGACATCATCGTGGCGCATGCCAACGGCGACTGCAAGGTCAATAACCTGCAGCCGTGGACGGCTACCGTGGCAGAGTTGCGCGCTGCAGGGCGGTTGTCGAACGGTGAGGAACTGCCCACCCTCGAAGAGTTTATCCGCCGGGTGATGGTCGAGGGCAACTGTACGCGTCTGGTGCTCGACGTCAAGCGTGTGGACAAACCCTATGCCCAGCCCGAATATGTGATCAATGCGGCGCGCCGTGCGTGCGAGATCGTCACTGAAATGAAGGCGAAGCATTTCGTCGAACTGATCTGCACGGGATTCAACCTCGATGCGATGAAGGCTGCGCACAATTGCGCCGTAATCGCCGAAGTGCCTATCGGCATGAACTCGTCGCGCTCCGGGAAAGAGTACGGCACGCTCGGCTTCGGGTGGGCCAACCTTTCGGCGGCAAGCGGAATGGATGCGGCGGCGGGCGGAAAGGGGTCCCGCTCGCTCGAAGAGTACGAGAAGGCGGGTGTGGCTCTGTCGGTCTACAATGTTGACCAGCGGGCGGGAGACGGCAATGCCGTTTATTCGACCGCTGCCGTGAATTATTACATTGCGAATTACAAACGTTTCCGCACGTTATGTTCGAATTATCCCAAGTGGCTGATCGGGAAGATCGACCATGCTTACAAGGTGTACGACGGCATTCGCAGCGAGGCGGATTTCGAGGCTTTCGAGGAATCGCTCGCCAGCGATCCGACGGGGCGCCGTTTTCTCGACGGCAACGGCGAGGTGGTGCTCCATTGCGATCTGACGCTGAACGGGTTCGTGCCTTTGTCGAATTTTTCGGGCACGTTCAACGGAAACGGCAAGACGCTCACGATCGGTTATCGCGGCGACGCGCAGCAGATCGGTCTGTTCAAACGTCTCAGCGGCACGGTACGGAACCTGACCGTCGCCGGACGCTTCGAATCGGTACGCAGCGACGACAGCGAAATTCATCTGGGGGCGTTCGCGGCCGAAACCGACAATGCGGCGATCGAGAATTGTACGAACAGGGCGGAAATCGTTGTCGCAGACGCTGCCGATGCTACGCCGCGCACCATGATCCTGAGCGGATTCGTCGGAAAGGCTTTCAACGGCGTGACGCTTCGCAACTGCCGGAACACCGGAAATATCTCGTTTTCATCGCCTGCTCTTTATATGATCGGAGGCTTTGTCGGAGCTGTTCAGGAAGACGACGGGCTGTACACGATCGCCGACTGCCACAATACGGCCGACTTTGACAATGCGGGCAGTAATTCGGGCTGGAATTTCATGGGCGGCATTGCGGGCAAAACGATCAGCCGGCAGCTCGTTCCGGGCGAGACGTCGAATTACCGGCTTATCGTCGAAGAATGCTCCAGTACGGGTACGATCAGCATTGCCGGGCCGTCGAAAGTGCGCGCTTCGGGCATCGTGGCCCAAACGCAGGGCGCTTACCGGATCAGCGGATGCACGTTTTCCGGAGCGATCGAGAGTACGGACGTCACCAAACGCGACGTCGTGATAGGCGGTATCATGGCCATGGCCGACAAGGAGTGTGTCGGGCTGGTCGAAGGATGCACTTTCAGCGGACGGATTTCGGCTGCGCAGGCCGGTGCCAACAACTTTTTCGGCGGCATATACGGTAACAACGGAGGTGCCGCGAGCGTTGTGAACGATTGCCGGACCACGGCTTCTGCCTATGTCGGCTGTCCCATCGGCAAGTCGGTGGGGATGCTTGCCGGGCGTCCCAACAAGAAGGGCTTTACGGTCAGCAATTGCCGGATCGCCGGAACCGTAACGAACAAACAGGGCGCGGCAGTGGTGATCACGGCCGATAACCTTGAAGATTGGATGTTTGCCGGATATGGTACCTCCGTAGCGGTGACTCTGAAAAACAACGGTTACAACGACGGAAAATAGCACGGAAAGATACTAACTCTAAATTATTCGAAAAATGAAAAAACTATTGTTGACGGGCATCGCGCTCGTCGGAGCGGCGCTCGTGTTTGCACAACCCCGGCTGGTCGCGCACCGCGGCTTTTACACGACGCCGGGATCAGACGAAAATACGATATCGAGTCTGATCAATGCGCAGCAGTTGGGCGTATACGGCGTGGAATTCGACGTCAACCGGACCTCTGACGGGGAGTTGATAGTCGTCCACGGTCCCAAAGTCGGCGATCGGTTCGACGCGCAAAGGGACACGTATGCGGAGATCAGCCGGGTCGTATTGCCGGGCGGCAATCGGATACCTACGCTCCGCGAATTTCTGGAGCAGGGCCGGAAGGACCCCGGAACGAAGTTGATTCTGGAATTGAAGAAACACAAGACGCCTGAGATCGAAACCCGGATCGTCGAAGAGATCGTGTCGCTCTGTAAGAAACTGAACATGCTGGACCAAATGGAGTTCACGTCCTTCAGCGAGCACGCCTGCAGGGAGTTCCGGCGCTTGGCTCCGCAGAACAAAACACTGTATATTTCCAATTCGCTTTGGACGCCCATCAATGCCGATGTCGCTAAGAAGGAGGGTTTTCAACTCTCTTACAGCATGTATGTGTTTATGAACCGGCCCGAACTGATCGACCGCATGAATGAAATCGGCGTAGAATCGACACTCTGGATCGTAGACAATCCGGAGGTCGGACTGGGCCGTCAAACATAATGTGGGTTTTATTTCGAGTAATTTTCCCGACCGGATCAAAGCGTATCTCGATGCGCTCCGGACAGTGGAAACTGCCCGTAATGGCGCCTGCAATCTGATCAGATAAGACACAATCTCATAACTCAAATTTATCATGAAAAAAGTAATCGCAATTATCGGTTCCGGCATGATGGGGTCCGCTCTGGCGTTTCCTGCTGCCGAAAACGGTCATGAAGTGCGTTTGGTAGGCACGCACCTCGACCGTGACATCATCGACGAATGCCGCCGCAGCAATAAGCATCCCAAATTCGACAGAGCGTTCCCCGTCGGAGTAAAATATTATCAGATCGAGGAATACAGAGAGGCAGTCGCCGGAGCCGATTTCGTTATCGGCGGTGTTTCGTCGTTCGGTGTGGATTGGTTCCTGAACGAGATACTGGTAAATCTCGATCCCCGGTTGCCGGTGTTGTCTGTCACCACAGGGCTTATCAATCTCGAAGACGGAACATTGATTTCCTATCCCGATTATTGGCGGTCGGAGCTGAAGAAAAGGGGCGTCGACCGAGAGGTCTGCGCGGTCGGCGGCCCCTGCACCTCTTATGAACTGGTATTCCACGACCAGACCGAGGTGGCTTTCTGCGGCAGGGACACCGCTTCCCTCCGACTGTTCAAAGAGACGCTTTCGACCTCTTACTATCACATTTCGCTGACCCATGACGTGATCGGTCTTGAGAGCGCCGTAGCGTTGAAAAACGCGTATGCGCTGGCCGTCGCCATGACTATCGGTTTGGTCAACCGCCATCATGGCGCGGATGCCGGGTTGCATTACAACTCGCAGGCCGGAGCATTCTATCAGGCGGTCAGGGAGATGCGCCGGCTGCTTAAGATACAGCAGGCGACCGAAGACTGCGAGAACATCGGTATCGGAGATCTTTACGTGACGGTTTACGGCGGTCGGACCCGCAGAATCGGCATTCTGCTCGGTGAAGGGAAGAGTTATTCCGAAGCGATGGATATTCTGGCCGGTGTGACCCTCGAATCGCTGGTCGTGGCGCGCCGGGTTGCAAAGGCGATTTACCGCAAGGCGGAATTGGGTCAGGTCTCCCTGCAGGACTTCCCGATGCTGGTACATGCCAACGATGTCCTCGACAACGGGAAGGATGCCGAACTTCCATGGGAGACGTTCACGTTCGATCATACGGCAAACTGAACGGAGCGGTTACAGCAATGAAAACAACAATCAAAGCGGCCGTAGCCGCCGGCCTGTTCATCCTGACCCTGTTTCCGGGATGCGCGCAGCGGCAAACGAATAAAGCGAATCTGCGCCTGCTCTACTGGAATATCCAGAACGGCATGTGGTCGGGACAGGGTGACAACTATACGCGTTTTGTCAATTGGGTGAGCGCCCAGAACCCCGACGTCTGCGTGTGGTGTGAATCGGTAACCAACTACAAAACGGCTTCAGATGAGAAGATAAGACCCGAAGAGGCCTATCTGCCGGAACATTGGGGCGAACTGGCCCGGCGCTACGGACATGAATATTGGTATAAGGGCGGACACCGCGACAATTTCCCGCAGGTCATTACGTCGAAATACCCGATCGAGAACGTGGCTCGTCTGATCGGAGCCGTTCCCGACAGCATTGTCTCCCACGGTGCGGGATGGGCGCAGATTCGGAAAAACGGTCATACGGTCAATATCGTTTCGCTGCATACATGGCCGCAGGTCTACGGTTTCGGTCTGGCCGACAAGCAGGAACGCAAGGCCAGCGCCGCGGCGCGCGAGGGCGACAGGTTTCGCCGCATGGAGATCGAATACGTGTGCAACCATACGATCGGATCGGTTGCCGGTGCGGAAAAGCAACTATGGATGATGATGGGAGATTTCAACTCCAAATCGCGTGTCGATAATTACGAGTACGGATTTCCGGAGGATACGACCGCCTTTCTGGTCCATGATTACATACGTCAGCACACGCCGTATGTGGATGTGATCGCAGCGAAATACCCCGGCGAATTCCAGACGACGACCGGCCGTCGTTTCCGGATAGATTATGTTTACTGCACCCGTCCGCTTTACGATCGGATCGTCAGTGCGCGGGTCGTAAGCGACGAGTACACTACGCCTGTCCGCGATCCGCAGGAACTGCGCAATTTCTGGCATCCTTCGGATCACCGCCCGATCATCATAGATTTCGACATGCGTTGATGCGGATTTTGATGACTAAAGACTTTGCAATATGTCGATGACCAATTCCAAACTAACGCGTGTAGCGGACAATATCCGAATTTTGTCGGCCTCTATGGTCGAGAAGGCGAAATCGGGCCATCCCGGCGGCTCGATGGGCGGCGCCGACTTCATGACGGTGCTCTATACCGAATTTCTGCGCTACGATCCGGACAATACGTCTTACCCCTACCGAGATCGTTTCTTCCTCGATCCGGGTCACATGTCGCCGATGCTCTATTCGACGCTGTCGCTGGCCGGGTACTATACGACCGAAGATTTGCAGTCGCTGCGCCAGTGGGGCAGCGTTACGCCGGGCCATCCCGAAGTGGATGTGATGCGGGGCGTGGAGAATACCTCGGGCCCGCTCGGGCAGGGGCACGCCATGGCGCTGGGCGCCGCTATCGCGGAGCGTTTCATGGCGGCGCGTTTCGGCGAGTGGATGGCGCACAAGACCTACGCCTACATCTCGGACGGCGCCGTCGAAGAGGAGATTTCGCAGGGCGTGGGCCGCATCGCCGGCCACCTGGGCCTGTCGAATTTCATCATGTACTACGACTCGAACAACATCCAGCTTTCAACCAAGGTCGACGAGGTGATGACCGAGAACGTGGCGATGAAATACGAGGCGTGGGGCTGGAACGTGCTTTCGGTCGACGGCCAGAACATCAATGAAATCCGCGAGGCGCTCGTGGCGGCCAACTCAGAATCGGAGCGCCCG
>ENA-UOIV01002869-UOIV01002869.1-human-gut-metagenome-genome-assembly--contig:-C59-NODE-2869-length-10842-cov-3.959025_pt1 | contig 10842 bp, 10 predicted proteins | sample MGYA00242333_ERZ723880 | MGnify/ENA metagenome assembly ERZ723880 | reverse complement strand
CGCGTCCGTGAAAAACGCTTTTCCCCGCTTAAAGCATGGCACGGGCCACGCTATGGCCCTCATCGGCCCTGCGCTCGGTTGCCACCGGCCGCCGGCTTGGTACATCCGTACCACCACGCTGGGTAACCCCACTGCCAGGAGAGGAGCGGCCACCTCGCAGACAATAGACAGCGGTAGGAGGAAGAAATAGGCGGGTCCCTCCTGCTGCCGGAGCTTACCCCAGGCATAGATCACATTGCGCCACGCCGGAATCTTCGGCGGCTTGGGGGCTTTGGAAAGATCCATAGAAATCAACTCCTTGTTTGGTATAGCCATATCCTAGCAAAAAACGCCCCGTCTGGGGCGTTCTTTGCACCAAATGTCTGTGGGGATGCACGAAATGCAAATATAGCTGGCGTCAGCACCTTGCCGTCCACCGGGGGCGTGTGCGCATCACGAGAGCGGACCCTGTGAATGGACCAGGGCAGCGCAAAGGCGCCCAAGGGGCGGTGTAGCGTCCATGGGGACGTAGGGTGCGGCATCCTTGACGCACCGGCGGCGCCAGGTTTCGTGATCGTAGCATTTTGGCGAATCCGGGCTTTCCTTACAGAGCTGTTTTTGGGATCTTCCGGCCCTAGGGGTGCGCACATGGTGATTGGGGGGCGGTCAGGGGCAAAAGCACCTCGGCGGCAAAGATGCCGGGCTGGTTTTGCAGGTTCAGAAAGCCCTGATATTGGTCCACCAGGACCTTCACCCGCTTCATGCCCAGGCCGTGATTGCCCCGCTTTTTGGAGATGTAGTTCCGCTCGTCAAAGTCCAGCTCCTCTTTGGCGGAGTTTTGCACGGAGAGATAGAGCTGATGCTTGACCACGGCGCAATAGACCCGGAGGAACCGCCCCTCAGGCGGAATTTTTTCGCAGGCCTCTACGGCGTTGTCCAGGAGGTTGCCCAAAATCACACACAGGTCCACATCACTCACAGAGAGCTGCTCCGGCAGTTCCGCTGCGCAGTCTAAGGCGATGTCCTTCTGCCGGGCCAGGGAGAGCTTACTGTTGAGGACGGCGTCCACCATGAGATTGCCGGATTTGACGTAAGTGTCCACCTGGCTCAGATCCTGCTCCAAAGCGTCCAGATATCCGGCCAGGGCGTCCAGCTGGCCCATGGCCATGTGAGCCTTCAGGACCTGGATGTGATTGTGATAGTCGTGCCGCCAGCCGCGCATGTTCAGGTAGATGGTTTTGATCTCCTCGTACTGGTGGGTGAGGACGGAGGACTGAAAGTCCCGGGTGCTGCGCTCGTAGCCTGTCTGGTAATGGCGCAGGGTGTACTCCAGGACGGAAAACAGTCCGAAACCCAGGCTCAAACACAGAGCCGGCAGGGGACGGAAGTGGGGCAGCACCCCCAGGACCAGATACAGCGCCCCCCAGGCGGCCCCGGCAAAGGGGGACAGCTGCCCCCGCTTCCAGGCGAGCTGGCATTGCAGCGTCAGGCACAGGGCCAGGGTCAGGCTGACGGTCCAGGGAAAGGGCAGTGTTGACAGCCGGAGGGGGAAAAGGCCATGGGGACGGAGCCCAGTGGCAGCCTGTCCCAGAGCCGTAAGGATGGTCAGCACCAGGCCGGGAAGGATGGTTTGCTTCCACTGCAGGGGAAACAGCTCCTGGTCATAGAAAAAGGTATAGGCCAGAAGCAGCAGCGTCACAAGGACCCAGCCCAAGGCAGGTATCCCCAGAAGAGGGGAGGCGGTCAGGAGCAGCAGGCCCAAAAGCGCTGTAACCAGGTCCTTGACAGGGCCCCTGGCCAGGTTTCCCATGGTCCAGAGGTCGTAGCTGTACAACCCAAAGCATAAAAATGAACAGAGCAGGGATTCCATCGGATGCAGTCCCTCCTATATGTGTGGAAATGGATTGCTGGCCTGCCTGCCTCGGAACCGGTCCAGGCAAGCCCGGTTGACGGCCTCCCATTTCCCACGGGGGATGGGGAGGCGAATCCCGGAATCCATCTCCACAGCAGTTTTGGTAATGGCAGCCACATGATCCAGGCAGATGAGATAAGACCGGTGGAGGCGGAAGAAGCCGCCGCCCACCAGGGCGTCTTCCCATGCCTGGATGCCTTTTCGGCTCTCCAGGTCCCCACGGGTGGTGTGGAGTACGGTGGTGTGGCCGAAGCTCTCCAGGTAGGAAATCTCCGCCAGGGGCACCCGGCGGCAGACGTCTCCGGCCTCTACCAGAACCTCCGGCTCCTGCCGGGCCAGGCGGGACTGTGCCAGGGCCAGGCAGCGGAAGAGCTCCTCCTCCTTCACCGGCTTCATGAGATAGGACACAGCCTCCACGCCGTATCCGGCAAAGACAAAGTCCGGGGTTCCGGTGATGAAGAGAATCTGTAGACGCTCCCGCCGCTGCCGCAGCCTCCGGGCCAGCTCCATGCCGTTCATCTGTCCCATAAGGATGTCCAGCAGGAGAATGTCCGCAGAAGGCTCATCCTCCCAGGCGAACAGAAGGGCTTCGGCAGAAGGGTAGCAGGTGATTTGGCAGGCTTCCCCCTGCCCGGCGCACCAACCGCTCACCAGCTGGGAGAGGAGCCGGGCCTGGGCGGGTTCGTCATCACAGATGGCAAAGTGAATCATGGGAACCTCCTGGTTGTGAAATAAGAGAAAGGACCGCCCCATGGCGGAGCAGCCCATGCCACTCCGCCATGCAACCGGTCCAAGCTTTTACAGATCGCAGTTGTTGACGGTTCTGGGGAAGGGGATCACATCCCGGATGTTGCCCATGCCGGTGAGGTACATGACGCACCGCTCAAAGCCCAAGCCGAAGCCGGCGTGACGGGCGGAACCGTACTTCCGCAGGTCCAGATAGAAGCCGTAATCCTCCTCCCGGAGGCCCAGCTCCCGGATGCGGTGCAGGAGGACGTCGTAGTTGTCCTCACGCTGGCTGCCGCCGATGATTTCGCCTATGCCAGGCACCAGGCAGTCCATGGCGGCAACAGTTTTGCCGTCGGGGTTCAGCTTCATATAGAAGGCCTTGATCTCCTTGGGGTAGTCGGTGACGAAAACGGGGCGTTTGAAGACCTCCTCCGTGAGGTAGCGCTCGTGCTCCGTCTGCAGGTCGCTGCCCCAGTGGACGGGGTACTCGAACTTGTCGTTGTGCTTCTCCAGGATTTCCACAGCCTCCGTGTAGGTCACGTGGCCAAAATCGGAGGTGAGCACATGATTCAGCCGGTCCAGCAGGCCCTTGTCCACAAACTGGTTGAAGAAGGCCATTTCCTCCGGCGCATGCTCCAGCACATAGGAGATGATATATTTGATCATATCCTCAGCCAGCTGCATGTCATCCTTCAGGTCGGCAAAGGCGATTTCCGGCTCAATCATCCAGAACTCGGCAGCGTGGCGGGTGGTGTTGGAGTTTTCCGCCCGGAAGGTGGGGCCGAAGGTATAGATGTTCTTACAAGCCATGGCGTAGGTCTCGCCGTTCAGCTGGCCGGAGACGGTGAGGTTGGTGGGCTTGTTGAAGAAGTCCTGGGTGAAATCCACCTTGCCCTCCTCCGTCAGGGGGAGGTTCTGCAGGTCCAGGGTGGTGACCTGGAACATTTCTCCCGCCCCCTCGCAGTCGGAGCCGGTAATGAGGGGAGTGTGCACGTATACAAAATCCCGCTCCTGGAAGAACCGGTGGATGGCATAGGCGATGAGGCTCCGCACCCGGAACACGGCCTGGAAGGTATTGGTCCGGGGACGCAGATGGGTCATGGTACGCAGGTATTCCAGGCTGTGCCGCTTCTTCTGCAGGGGATAGTCCGGGGCAGAGGCGCCTTCCACCACCACGGATTCTGCCTGGAGCTCAAAGGGCTGCTTGGCCTCCGGGGTTTCCACCAGAGTGCCGGTGACCACCAGGGCGGCTCCCACGTTGGTTTTGGAAATTTCCTGGAAATTATCCAGATTATCGTGATACACCACCTGCAACGGGGTGAAAAATGTGCCGTCATGGAGGACAATGAAGCCGAAGGCCTTGCTGGCCCGGACGGAGCGCACCCAGCCGCCTACGCAGATGGTCTTTCCTGCATAGCGCGCTGTGTTTTGAAACAGATCCCGGATGCTGACAGATTCCATATGCATACTACCTCTCTTTGCTTGAACTTGTGCAGCTAATACAAAAAAGTATACGCCAAATTGTGGCAATTTACAAGTGGGTTTTAGAATTTTTCCATATTGGGGAAGAAAAAGGAAAGGCTGACTCAATCAGCATTTGAGACAGCCGCCCTTTCTGCACATCGTGATCACACAGGCCTCACCGCAATCTGATACCGCACGGTTCCCGCCATAGTCTGCTCCACCTCGATCGAGTAAAAAACATCCAGATTCCCGCCCAGGGGGCCCAGATTCACGTGGATTTTCCGGGCGCAGACGCAGACCATGAGAGCGCCTATGTCCAGCTGGTACAGGGACTCGTGGCGGACACCCTCCTGAAACACCATCTGGGACTGCACGGCTCCGGTGCGGGAGAGCACCACATAGCCGGGGCGAATGTCGAAGGTGGTGGTCGCACCCTCCAGGCCGGTGAGGTCACTTTCCAGGTAGCAAATGCGCCAGCCCTCCGGGGTTTCCTCCAGCTCTCCCTCAGTCATGAGCTCCACCATGTCCGGCTCTTGGCCGCGGTAGTGCTGTTCACCGCGGATGGTAAGCATAACCGGTATTTTTTTCATGACGCTTGTGCCTCGCAGGCCAGAGCAATCAGCTGATCAATGAGCTCCGGATAGGGGATGCCGCTGGCGGCAAACAGCTTGGGATACATGGAGATGGAGGTAAATCCTGGCAAGGTATTGATTTCGTTGAAAATCACGTCTTCCCCCTCATACGTCACAAAGAAGTCTACCCGGGAGAGTCCCTGGCAGCCAATGGCCTGGTAAATCCGGACGGCTGCATCCCGGACGGCTTCCTCTGTCTCCTCCGAGATCCGGGCTGGGATATAGGCCCGGGAGGTATCGGTGACATACTTGGCCTCGTAATCATAGAATTCCGCACCGGAATCAATCTCGCCGCAGATGGAGGCTACAGGGCTGTCATTTCCCATGACGGCCACCTCAATTTCCCGGCCGTGAATGAACTCCTCCACCAGAATTTTCCGGTCGTATTGGGCTGCCGTCTCCAGGGCGGCAATCAGCTCCTCCCGGTTTTTCACTTTGGATACGCCGACGGAGGACCCGGTGCCGGCGGGCTTGACAAACATGGGGTATTGAAATTGCTCCTCCAGAGCGTTCAGAACCCGCTCCTTCTGATGCTCCCCCCTCCAGACCAGGCGCCAGGCAGCCTGGTGGATGCCGGCCTGATCGGCCACCAGCTTGGTAAGAGTCTTATCCATGGCCACAGCAGAGGCAGCCACGTGGCTGCCCACGTAGGGGATACCAGCCAGCTGCAGTAGGCCCTGCATGGCTCCGTCCTCACCATTGGCGCCGTGAAGGACCGGGAACACCACGTCAATCCGCTCCCGGACCACGCAATCTCCCTCGAAGGTGAGAAGCCCCTGACCCCGCACCGGGGAAATGGCCGCCCGGCGGTTACCGGGCTCCTGCTCCCACTGGCCGGAGGGAAGAAGGCTGTAGTCCCGGCTGGTGAAGTGAATCCAATCGCCCCCCTTGGTGATACCCACGGGGAACACATTGTATTTAGAGTGATCGATGTTGTTCAGCACAGATTCCGCCGAGCGCAAAGACACCTCATGCTCCGGAGAGATGCCGCCAAACAGAACGCAAACGCTTAACTTTCGCACTGCAAACGCCTCATTTCTTTTCTGCGCAAATTTTTACCTGTATACTATACGCTACGAAGCAGCAGAAAACAAGAGCAAATTTTTCACCGGTCCATTTTTCCTATGGAATTCTGCCGCCGCCATGGTATAATGGCCCCAGATCAGCGCCGGAGGAGCCAGGGCCTATGTACTGGCGCAGACAGGAAGGCCGCAGGTTTTCGCACCGCTGCTTGAGATGCAATGGGCGCTCCCGCGCCAGTGCAACGTGGCAGCTCCCTTGGCCTGCCCTCGGGGCCAAAAATGGCAGTACCAAAACCGTCTCATTTGTGTTATCATATGTGCAGTGCATACGCTCTGCCGCCAGGCAAGAAACCGGATGAAGGAGGCCGCAATATGCAGATTGAATTGAGCAACAAGGAGTTCCGCCGCCTGTTGGACCTGGTATATATGGGAAACTGGGTCCTGAACTCCACCCGTGGGGAAGACCGCTTTCAGGACTATGACGATTTGGAGAGCAAGCTCTTTGGTCTGTGCCGGCGCAACGGTATGGGCGTCCTGGTGGAGGATTGGGAGGGGGTTCCCGTCCCGTCTCAGGCCTATGCCGAGGGCGGGATTCATGAGGCCATTTCTTATTACGAAGATAACATGTTCTATGAGATTCTGGCGGAGGAGCTGAGCCGCCGGGATATGGATTACGCAGATATTACAGACGAAAACTATGACGAGATTGTTCAGCGCATGGATACCTATATGGACGAATTTGAGGTCTCCGGTGTGGACCATTTGGTTCTGGAGGAGGAGTAACCCACCCGGCAGACGGTCCCCAATGTGATTCTGCTGAATCGGAGGGCACAAGACGGGGTGGGGCCAGAAAAAAGATACAATAAAATGGAGCGTGATTTGGAATGCCCTATTTCGGCTGTCATCTGTCCCCCTCCGGGGGCTATGCCGCTATGGTTCGCACGGCCGCTTCCCTGGGAGGGGATACCTTCCAGTTTTTTACCCGGAACCCACGGGGCAGCCGGGCCAAGGCGCCGGATTTGGCGGATGCCGCCCGGGCCGGAGCCCTCATGAAGGAGGGGGCCTTTGGCCCCGTGGTTGCCCACGGCGCATATACCATGAACCTGTGTACCCAAGACCCGGACGCCCGCGCGTTTGCCGCCCAGGTTTTGACGGAGGATCTGGGCCGGACTGCCCTGCTCCCCGGGTGCTTGTACAACTTCCACCCCGGCAGCCACGTGGGGCAGGGGCTGGAGGAGGGGATTTGTCAGATTGCCGCGGCCCTGGAAGGGGCTTTGGCTTCCGCGCCCGAAGCCTGCGTTTTATTGGAGACCATGGCGGGCAAGGGAACTGAAATCGGCGGCCGGTTCCAGGAGCTTCGGATGATCCTGGATGCGGTACGGAGTCCCCAGCTGCACGTTTGCCTGGATACCTGCCATGTTTGGGACGCGGGGTATGACATTGCCGGTTCTCTGGAGGGGGTTTTGGAGGAGTTCGACCGGGTCATCGGCCTGGCCCATCTCCGGGCGATTCATATGAACGATTCCAAGAATCCTTTGGGCGCGCGTAAGGACCGCCACGCCTGCCTGGGAGAGGGCTGCATCGGCCTGGAAGCCTTGAAACGAGTGGCGACCCACCCGGCGTTGCACCACCTGCCCATGATTCTGGAGACCCCCAATGAGTTGCCGGGCTACGCCAGAGAAATCCAGCTCCTCCGGCAGGCATGACGTTTCCAGTTCAATCCATCACGGCGAGGCGAGGGTCAGAAAGTAGACCTTCGCCTCGCCGCGTATTTCTGGATCTTCTCCACACGTTTTAGATGGATCCAATTGTGGGGGAATCCGCCTTGGTTGGCGCCAGCCGGCCATCTTCCAGCTGGAATATGGTATCAGCCTGGATGGCGGTTTCCATGTCATGGGTAATGAGAATGATTCCCCGGCCCTTTCTGTGCTCCTGCCGCAAAAGGTTAAAAATCAACTGACGGTTTTTACGGTCCAGGTTGCCGGTGGGTTCGTCGGCAAGGATCAGACATGGGTCCAGAATGAGGGCCCGGGCAATGGCGACCCGCTGCTTTTCGCCGCCGGAAAGCGTGGTGACCCTTTGATCCAGAAGGGGGGCAATGTCCAGCAGCTCTACCAGGCTGTCCAGGGTTTGCTCCTGGTTCCGCCGGTTGTACAGGGTGGGCAGCAGGATATTCTCCCGGCAGCTCAGGGTAGGGATGAGGTTATAGGATTGAAAGATGAAGCCAATGTTTTGCAGGCGTAGGTGGGCATAATCTGTGAAGTTCCGGATTTTGACGCCGTTGAACCAGTACGAGCCGCCGTCATACCCCTCCACCAATCCCAGGATGTTTAATAAGGTGGACTTCCCGGAGCCGGATTTTCCCATAATGGTGACGTAGCTGTCATTTGTGACTTGAAGGTTGACGTCCGTGAGGACTGGGCGCAGATAGGACTTGCGCAGATGCTCCAGCACCAGGTTCAGCTCCGTCATGACAGATCTCCTTCCACAATGGCTTTATAGCCGTCGTCGAAGTAGGAGCCTTCGTCAACCCCGGAGATGCAGACCAACCTGCCGTCGGTGTAGCCCAGCTGGACCTCCCGCTCCTGGAGGAAGCTACCGTTGGCGTCCACCTCCCGGACGAACCAGGGCGCGTCTTCTGCGGCCTCCTTTTGGTAGACGCAGTCCAGATCCAGCACCAGGGCGTTCTGGTAGACCCGGCCTGTATAAATCTTCTCGTCCTTCAGGCTTTCTCCAAAGACACCCTCCATCCCGCTGATGGTCAGGCGGAGGGTGGTGGTGCCATCGGAATTTCTCACAGGAGATTGGTACAGAATTTGAACCGCAGCGCCTGTATCTGTGGTCAGGCTGTCCTGGTTGCGGCTTAGAACGTTTTCTACGCTGTCCGGTACCTTACATTCCAGTTCCAGCGGCTCCAGAAGCTGGAGTTGCAGGTAGGCGTTTTCGGAATAGGTTTGCATCTGCCGGATGATGCCGGTGTGTGTGGCGAGAACCGGCTCCCCATTGTAGAAGCCAATGGTTTGTCCTTCTTCAATGGGGTCCCCAACGGCGGCCTCCCAGCGGATCAGGTTTGGAGAGCGGTAATCCAATTCCTGGTAGTCATAGGCGGTGGTGACGAAGGTGCCGGAAACGGTGGTATATTCTGCCACATCGGTGCGATGGGCCTGGACCACATTGCCATAAGCGGCGTCCCGGATCACCGGGGGAATGACCGCCTCATATTCAGCCAGCTCGGCGGCGGAGAGCTGAAAGATGAGGGCCAGCGGGGTGGCCAGCAGGGCCAGAATGAGAAGCCAGAACAGGGCCTTTCCGACGCCTTTCCAAATTTTCATAAGACGCTCCTTTCCAAGGGGGGCTATTCCGCCTTCAGGTATTGTACGATTTCCACCTGCGTGGACTGATAGGCGAAAATCAGGCTGAACACCACGGTGAGGCTCACGGCGCACAGGACGAACATCCCGGCCGAGTAGGGGCTGATGACGATGGTCCAGGCTCCAAACTGCTCCACCTTCTCGGGCATGCGGGACTGGACAAATTTGTATGCCAGGGCTATATCGGCAACCAAAACCACGGAGAGAAGGATATTGGCCAGCATGACCATGACGCTTTCATACAGAAATTGCCGGACGATGGACCAGCTGGAGGCCCCGATGGCCCGCTTCACGCCGATTTCAAACTTGCGGTCATTCAGAGCATTGCGGAAGCTGGAGTAGAGGTTGATGCCCAAAAGGATCAACATGGCGGCAGCAATGACAGCCTTGTTGCCCTTCTCGGTGCGGATCTGTTCCAGAGCTGCGTTTTGCCGCTGGTAGATGCTGAAGGCCGTGATGTTCATCCCCTTGGCGGTTCCCATAGCCACCTCCGGTGCATCGGTGTAATAGACCTCGTACCAAGAGTAGCCCAGGCGGTTCCGCAGTGTCTCCGGCAGGGTCTGAAGCCGGGACATGGGGAAGTAAACAACGGGACAAAAGCTGTAATCTCCCACCTCGTCTTGCCGGGGCTGGCCGTCTTCCGTGTCAATGAGGCCAACCACTTCCACGGATAACCGGGTGGTCTTTTCCGGACCGTGGGGATCCTCCCTGTCGGGGAGAAAGCGAACCAGCAGGTCCCATTGAGGGCGCTCCATTTGTCCCAGCCCCAGGATCTCATACATACTCCGCTCCATAATGACCTGGTTGCCCTCCAAATGGACCGTCTCGTGAGGCTGACCATCCAGCCATTCCACTTCCATGGAATGGACCTGAATGCCGTTCATTTGATCGTACAGCGCCCAAGCCTGGGAGGGGAGGAAGTAGGCCTGAGGAAGCATCATAAGGGTGCTTCCATCCTCCAGCGAAAGGGGTTCTTCTCCCAGGGCTGCATAAAGCAGTTTCATCTGGTGGGTCTGTCCGGCTTTCTGAGTTTCCCGGAGGACGGCGTCCATCCGGGGATCCCGGATTCCGCTGCCTGTAAAACTCACAACGTGCCGGTCCTGGTGCAGGACATCTTTATAGCTGTTATGTAGCTGGGAATCGGTGAAGACCAGGTAGCCCAGGAGGAAGGAGAAGGAGAGCAGTATGGTCACCGACAGCATAGCATAGCTCCGCAGGGTCCGCCCCACCATCCGCCCTGCGTGGAGGACCAGCGAACGGCGGCTCATCCTGCCGCCTCGCTTCTCTGGTAGGCAGCCCAGGGAGTGTAGAACTCCCGGTAGTAGCTTTCCACATCCACGCCATCCAGAAGCTCCGCCCCCAGCTCATAGGGATTCCGCTCCCGGCACAGGCCCAGAGGAACCACCAGATAGCCCGGTTGCCCCTCCGCCTCATATTCCAGGATGTAGTAACAGGCTCCGGCGAAATTGGCTTTGCCCGCCATTTCTGGCAGGTAGGTCTGGAAAGAGACGCAGACAGTCTGCCCCGCATCGATGGGAAGCTCCGATGCGCCATCCCATTTGGTATCTATAGAAAAGCCGTCCTCCGCAGTACATTGGAGGGTGATGTGCTCCAGGGGGGCGTCCGGACGGTCATAGATGGATAGGTTCTTTAGCGTCAGATTGGAATCTGCCTGGAAGTCAAAATTGCACGAAAAGATGCCGTCATTCCATGGGGGAGTGGAATTGTCACCT
>ENA-UOIV01002864-UOIV01002864.1-human-gut-metagenome-genome-assembly--contig:-C59-NODE-2864-length-10855-cov-12.943611_pt1 | contig 10855 bp, 8 predicted proteins | sample MGYA00242333_ERZ723880 | MGnify/ENA metagenome assembly ERZ723880 | reverse complement strand
CCGGCGGCCGCCGCGCGTTTTGGTCGGTTTATCCCTCCAGCAGGCGCCCGTCCCGCCAGAGGTAGCGGTCGGCGCAGACGCCCTCCCCGGCGCGCACGCAGAGGAGGACCGCCAGTCCCTCCCCGGACGGGGTGACGCTCACGGCGATCAGCTCCGTCCGCCCCCTGCGTTCCTCCGTGCGGGCGAGCGCGCGCCTCACCGGCTCGGGGATCCCGTCCGGAAGGGGCGCGGACGGGGCGGGCGGAAGCGGGGCGGCAGGTTCGGAGGCCGCGGCGCCGCACCCGGCGGCGAAGAGCATCGCCGCCAGGAACAGGCCCGCCGCGATCCGGCCGGATCTCCGCATATCCCCCACCTCAACAATCACGCAAAGTATAATCGTATTATAACGCATCATAATTATAAATACAAGTACTTTAGGATTTATAATGAGTGTTCTTTGCCGCGCTTTTCATTATCCTTTTATTATAGGCGCGTCCGGGCACGGGGCGCGCAGGGAGGGAAGCGGAAACATATGTATGTGGATTACAGCCTGCTCGGCAGGCGGATCGCCTATCTGCGCCGCCGCAAGGGCCTGACGCAGGAACAGCTCGCGGAGCGCGCGGACGTCACCAACAACTACATCTCGCACATCGAGAACTGCCGTTCGATCCCCAGCCTCGAAACGGTCGTCAAGCTGTGCGGCGCGCTGGGCGTGACGCCCGACGAACTCCTGCTCGGCACGAGCACGCACGAGCAGAACTACCTGAACAGCGACATTCTGCGAAAGCTGGAGGGCTGCACCCCCGCCGAACGCCGCCTGGTAAACGGCTTCATCGACCTGCTGGTCGACCAGCGGGAGGCCTGACCCGGGGCCGTCCGCCGCGGCGGCGCACGCGCGTAACATGAAAAAAGGCCCGCGCAGAGCGCGGGCCTTTTTTCATTCGTCAGCGGTCGACGTGCAGCTTTCCGTCCCGGAAGTAGTAGTCCACCCCGTCGAGCGTCGTGGTGTAGGTGTTGTCGAGCGCCTCCTTGCGCAGGATGCGGGTCGGGGCGCAGACCGCGACCGAATTCGCGGGCATGTCCTCATAGACCACCGCGTTGGCGCCGATCCGGCAGTTGTCCCCGACGGTGATCCCCCCGACGATCTTGGCGCCCGCGCCGATATAGACGTTGTCGCCGATCGTGGGCGCGCCGGGGCACTTGCTGCCGGGCAGGGTGTTGGAGCCGATCGTCACCTGCTGGAAGATGACCACGTCCCGCCCGAGCTTCGCGCCGTTGGAAATGAAAATCCCCTGCACGCCGTGCGGGAAGCAGGGCGTCCCGCCAAATTCGCTGTCGAGCCCCACAAAGCTGCCCCGCCTCAGGAAATAGTTCCCGTAGGTGAGCTTCATCAGCTTGCCGGGGCGCTTTTGCAGGCGCGCCTTGAGCCCCCAGATCGACTTGTAGCGCAGCATCGCATACGCCTCGAGAAAGGGGCGCAGGATGGAAAAAATCAGGTCCTTCAAAGGGATATCCTCCTTTAAAAAACGGCCCTCAGACGAGGGCCGTTTTGCCGGTGTCCGCTAGGAGATCTTCTTGGCCATGACGACGAACCGCTGGTTGTCGCCCGCGCCGAGCACCCGCGTGCAGGTGGAGAGGGTGATGATCTTGTCGTTCGGGCCGACCGTGACGCCGAAGTCGTGGATGCTCTTGGCCTTGGCGGTCGAGATGATCTGATTGACGACCGCGCCGTCCGCGTAGTTGTAGCCGAAGCTCAGGTCGGTGTAGAAGACGGTGAACACCTGGTAGAGGTGGTCGCCGCCGAGCGTGGCGACACGGATGTAGGGATTCGCCTTGGCGAATTCGGCGTTGTCGTAGGCTGCGAGCTGGGCGAACATCACGTCGCCCGGATTGCCGATGCGCACCGGCCGCCAGCAGTTGGTCCAGTTGTGCCCGTAAAGCACGCAGTTGCGCGAGGTGATCTCGCCGTTCGCGTCAAATTTGGTGTCGCCGTCCGCCCAGATGACGCCGTTGCGGCTCGCCTCTTTATAGTAGCCGCGGCTGGTGTAGAAATTGGTGTTCGCGTTGTAGACGAGCGGGTAGCTGATGTTGGTGTTCGCGATGGTGATCCAGCCGAACACGTCGGGGTTGACCGCCTTCCACCCGGCGATGTCCCCGGCGGCGGGAGGCGTGAAGGTCGCGCCCTCCTCCTTCTCATAGGTTTCGGCGCGGGATTTGAGCAGGCGGGAGAGCTGCACCGCCGTCACCGGCTCGTAACGGGTCGCGCCGGCGAGCGCGTCCACCTCCGGCTGGCTGCTTTCCGCCGGCTCCGCAGGCGCGGAAACAGGCTCCGCCTCGGAGACGGGCTGCTGCGGCTGCGAGGCCTGCTCCTCCTGCACGGAGGAGCTCGGGGAGACGGGCTCCCTGCGGGTGAGGTCCATGCCGGAGACCGCCGAGACGAGCCCCCAGCCTCCGGCCGCCACCGCGAGCACGATCACCGCGAGGGACGCGCGGCTGCGCAGCACGCGGGGGATGCTCCGGTTGTTGGTGTACCAGTCAAGGAAGTCGCACACGGCCGACTTAACGCCCACGCAGAAATAGTAGACCCCGCGCAGGAACTTTTTGAGCAGATTCATAGAAAACCCTCTTTATCCTCTTTATCATTCTCCCGGCGGCCCCGCCGCCCCAAACAGTCCAGTTACAATTTCAAATTATAGCACATTCCCGTCGGATTGTGGAGAGGAAATTTTATAAAACTCCCGGATGCCGCCGAAAAGGCGGCCCGTCTCCGCCGGGGGCTCCGGCCTATTTGACCTTGGTGCCGGGGTAGTAGTGCTCCAGGATGTCGAGGTAGTCCCAGCCCTCCTCGGCGGCGTAGAGGTTGGCTCCCGTCTGGCTCATGCCGACCCCGTGGCCGTAGCCGTAGGTCGTGAAGGTGAACTCGTCGCGGCGGGAGGAATAGTCGATCTCGAAGGCGGCGGAGCGCAGGCCGAGCACATTTTCCCGCAGGACCCTGCCGGTCACCGTCTTCCTGCCCACCCGCACCGACTTGACGTACATGCCGCCCTCGGTGTAATCCTCGATGTCGAACCAGTCGTCCGGGTCGTCGCTGTAGTCGTAGAGGTCGATCTTGAGGGCGCTCTTCACCTTTTTGGCGACGGCGTCCGCGCTCAGCTTGACGCTGACCTCATAGTTCCTGGCCATCTCGTCGATCTCACTGTCGACCGACACGAGGTAGGGGTAGCTGCCGCCCCACACGTCCTCCGAGGCGATGGTCACGCCCGCCGAGGTCGCGTAGAAGGGGGTGAAGGCGAGCTTGTTCTTGTAGTAGACCGCCTCGCCCGCGACCTCCTCGACCGCGTCGTACACCTCGTCGCTCGGCGTCTTGGTGCCGAGGTAGGGGGTGATGCCGCTCTTGTTCTGCTGCTTGATGAAGGTGTAGGCGGCGACCGCCTGCGCCTTGATCGCCTCCTCCTCGAAGCCCGCGCCCATCTCGTTCATGACGACCCGCGCGACGATGTCCGTCGCGCGCCCGGTCGTCTTTTTGCCTCCCGTCACGATCGTGAGCTTGTCGTTGGCGGAGCTGCGCACCGTCGCGGCCGCGACCTGCGTCTCCCCTTCGCCGCCCTCGTCGCCGCCGCCCGTCTCCTCGACCGGCTGGCTGCTCTCGGGGGTGGGCTCGGGTTCCGGCTCCGGCTCCGGCTCGCTGGGCGGCGGCGCCTCGGAGGAGGCCGCCGTCTCGCTCGAGGCGGGCGGGGGCGGAGGCGTTTCACTGCTCGCCGGGGGCGGCGCGGCCTCGCTCGACGCGGGCGGCGTCACCGTGCTCGCCGTGCTGCTCGACGAGGCGGACTCCTTCTCCTTGTCGCGCGCGATGCTCTCCGCCTCGTCGGCATACTGCTCCGCCTTTTCAAATTCCTTCTTGGCCGAATTGGCCGCCGCCAGCGCGTCCTGGTACGCCTGCTTGGTCACGCCGGACGGATGCTTCTCGTAGATCTCCCGCGCGAGGTCGGACGCGTCGAGCGCGTCGTAATAGGCCTGCTTCGCGCGGTCCATCGCCTGCGCCGCCTTGTCCGCCGCGCCGCGCGCCTCGGAGGCGCCCGCCGAGCCGCGCCCGGCCCTGTCGAGGTAGTTCTGCGCCTCATCGCGCGCCTCGCGGGCCTTTTTCAGCGCGTACTGCGCGTCGTCGGCGTAACCGAGCGCCCGATCGTCGTACTCCGTCTGCGCGGCGCTCTGCGAGGAGGACGGGGACGCCGCGGCGGAGGAACCGCCCGCCGCGCCCGACGCGCCGGCGCTGGCCGCCGCGGAAGCGCCCGGCAGCTCGGGCACGAGGCCCGCCGCCGACTCGGTCTTGGCGTTCTTGACCGCCTCCGCGGTCGCCTGCCCGCCCGCAAAGCCCGCAGGCAGCCTGACGTTCTGGTTGACGCTGTAGGTGATGTCGCTGCCGTCCGCCTTCTCCCCGTCGCGCACCCGGCGCCCGACCACGACGGTGCGCACATGCGCGTCGTCCGAGACGGGCCCGAACTCGTAGGAGCAGGTGGAGAGCATGAGGAACTTGTCGCCGAACTGGACGTCGACGTTGGAACTGTAGTAGGAACGGCTGGTGATCTCGTCGACGAAGGTGTTGAAGGTGGCCTGGTCGCCGAGGTCCAGGTAGGTGTTGTAGTAGAAGATCGGGCCGTAGGCCTCCTTGGCGTTGGTGATAAAGACGGCCATGATCTTATAGTCGTTGTCCCGGTAGACGTCGTCGAAGGAGATGACCGGGTGCTCCCGCAGATACTCGATGCCCGCCGTGGGGTTGGCGAAATCCTTGGTGCCGCTCGCGCCCTTGTACTTCATCAGCTCGCCGAACATCTGCCCGTCGGTCATGTTGTGGCCGTAGATGATGTAGTTGTCGCTCTGCGGCTCCATCGAGTCGTTCGCCTCGAGCCAGGGGATGCCGTATTTGTTGTCCTTGCGGTAGAAATCGCGGCGCAGGTAGTAGCTGTTGTCGATATAGTGCACCACCGGGTAGTTGACCTGGGTGCCGTCGATCGAAAGCCAGCCCGCCACGTCCTCGTTGATCTGGTAGAGGTTGGCGAACTTCTTCTGGTATCCGGCGGGATAGCCGTCGGGCACCTCGATATTGCCGTCGTCCTCGATGCCGAGCGCGGCGCTGTACGCCTTGGCAATCTCCTCGTTCTGGCTGCGGTTTTTGGCCGAGCCGCCGTAGAAGCTGACGAGGTAGGCCGCCGAGCCGATGAAGACGCAGACCGCCACGATGAGAATGAGCTTGCGCACCACGTCGGCGGGGGCGTCCCCTCTGGCCGGGAAGACCGCCGCGAGAAAGCCGCGTTTCTTCTTCTGCGCGCCGGGGCCCTCCCCCTTCGCGCCGGCCGCGGCCGGCGCGGGCAGCCTGCCCGCCGCCGCGTCCTTCAGCGGCGCCCCGCCCGGGAGCCTTCCCGGCAGGGCGGTTATGTACAGCCGCACAAGGTCGAGCGCGGCCAGGCAGGCGGCGTAGCGGATCGCCTCGGGCGGGGTGTCCTTGGGGAGCGAAAGGCTCCTCGTCCAGACCTCCTTCGCGTCGCAGAGGGCGATGTGGACGGTGCCCGTCCGCTTCGCGTCCTCGCCGCGTCCGCCAGCATTGCCGGTAACCGCGAGCCCGAGGGCGGATTTTCCCTTCTCCATCGCGCCCTGCGCCATGGCGGCGGCCGTCTGCGGGCTTACGGGGCCGTATTTCTTGAGGAGCTTGGCGGACACGCCGAGGGAATCCTGCTTGATGCGGTCGGAGTAGGCGGAGACGCCGTAGGCGACCGTCCCCGCGCCGCCGGGCGCGGCGGAGAGCAGCTCCCCGAGCGACCCGCCGGTGCACGCCTCGCCGAGGCTGACGGTGAGCTTCGCCCCGGCCAGCAGTCCAGCCGCGACCTGCGGGAGGGGCCCGCAGTCGACGCCGAAGACCGCCTCCCCGAGGCGCTTTTCGATCTCCTTCACGACGGGCGCGCAGATGGCCGAGGCCTGCGCCTTGTCGGCGGCGCGCGCCGTGACGCGCACCTGGAATTCGCCCCGCCGGGGATAGACGGCGACGGCCGGGTTCTGCGAGCGCAGGATGGGGCCGAGCTTTTCGCGCATCTCCTTTTCATCGGGGCCGTAGACGCCCACCGTGCGGGTCACGACGGCGGCGTCGGAAAACTTCGCCAGATAGGGCATGACGCTGTGCTGGAACATCGGGACGAACTCCCGCGGATCCTCGGGCACCATCAGCAGAAACTGGTTGCCCGCCGACAGCGCGCAGCCGGGGGTGACCCCGCGCACGCCGGGGAAGACCACCGACTGCTCGGGCATCATCGCGAGCCTGGCGACCTGCTGGGGCATCTGCCGCCCGGCGCGCTCATAGGCCTCCTTCATCCGCTTGAGGCTCGGCTCGTGCATGACGAGGCGGCGGGAAAGCCCCTCGCAGACGGTCTCCTTGGCAATGCCGTCCGGCCCGGGGCCGAGCCCGCCCATCAGGATGACCACGTCGCTGCGCCCGAGCGCGCGCGCGATCGCCGCGCGCAGGCTCTGCACGCTGGTCCCCACGGCGGCGGAGGCCCCCACCTCGATCCCGCAGGTCCCGAGTTCCTTTTCGAGTAACCGGGTATTTGCCGCCAGCGCGCCGTCCTCGGCAAGGGCGGCGCCGACGCCGATAATCTCAGCGATCAAGCAAAACCCTCCTTCTTCTTGGTGTGCGGCGTTTTAGCCGATCGTTTCCATCCGCGTGTTTTCCGTCGCACACGCGAGCATCGCCTCCGCGTCCAGGCGGCTCTCCGCCTCCAGAACGTAGCCGAGGCGGGGTTTTGTCTTGGGATGCCGGGGGGTGAAGACGGTGCAGCAGTCCTCATAGGGCAGAATCGAGGTCTCGAACGTGTCGATCTTGTTGGCGATCCGCACGATCTCGTCCTTGTCCATGCCGATCACCGGGCGCAGCACCGGCAGGTCGCTCGCCACATCGGTGCAGGCGAGCGCGTCGAGCGTCTGGCTGGCCACCTGCGCGAGGCTCTCCCCCGTGATGAGCGCGCCGCAGCCGTTTTCATGCGCGATCCGCGCGGCGATCTTCATCATCATCCGCCGCATCACGACGGTGAAGATGTCCTCGGGGCAGTTGTCCCGGATGGCCTCCTGGATCTCGGTGAAGGGCACGACCGCCAGCCGCACCCGCCCGCACCAGGCGGACATCTTTTTGCAGAGGGTGCGCACCTTTTCGAGCGCGAATTCGCTCGTGTAGGGCGGGCTCACAAAGTGCACCGCCATGACCTCCAGCCCGCGCTTGGCCATCATCCAGCCCGCCACCGGGCTGTCGATGCCGCCGGAAATGAGCAGCATCGCCCGCCCGCTCGTGCCGACCGGGAGCCCTCCCGCGCCGTGGAGCTGGTCGGTGTGCAGGTAGGCCGCCACCTCGCGGATCTCCACGTAGACGGTCACGTCGGGGTGGTGCACGTCCACCGTGAGGCGGGGGTACGCCTCGAGCAGCGCGGCCCCCATCTCCATGCAGATTTCGGGCGACTTCATCGGGAAGGTCTTGTCCGACCGCTTGGCCTCCACCTTGAAGGTCCGCGCTCCCTCGAGCGCCTCCCGCAGATAGCCCGGGGCCGCCGCGCGGATCTTCGCGAAGTCCTTTTCCACGATCGCCGCGCGGGTGAGCGCGGCCACGCCGAAGACGCGCGAAAGACGGTCGACCGCCTCGTCGATATCGATCTCTTCGCTTTCCGGCTCGACGTAGATCGTCGACTGGGCGCTGCGGATCTTAAAGCTCCCGAGCGACTCCAGCCTGCGCCGGCAGTTTTTCATCAGCACTTCCTCAAAGGAGCGGCGGTTGAGCCCCTTGAGCGCCAGCTCGCCGCATTTGAGCAGTATCAGTTCCTTCATTCGTTTCCCTGTCCCATCCTGTTATTTGTGCGCCACCCTGGCGATTCCTTCGCGGAGGGCCGAAACCAGCATGTCCAACTCCTCCTCGCTTGTCCCGTAGATGAAGCTCGCGCGCAGCGCGCCGTCCACCACCGGGGCGGGCAGTCGCATCGACAAAAGCACGGGGCTTTTCGCCCCCTTCGAGCAGGCCGACCCGCTCGAAACAAAGACCCCCCGGCTCTCGAGGAAGTGGAGCATCGTCTCCGAGCGGTAGCCGGGCACCGAAAAATTCACGATGTAGGGGGAGCCGTCCGCCGGGGAGATCAGCCGCACCCCGCTCATTTCCGAAAGCTGTTCCCGCAGGCGGTCCCGCAGGGCTTCGGCGCGCGCAAAATTCTCCGGCACCTTCCCGTTAAGCGCGGCGCACGCCGCGCCGAACCCGGCGATCGCCGGGAGGTTCTCGGTGCCCGAGCGCAGCCCCCGCTCCTGCCCGCCGCCGCAGATCTGCGGCAGGACGCGCACGCCGCGGCGAATATAGAGGGCCCCGGACCCCTTGGGTCCGCAGATTTTATGCCCGCTCACGCTCATCAGGTCGATCTCCATACGGGAGACGCGCAGCGGCAGCTTGCCAAACGCCTGCACCCCGTCGCAGTGGATGAGCGTCTCGGGATTTTTGCGGCGGATGCGCTTCGCGGCCTCCGCCACCGGGAAGATTGCGCCCGTCTCGTTGTTGACGAGCATCATGCTGACGAGCGCCGTGCGTTCGTCGACCGCGTCGGCGAACGCCCCGGCGTCGAGCTTCCCATCCGGGCCGGGCTTCACGTACGCGACCTCCCAGCCCTCCGACTCGAGCCGCCGCATCGCCTCCGAGACGGAGGAGTGCTCCGCCGCCGTCGTGACGAGCTTTTTTCCGCGCCGCGCGCGCGCCGCCGCGCCGCCGAAGACCGCGAGGTTATTCGCCTCGCTGCCCCCCGAGGTGAAGGTCACGCACTCGGCCTGACACCCCAGCAGCGCCGCGACCGCCTCCCGCGCCGCAGCCATCTCCCGCGCCGAGGCAAGCCCCATTGCGTGCAGGGAGGAGGGATTCCCAAAGCAGTCCCGCATCATCCGCGCCGCCGCTTCCACCGCCGCCGGACAGGCGCGCGTGGTCGCCGCGTTATCCAGATATGCCGTTTTTTCTTCCATCAATCCCCTGCTCCCATCTCTGCCAAGGCGCATACCGCCCTATTATCCGTTTTAGTATAGCGCAATTCCGCATTTTTTTCAACGAATGTCCACCAAAATTCTCATATTTTCAATATTTGTTCACAAAATAACAGGGTGTATATCCGAATTTCAACAATTTTTCCGGGAGGTACCTTCATGAACGTCGCCCTCTCCAAACGAGCCCTCATCCGCATCATCAGCTTTTTGGCCGCCGTCCTGCTGGTGGCCGCCGGCATCGCCGTGCAGCAGCACGCCGCCGCGCGCGACTACCGCCTCCAGCTCGAGAACACCTATGCCCGCGCGCTCGGCGAGCTGTCGAGCTATCTCGCGAACATCTCCGCCGACCTGGAAAAGGGCCAGTATGTCGGCACCCCCACGCAGCTTTCCCAGATGTCCGCGCGCATCTGGCGGGAGAGCGGCGGCGCGAAATCCGCCCTCTCCTCCCTGCCGGTGAGCGACCTGCACATGGACAACACCTATAAGTTCCTTTCGCAGGTGGGCGATTACGCGATGGCGCTCTCCAAAAAGGTGGCGGCCGGCGCGCAGCTCTCCGAGGAGGACCGGCAGAACGCGGAGGCGCTGCGCGAATACGCCGCCAAGCTCAACGACTATGTCGGCGGGGTCGAGCGGCAGGTGCGGGACGGCCGCATCGACGTGACCGCCCTGCGCACCGCGCGACATGACGGCGGCGACGACACCGAGGGCACCCGGCCCGCGGGCGTATCCGCCGGGTTTGAGGACGTGGAGCAGACGATGACCGGATATCCCACCCTCATCTATGACGGGCCCTTCTCCGACCACCTGCTCACCCGGCGGCCCCGCCTCACCTATGGGCGCCCGACCGTCACCCCCGACGCGGCGCAGCAGGCCGCGGCTTCGGCCGCCCGCCTCAACCCCGGGGACCTCGCCCGCGCGGACGACGAAAATTCCAACATGCCCTCCTACACCTTCAAGGCGGAAAATCTGAGCATCGGCGTGACCAAGGCGGGCGGGCTCGTCACCTACCTGATCAACGGCCGCGAAATCGGCGAGGAACGCCTGCGCAACGACGCGATCTTCCGTTTCGGGGAGGATTACCTCACCTCGCTCGGCTATGAGGACATGCGCGCCACCTACTATGAGAAGGCGGACGGCGTCTGCACGATCAACTACGCCGCGACGAGCGGCAACGTCATCCTCTACACCGACCTCATCAAGGTCGGCGTCGCGCTCGACGACGGCAGCATCGTCTTTTACGATGCGCGCGGCTATATCAACAACCACCGCGACCGCGCCCTGGGCGAGCCCGCCATCACCGCCGAGGAGGCCCTCCAATCGGTGAGTCCCTCGCTGACCGTGCTCTCCCAGCGGCTCGCGCTCATCCCCACCAGCGGACAGAACGAGGTGCTCACCTATGAGTTCCAGACCCGCGCGGGCGAAGGCGACGACGCGCAGAAAATCCTCGTCTATGTCAACGCCTCCACCGGCGCGGAGGAACAGATTCTGCTGCTTCTGGAGACGCCCGAGGGAACGATGACGAAATAACCCGGGGAAGCTTTCGAGAAAGTTTCCCCGGGACCCCTTCAAAGCTTTGGGTTCAGGCGCGCCCCCAGCGCCCCCACGCCCGCCGTCCGTGAAACTTCGCCCCCAAACCAAACGTTTTGCCAGCTTTTCCAAAAGCTGCGGGGCCGCGGGGCCACGCCCCGCGCCGCGCCCGCGGGCGCGGAACGCTCCGATCCTCCGGGCGCATTTTCTTTGCTTCTTTCTTTTGCAAGAGAAAAGAAAGAAGCTCCCCGCGCGGCGGGCGGAAAACCGTGCGGCGGGACCGCACGCGCGCGCTTCGCGCGCGGACGCG
>ENA-UOIV01002863-UOIV01002863.1-human-gut-metagenome-genome-assembly--contig:-C59-NODE-2863-length-10864-cov-7.303913_pt1 | contig 10864 bp, 8 predicted proteins | sample MGYA00242333_ERZ723880 | MGnify/ENA metagenome assembly ERZ723880 | reverse complement strand
CTGCCCCTGACCCTGCTGGTAGGCTGGTATGGGATGAACTTTGTGGGGATGCCGGAGCTCCACTGGAAGTACGGATACCCGGCGGTGATTCTGGTGAGCGTGGGGATCGTGGCGGCGCTGGTGATCTACTTCAAGAAGAAAAAGTGGCTGTGACACAGAAAAACAGCAGGCCGTCCCCATTGGGGGGCGGCCTGCTTTGTGCCTCGCAGCGGTTCAGGTTGCCCGGTCCCGCAGATATCTGTCGATGTCGAAGGCCAGCAGCTTCGTGTCCCCCTTGAGATACAGGGGGTGGTGGGGGTGGCCGGATTTCAGCAGGGGGCCGGCGGTGAACCACCCGGCCCCGGCGGCGCTGGCGTCGGCGGCAAAGTCCCGCATACAATCCATCAGATACCCCCGCTTCTCGATGATGTTCCCCCAGGCGGCCCACAGGGCGGGGGCCGGGGACAGAGAGAGGAGATACCGGAAGGCCCTTCGGTTCTCCGCATGGAGCACCGGGTTACAACTTCGCTCCATGTCGTCGGGCCGGGTGGCCCGCTGGGCGTAGACGTTGAACATCAAAAAGCTGTCGTACCCGTTGGAAAGCGCGATCCGCTGGGCGGACTGGAGGGTGGGGTCCAGAGCGTCCGGCGCGGCGGTGGAGGGGTTGATACCCATGCAGATCAGGGGCTTCCGGCCCCGTGTGCCCAGGATGTACCGGTATTCCGAATAATGGTTGGGGACGTACCGCCACCGGCCCACATCCTAGTCCGGCGACGGCCGGAGGGCAGCGGCCAGGGCGTCGTCGAAGAGCTCCAGCGCCAGGGCGGCTGTGGGGCCTTGGGGAATGTGCATGGGTCAGTCCTCCTCGGAAAATCTTCAAGAAACAGGATAGCACGAATCGGCGGGATATGCTACAATGAATTTTGAAATTGCGCAAAGGAGGTCCCGCCATGCTGACGATCCTGATGGGCCGGGCCAAAACGGGAAAATCGGAACAGGTGCTCCGCCGGATCGGAGAACTGGGGGATTCCAGCCGGCAGATCCTGCTGGTGCCGGAGCACGCCTCCCACCAGGCGGAGGTGGATCTGTGCCGGGCCTGCGGAGACACTGCCAGCCGCCATGCGGAGGTCCTCAGCTTCCGCCGCCTGTGCGACCGGGTGCTGACCATCACCGGCGGCGCCGCTCAGGTGACATTGGATGCCGGCGGCAAGCTGTTGACCCTGCAGAAGGCCCTGGGAGAGGTGGCCCCCTTGCTGAAGGTGTATCGCCGTCCCTCTCAGAAGGCGTCGTTTTTACAGCAGCTGCTGGACCTCTTCGACGAGCTGCGCTGCTACGACGTGTCCCCAGAGCTGCTGGAGAGCCAGGCACGGGAAATCCAGGGCGCCACCCGGGACAAGCTGCTGGACCTGAGCCTGCTGTACGGCGCCTATGAGTCCCGGCTGTACCGCCCCGGCCTTGATGCCCGGGACCGGATGACCAAGCTCTGCGAGGCGCTGGAGTCCTCCCGCTACGCTTTCGGCAAGGACGTGTTTGTGGACGGCTTCACGTACTTCAACGCCCAGGAGCGGCAGGTGCTGGAGAGCATCCTGCGGCAGGCTCGGTCTGTCACTGTCACGCTGCTGGGGGAGCCGGACAGCGCGGAGGAGATGTTTCAGGTCTCTCTCCGCACCCGGGACCAGCTGACGCGGCTGGCGGACCAGGCGGGCTGCCCATGGGAGGTCCGGACGCTCACCAGCGCCGACGACTCCGCCCTGGGATATTTGGAGCATCACTTCTTCGGAGAGGGGGAGCCCTACCAAGGAGACAGCTCCGCCATCCGGGTCCGGGAGGCGGACACCGCTTTTTCCGAGGTGGAGCAGACGGCAGCGGACATCCGCCGCCTGGTAGCGGCGGGGAAGTGCCGCTACCGGGATATCACCGTGGCCGCCCGGAACATGACCGACTACGAGGGCACCATTGAGACGGTATTCGAGCGGTACAGCATCCCCGCCTATCTGAGCCGCCGGAGCAGTATGTTGGAAAAGCCCGTGTGGAGCCTTATCACCGGCGTCCTCTCCGCTCTGGAAAACGGCTTGGAGTACGAGGACATGTTCCGTTGGCTGAAGACCGGCCTGGCGGGCCTGATGCCGGAGGAGTGCGATGAGCTGGAAAACTACGTTCTCACCTGGGAGATCCACGGGAAGATGTGGCTCCGGGATGTGGACTGGACCGACAATCCGGACGGTTATGGCGCACCTTGGGATAAGCGCCGCCAGGCCCGCCTGGACCGGGTGAACGAGCTGCGCCGCCGGGTACGCGCACCTCTTGCGGAGCTGTATGAAGGGCTGAAAGGCGGCGTTACAGCTGGGGAGAAAGTAAATTCCCTTTATAGTTTCCTGGAGCATCTGAATCTCCAGAACGCGCTGGAGGAACAGATGCGGGCCCAGGCGGAGGCAGGGCGCCTCCAGGACGCGGAGGAGACCGCCCAGCTGTGGGAGATCCTCTGCGCCATCCTGGACCAGTTCGTGGAGATCCTGGGGGACGAGCCTATGGGGACCGATGAATTCAGCCGCCTGCTGCGGCAGGTGGCCTCCCAGTACAGCGTGGGCACTATCCCCGTGTCTCTGGACCAGGTGTCCGTCACGGAAATCACCCGAAATGACCGTCACACGGATGCCTACCTGTTTCTGCTGGGGGCCAATGACCACGTGCTGCCCGCTGTGGGACAGAGCGGCGGCATTCTCAACGACGATGACCGGGAGGAATTGGCCCAGCGGGGCATCCGCCTGGCGCCCAGCGGCATGGAACAGATGGGCATTGAGCTCCAGAACCTCTACGCCGCTCTGGTTCAGCCCCGGGAGGGGCTGGTGGTCAGCTACCCCACGGCGGACGTGTCCGGTGCAGAGCTGCGGCCTGCCTTTGTAGTGGACCGCCTGCTAACGCTGTTTCCGGAGCTGCGTATCGAGCACGAAGGGACTGACAAGGTTTATCGCCTTACAGCAAGGATCCCTGCCTTGGAGACCGCAGGGACCGCCCTAGGGGGGATCCTGTGGCGGTATTTCGCAGATGACGAGGTCCTGGCGCCCCCCATGGCGGCCATGGAGCGGGCGGCTGCGCTGAAGCGGGGGAGCCTCTCCAGGAGCGCGGTACAGGCGCTGTACGGGGAGCGGATCTCCATGTCCGCCTCCCGGGTGGAGCGGCTGCGGAGCTGCCACTTCGCCTACTTTATGGAGTACGGCCTGAAGGCCAAGGCCCGCCGGGCGGCGGCCTTTGACGCCCCCCAGATCGGAACCTTCCTCCACTACCTGCTGGAGCACGTCACAAAGGACGTGCTGGACCGGGGCGGCTTTGCCGCAGTGGGAGAGGAGGACCTCCACGCCTTGGTGCGGCGCTATATTGAGCAGTATGCGGCGGAGGTGCTCCAAAATCTGGAGGGCCGGAACGCCCGGTTCCGGTACCTCTTCGCCCGGCTGCGGAACACCGCTTACGCGGTGGTGGACCAGATCGCCGAGGAGATGCGCTGCTCCGACTTCGTGCCCCTGGCCTTCGAGCTGTCCTTCGGCGAGCGCGGAGAACTGCCGGCGGTGACGGTCAGCGAGCCGGACGCGGAGCTGCGAATCGGCGGCAAGGTGGACCGGGTGGACGGCTGGGTGAAGGACAACAGACTGTATCTCCGGGTAGTGGACTACAAGTCCGGCAAGAAAGCCTTTGACCTGGCCGCCGTCCGGATGGGCCTGGATATCCAGATGCTGCTGTACCTGTTCGCCCTGAAAAAGGAGGGCAAGCAGCGGTTTGGCATGGACATTGAGCCCGCCGGGGTGTTGTATCTCCCTGCCCGGGATGAGATTCTCTCCGCCGAGCGAAATATCACGCCGGAGCAGCTCCAGAGCCAGCGGGAGAAGGAGCTGCGCCGAACGGGCCTGCTGCTCTCTGAACCGGAGGTGCTCCAGGCCATGGAGCACGAGGCTCTGCAAAGTCCCCGGTTCCTACCGGTGCGGGTAAACCGGGAGGGGGACGTGTCCGGCGCCCTGGCCTCCGCCGATCAGCTTGGGCGGCTGGGGCAGTATGTGGAGCGGCTGCTCCACCAGATCGCCCGGGAGGTCCGGGACGGCAACATCGACGCGGACCCCTGCTGCCACAATGAGGACGACAGCTTCTGCAAATACTGCGACTGGGCCGACGCCTGCCACTTCCAGGATGGGCGGGACGGCGACCACCTGCACTACATCCTGCCGGTAAAGCCGGAGGAGTTCTGGCGCCAGGTGGAAGAGGAGACAGAGAGAGGAGGCGGACAGTAACATGGCAAAATTGACCCTGACCCCCCAGCAGCAGGCGGTGGTGGAAAACCGGGGCGGCAGCCTGCTGGTGTCCGCCGCCGCCGGCTCCGGCAAGACAAAGGTACTGGTGGACCGGCTTTTCCGCTATGTGACGGAGGAACGCTGCAATATCGATGATTTCCTCATCATCACCTACACCAAGGCCGCCGCGGCGGAGCTGCGGAGCAAGATCGCCTCCGAGCTGTCCAAGCGGCTGGGCCAGACGCCGGGGGACCAGCAGCTCCGGCGGCAGCTGCTGCGGGTGTATCAGGCGGACATCAAGACCGTGGACGCCTTCTGCACGTCGCTGCTGCGGGAGAACACCCACCTCCTGGCCCGGGAGGGGGACAGCCGGGCCCTGACCCCAGACTTCCGGGTGCTGGACGATAACGAGGCCCAGCTGATCCGCCAGCGGGTGCTCTCCCGGACGCTGGAGGACTTCTATGACCAGCTGGACGAGGGCCGTGGCCTGCTGGCGGACACGCTGGGGGCCGGACGGGACGACAGCCGTCTGGCCGCCCTGGTGCTGGAGCTGTACGACAAGGTCCAGAGCCACGCGGACCCGGCCGGGTGGCTGGCGGAGAACCGGACCGTCTGGGGCGGCTGGGAGGGCGGCTTTGATGACACCCCCTACGCCGCCGAGCTGCTGGCCGCCATCCGCCGGAAGGGGGCCCATTGGGGGGCCCTGCTCCGGTCCGCCTCCGCCCGGACCGAGGGGGACGAGGCGCTGTACCGGGGGTACGGGGAGAAGTTTCTCCAGGTGTCTGTGGCCTTTGACGCCCTGGCCCAGGTCCAGACCTGGGAGGCGGCCCGGCAGACGGAAGCGGCCGTCGCCTTCCACCGGCTTTCCACCCCCAGGGGGCGGAAGGACGAGCCGGGTATTGCCGCGCTGAAACAGGTGTGGGAGCGGTGCAAGGCGGAGGAGAAGAAGCTGGCGGGCCTGTTGTCTGTCTCTGAGGAGGAGGCTATGGAGGACCTGACTGCCGTGGCCCCGGCCATGGTGGCCCTGCTGGAGCTAACGGAGGACTTTGCGGAGCGGTACCGGCAGGAGAAGCTGCGGCTGAACGCTGCCGACTTCTCCGACCAGGAGCACTTGGCCCTGGGCCTGCTGGTGGGTTCCGGCGGTGCCCCCACAGAGCTGGGGGAGCAGGTGGCGGCCCGATACCGGGAGATCCTGGTGGACGAGTACCAGGACACCAACGAGATCCAAAACGCCATCTTCCAGGCGGTGTCCAAAAACGGGCAGAACATCTTCACTGTGGGGGACGTGAAGCAGAGCATCTACCGCTTTCGCCTGGCGGATCCCACCATTTTCCTGGGAAAATACAACCGGTTCAAGTCCTGGCAGGAGGCGGCTGACGGAGAGGAGCGGAAGATCCTGCTGTCCCGCAACTTCCGCTCCCGGCGGGAGATTTTGGAGAGCACCAACTTCATCTTCTCCAACATTTTGTCTGTGGAGATGGGGGAGATGGACTACGGCGAGGACGAGGCCCTCCACTTCGGGGCGGCGTATTACCCGGAGCGGATGGATTGCCAGACAGAGTTCCATCTCATCTCTGCCCACCAGAAGGCGGGGGAGAATGACAAGCCGGTAAAGAAGGTCACCGCCGAGGCCCGGTTCGTGGCGGCGCGCATCCGGAAGCTGCTGGATGAGGGCTATCCCGTCACGGAGAGCGACGGCACCCTGCGCCCCTGCCGGCCGGAGGATATCGTGATCCTGATGCGTTCCCCCGGCAGCCGGTCTGCCGCCTTCGCCGCCGCCCTGGCGGAGCGGGACATCCCCTGTTCTTTCCAGGAGAGCGGGGACTTCTTCCACACCATGGAGATCTCCGTCATGCTGTCCCTGCTGGAGATCGTGGACAACCCCCGGCAGGACGTGCCTCTGATCTCCGTCCTCCGGTCACCCCTGTTCGGCTTCACGGCGGACCGGCTGGCGGAGGTTCGCTCCGCCGCCCCCACCGGGGACTACTACGACGCTGTGACTGCCGATGGGGGAGAGGACTGCAAAGACTTCCTGGCAATCCTCTCGGATCTGCGGCAGGCGGGCCGGGACATGAGTGTCCACCGCCTGGTCTGGCACATCTACAACCGACTGAATGTGCTGGGGGTCTTCGGCGCCATGGATGATGGTGCGGCCCGGCGGGAGAATCTCATCGCCCTGAGCCAGCACGCGGAGAAGTTTGAGAGCAATGGATACCGGGGCCTCTTCGCCTTCGTCACTCAGCTGCGGCGGCTGCTGGAGCAGGACCAGGCTCCCGCCACCCGGGGCCCGGCGGAGGCTGCCGGCGTGCGGCTCATGAGCATCCACAAGTCCAAGGGCCTGGAGTTCCCCATCGTCATCCTGGCAGATCTGGACCACGCGTTCTCCCGGCAGGACTTCGACACGCCGGTGCTGGTGCACCCGGACATGGGCCTGGGGCCCAAGCGCATCGACCTGGAGCGGAAAATCCAGTATCCCACCCTGGCCCGGCTGGCCATTCAGGAAAAGCTGCGGCGGGAGAACCTAGCGGAGGAGCAGCGCATCCTCTACGTGGCCATGACCCGGCCCAAGGAGAAGCTGATCCTGGTGGACGCCCTGTACAACGCCACCGGGCGGCTCCAGAAGCTGGCCGCTGTGGCTGCTTGTCCCGTGCTGCCGGAGACGGTGGCAGAGGGCCGCACCCTGGGGGACTGGGTCCTGCTGCCCCTGCTGTGCCGGCCGGAGGCCGCACCCCTGCGGGCTATGGCGGAGACAGAGATTGACCAGCTATATATTGGAGAGGACAGATCCTGGCAAGTGTTTTTACATGACAGTGAGGACTACCGGGAACGGCCCGCTCGGCCCCAGGCGACGGCGGAGGAGACAGGGGAGACCGCCCTCTTTGACCCGGAGCTGCTGTCTTTCATCTACCCCTACCAGCGGGAGACGGCCCTGCCCGCCAAGGTGACGGCCACCCAGCTGAAGGGCCGCCCTGCGGACCAGGAGATCGCGGAGTATGCCGCCCATACCCCGTACCTCCGGCCCCTGAGCCAGCCGAATTTCCGGCGGGAGCGGCAGGGCCTGACCCCGGCAGAGCGGGGCACTGCCACCCACCTGGTGCTGCAATACCTGGACTTCTCAAACGTTGACGTGGCGGGCCAGATCGAGGCGCTGCGGCAGCGGAGCCTGCTGACGGACCAGCAGGCCGCGGCCGTGGAGACCGCGCCTTTGGAGCGGTTTCTCCGCTCCCCCCTGGCGGAGGAGATCCGCAAAAGCCGAAGCGTCCTGCGGGAGTATCGCTTCACCCTGCTGATGGATGCCCGGGACTACGATCCCGCCGCGGCGGCGGGGGAGGAAATCCTCCTCCAGGGCGTGGTGGACTGTTGCTTCGAGACGGCAGACGGCCTGACCGTGGTGGACTTCAAAACGGACCGTGTGTTCTCGGCATTGGAGGTCCGGCAGCGGGCGGAGCACTACCGCCCCCAGCTGGAGGCATACAGCCGGGCCCTGGAGCGGGTGCTGGAAAAGAAGGTGGTCCGCCGGGCCCTGTATTTCCTGGCTGCAGGCGAGACCATGGAGATTTGAGGAGGAAGGCCAATGGGAAGGGAAATCGTCAGTATAGCCACGGCCCTGGTGCCGTATCCGCCGGAGCGGGTGTGGGCGGTGGTGACGGATCTGGACTGCTGGCAGTGGCGCAGCGATCTGAGCCGTCTGGACCACGTCGGTGAGGACGCCTTTACGGAGTACGACAGAAGCGGCTTTCCCACCCGCTTCACCGTCACGGAACGCCGCCCCCTGTCCCGCTGGGCCTTTGACCTGGACAATGCCAATCTGGCGGGCCGGTGGGCCGGGGAATTCCGGCCGGAGGGCGGCGGCACCCAGGTCACCTTCACCGAGACCATCACCGTAAAAAAGCCCTGGATGCGCTTCTTTGCCAAGGGCTACCTCCGCCGCCAGCAGGCTCGGTATCTGGCGGACCTGGGGCGGGCGCTGGAACAAGAAGGAGGGACCTGAAATGAAGCGCCGTCTTACCAAGCTGACCGCTGCCGGTCTGGCGGTCCTGGCCCTCACCGGCTGCACCGGCGGAGTGCCGGAGGAGGTTTCAGAGGAGCCGCCGGTTCCGAAGAATGTTGAGACAACCTGGACCCTGGTGGTGGGCCAGCCGGAGGGCTCCACCTGCTGGGACGCGGCGGAATCTTTTGCCGAGGCACTGTCCGACGCCACGGAAGGCGCCGTGGCGGTGGAGGTTCAGCCGATGCCCCTCGATAGGGTTACCTCCCTGGAGCAGGCTGCGGCCGGGATCGTGGACCTCTATCTGGACAGCAGTTTCGTATATGGCTCCTACGGCGACGAAGAAGAGTTGGGCAGACCGTTTTTCTCCGTGACCATGCCCTTTCTGTTCCCGGACGCCGAAACGGCGGCGGAGGTCCTGGACAGCACCGGCGGAGAGGCACTGAACGGTGTCCTGGCGGAGCTGGGGCTCCGGGGCTTGGCATACGGGGAGCTGGGCTTCCGGTATCCGACGACTTCTGAAGGCCGTGCGGTGACTGCCCCGGAAGATCTGGAAGGGCTCAAGATCCGCACGGCGGGAATGCTGGAAGTGTCCGTGGCGTATGTGGATTGCTGGGGAGCGGAACTCTACCCCTCCAGTTTTTTAGATGTGATGACGCCTTTGTCTGCGGGATACTATGACGGCCAGGAGAGCACCCTGGCGGAGGCGGACGCGGCGGGCTACCAGACGGTCCAGACGGACGTGACCATCTTCCCGGCATTTTATGAGCCCGCCATCCTCACCATGAACAGTGATCTGTACGACTCCCTCTCCCCGGACCTGCGGGAGGCGGTGGACCGCTGCGGCCGGGAGGCCATGGCGGACCAGCGGCTCCGGAACCGGGAGCAGGAGGCGGAGATCCTGGAGCGGTGGCAGGAAGAGGACGGCATCTCCGTCCATGTTTTGACCGAGGAGCAGTGGAGCGCCTTCCAGGCCCTGACGGACCGGCTCTACGACCCGGAGGACCCGGATCACCAGGACTGGTTTGCGGACTGTACGCCGGAGTGGGTGGAGCAGTTTCGCCCCTCCTGAAAAAATCTCCGGAAAAATGAAAAAAGGTCTTGCAATCTTGACGTCCGTGTGATACACTGATAAACGCCTTTATGGGGTGAAAGCTCCGGCGAGGTAGTCTGGATCAGAAAGAGGTGAACGAGAGCAATGAAGGAAGGAATCCATCCCAATTATCAGCAGACTACGATTACTTGCGCCTGCGGTAATGTGATTGAGACAGGTTCTACCAAGAAGGATATCAAGGTGGAAGTCTGCTCGAAGTGTCACCCCTTCTTCACGGGCAAGCAGAAGCTGGTGGATACCGGCGGACGCGTGGCCAAGTTCAACAAGAAGTTCGGTCTGGACAAGTAAGTCTGACACGTCACAAAAAGGGTCTGCCGGTTGGGCAGGCCCTTTTTTCATTTACTTTTCCGGCAAAAGCGCATATACTGTATGGTATCAATGAAGCGGAAGGAGCGTTTGCATGAAGCTGCATCCTGTGGAGTTGGAGCGTTTGACGCCGGAGATCCTGCATGTTTTCGGACGGCAGCCCCCGCTGCTGACTGCCGGAGACAAGACCGGCCTGAACACCATGACCATCGGCTGGTGCCAGTTGGGCCGGCTGTGGAACCTGCCGGTCTGCACAGTCTACGTGCGGCCCGAGCGATATACCTATCAATTTATGGAGTCCCACGATTATTTCACCGTCTCCATCCTGCCGGAGGAGGCAAAAAAAGTGACCGCCCTCTGCGGCAGCAAGAGCGGCCGGGACGTGGACAAGGTGAAAGCGTGCGGCCTGACGGTCCGCTGGGGGGCCGGGGACGCGCCCTTCTTTGACGAGGCGGAGTGGGTCCTGGTGTGCCGGAAGCTGTACGCCCAGGACATGGACCCTGCCTGCGTGCTGGGGGAGGGGGAGATCCTGCCCTTCTACACGCCGGGGCAGGGCGGCTGGCACCGGATCTATGTGGGCCAAGTCGTGGAGGCCTATCAAAAATAAGGAGTTTGCATGGCAGAGACACAGGAAGTACGAGACAAAGTGGTGCTGGTGGGGTTGAACTCCCCGGTGCTGAAAAAAGAGGAAAACGCCGACGAGGACACTATGGAGGAGCTCTCCGCCCTGGTGGAGACCGCCGGAGGCGAGACCGTGGGGATTGTGCTGCAGAACCGGCCGTCCCCGGACCCCCGGACCTTCATCGGGGAGGGCAAGGTGGCGGAGGTGCAGCTCTACTGCGAGAACACCGGCGCCACCATGGTGATCTTCGACAACGATCTGTCCCCCTCCCAGATGCGGGTGCTGACGGAGCTGCTGGGCGTTCAGGTGCTGGACCGGTGCGGATTGATCCTGGACATCTTCGCCCAGCGGGCCAAGACCAAGGAAGGGCGGCTCCAGGTGGAGCTGGCCCAGTACCAGTATCTGCTGCCCCGGCTGACCGGCATGTGGACCCATCTGGAGCGACAGGCGGGCACCAGCGGCAAGGGGCCCATCGGCTCCAAGGGCCCCGGCGAAACCCAGCTGGAGACGGACCGCCGCCACATCCGCCGGAAGATCGACAAGCTCCGGGAGGACCTGGAGGAGGTCCGCCGGGTGCG
>ENA-UOIV01002859-UOIV01002859.1-human-gut-metagenome-genome-assembly--contig:-C59-NODE-2859-length-10884-cov-5.110167_pt1 | contig 10884 bp, 13 predicted proteins | sample MGYA00242333_ERZ723880 | MGnify/ENA metagenome assembly ERZ723880 | reverse complement strand
GTTCTGGTCCGTCAGGAACTCCACGTGGATGGACCAGTCCTGCTTGGCGGTGCCCTTGCTCAGAAGGATGTACTGCATGGGATCCACCAGCATAACGTCGCCCTTGCTGCCCAGAGCGGGACAGCTGTCCTCGAACAGCACCGGCTTGTTCAGCACCCGCTGGGTGTCGAAGTTGCCAAGGCCTCCCTCCGGATTCCAAAGGAACTTGGCCGCCTCGCCGCTCTGGATGGACAGATAGGGCAGTTGCTCCTCCAGATCCGGGTGCATCAGCCACACCAGCCGCTCCCGGCCCTTGGGCATGGCCCGGGCCTGCATCTTGATCGCGTTGGCACCCTGGAACGTACCGGCGGCCTGGCTGGTCTCCTTATCCACTATGACCATGGCGCCGGAGTTCAGCAGGCCCAGGGGCTTGCCTACGCCGTCGCCGGCAATGACGCTCTCCGTCAGCAGCCGGTCCGCCGCCAGGATGAAGCCGTTGCCCACAAAGCCGGTCAGGAAGGCGGCGTCCTGCAGCATTTCGTCCGTGCAGTAACAGAACCCCATCATCTTCTCCAGGTCCAGCTTCATCTCCCGGAACCGAGGCTTGCTGGCCGCCACCGTGGCGCCCTCCGCCGCCCAGTACATCTGGATGCCGCCGAACACGCTGGTGGAGACGTCCGTCTCGTCCGCGTGCAGCCACCGCATGGCGTTGGCCGCGCTGGAGCAGGTGTACCGATCCAGGCGGTTCAGCAGGGGGCTGGACTGGACTGCGCTCTCCAGGATCGCCCCGGCGAAGTCCTCCTGAAGGGCGAAGCCGCCGTCCGGGCCGTTGGTTCCGGTGATGCCGGCGGCGTTGTTCACCTTCTCCAGCCGCTCATCCGCCACCAGACCCTTCCGCAGGTCATAGACGGCCTTCAGCTGCTCGCCCAGGGTGGCAAAGGGCTTCACAGCATCCTTTTTCCCGTCTTTGGGCTTTCCGGTACCCTCGTCGTGGAGGATGCCGTCATACTTGCCGTCCAGGGGCTTGGCGTTCTTCCGGCTCTCGTCCAGCAGACGCTCCACCGCCTGAATCTGCTTGTTGATGCCCTCCATCTGGTCCGCCAATTTATTGGCGTCCTCGAACTTGCCCTCGGTCACCAGGGCCTGGGCCTGTTCGTTGAGCTTGGCCTTGCTGGCCCGCAGATCCGTGATCTTCTCCATGTAGTCCATAATCGCTCCTCCGTGCTCTCAGTATTTTGCAAGCGTTCCCAGCCGGGCCAGGATGCGCTTTGCCTCACAGTCTCGCGCGGCGGCCTCCCGGTCCTCCGCCACATGGCGCCAGTACCGTTCCCGCATGGCCGCCGTCAGCCGGATGCGGCCGGCCGCCGCCACGAATGCCGCCGGGTCCCCCTCCGGCTCTGTGACGCCTTCCAGCGCCACGATCTCGTCGATCAGGCCGTATTCTTTTGCCTGGGTGGGGGTGATCCAGATATTTTTATCCATCAGGGAGATCAGCTCCTCCCGGGAGCGACTGCCGCTCCGGGCGGTGTACATTTCCAGGATGCAGTCCCGGGCGTTCCGCAGGGCCTCCGCGCTGCGCCGCATCTCGTGGAAGTCCCCAGAGGTGGTATTGCTTGGGTTGTGGTAACACAGCAACGCTCCCGGCTCACTCTGGATGACGGTGCAGGCGGACACCGCCAAGGTGGCCGCGCTGGCGCCGTAGCCCTGGAACAGGGCTGTAGTCTTTCCCTGGTATCGCCGCAGCATGGAGCGGATCTCCGCACCCACAGCCATGTCTCCACCCGGCGAGTTCACCAGGACCGTCACCTCGTCCCCGCCGGCGGCCTCCAGCGCCGACCGGATGTCCATGGGGGCCGTGATGTCTCGAAACCCCCACCAGCGCAGGATGTCGGCGCTGTCATCGTCCCAAAGCTCTCCGCGAATTGAAATATCAACCATTCGTCGGCTCTCCTTTCGCCACAGACTCCATGGAGCCCAGATTTTTTGTGATGAAGAACGTCTGCCCCCAGCCGCCGGGGATGGGCGCCCGCTCCTCCAGAGCCCGCGCCTCGTCCGGGTTGAGCATACCGTTCTGGATCATTGTGGTCAGGAACTCCGCCCGGCTCTTATCGTCTCCCCGCAGCAGCACCGCCGGGTTCCCCTTGAAGTACAGGCCCTCCGCCCGCTGCTGCCGGAGCAGGCACTTGTAGGTGTTCTCCTGCTCCCACTGCACGATGTAGGGCATCAGGACATCGGTGACGAACACGATGCGCTGCTGCTGGTTGCTCTCATAGCTTTCCTTGCCGCTCTGCAGCATGGACTTGGGCACCCCGGAAAAGCGGGCCACCTCCTCCACGCTGAAGGTCCGGCTCTCGATGTACTGGCTGTCCTTCTGGTTCAGCCCGATGGGTGTGTACTTGTATCCCCGGCCAAGCACCGCCACCTTGAAGGCGTCGTCGTCATAAGGGTTGTATTTGGCGAACTCGCTTCGGACCCGGTCGCGCTCTTCCTTTCCCAGATCTGTGTCCACCTCCACGATCCCGGAGATCATCGCCCCGTTCTGGTAGAATTTCCGGCCGTACTGCTGGGCGGCGCCCTCTGCGCCGATGGTCTCCCGCGCCAGGTTCAGAAAGCCCCGGCCCCGGATGCCGTCGTAGCTCTCGAAGAACAGGAAGCTTAGCTCGTATCCGGTAAACGTCCGGAACACGCCGTCCACGCTGTAGTCGTAGAAATACTGCCCGGTCTCCGGGTCCTGGCGGATGGAGCAGCAGTCCGATGGAAGGGGGATGCGCTCCGCGATCCGCCCGTCCGGCCCCCGCCGGTTCCACACAGCGCCGAAGCCATGCCAGAAGGCGTTGGACATGACCGTGCGCCCCAGCATGTAGGGCGTCCGGTCCACGCTTGGGCGGACCTTGAACACCGCGTCCAGGCCGGCGTCCTGCACCGGCTCCCGGGCGTCTCCGTTCTTGCGGTAGAGGGAGAACGGGATCATGCCGAAGTCGTTGCACAGGATGCGGTGGGCCGCCGCCACGGGGCTCAGCCGCTCCGCGCCCCGGATGCCGGTGTCATACGGCCCGCCGGAGAGGAAGATCTTCCGGAATTTTTGGTTGAGGTCCTCCCACGGCACGCTGCCGTACTCCACCGCCCGCGGGCGGCGCATGGCATTGCGCAGCAGCATCCCCTCACCTCCTTCCGGCGGACCGGGCCACCACAAGCGCGTAAACCGTCAGGCACACGCCCGCCGTTGCCAGGGCGGCCGCGCAGCCGGCAGCCAGCGCTGCGGCGGCCGTAAAACAGCCGTTTCCAGCCAGGAGCAGCAGGTCCTCCAGATACAGCCCCAGCAGATTTGCGGCCTTCCTCCGCCGCGCCTCACGCCGTTCCCGGCGCTCTTCGTTTGTCATAGGCCCCAGTCCTCTCTCAAATGTCGCGAGACATATACCTTCAGCTCCCGCATGACAATGGCTGTGGCCAGGGAAATCACCCACGCCACCACAATGTCGATGCGGCCGATGCTGCGGTCTTTCATGAGCTTCTGGTTTTCGTTGGCGTCCACATAGCACCGGGCATTGCCAAAGCACCACCGGGCGCAGGTGTTGTGGATGTGGAGCATCTTGTGCCCCCGGATCAGCCGCTCCAACTCCTTGGTGGGCGGCGACATCCTCCGGATATCCTGCGGGATGTCAATGCACCTGACGCGCGGCTTTTCCTCGCCGGCATCATTGACTGGGGACGTCAGCCGGGATACCAGAGTCCGGCTCATAAACGGGTCAACGCCCACGCACCGCAGGTCGAACAGCTCCACAGCCTCATAGACAGCCTGCTCCACCATGGTGTAGTCGATCATGTCTCCGGGGCAGAGCGTCAGGAAGCCGGCCCGCTCCCAGTCCCGGTATGGGACATGGTCCCGCGTTTCCGCCTCCAGTACGCCGTCCAACGGGCGCCAGGCCCGTGGCAGCATCACCCAGGTATCCAACCCCTCTTGGGGCGGGAATACCAGAACAAAGGCCGTCAGATCCGTGGTGGCGGACAGGTCCAGACCGCCATAGCAGGTCTTACCGATCAGGTGCTCTTGTATCCACGCATCCCGCTCCGCCTTGGCGGAGGGGCCGATCTGCGTCTTGTCATACAGCGTCAACGGCAGCCAGCCCACGTCCTTTGTGGAGACCCACTGATTCAGCCGCAGCCACCGGAAATTCCGCTCCGCCGCCTCGCTCTGTCTGGCCGCCCGGGCCTCCGCCCGGAACTTGCGCGCCCGCATGGTCACGCCATAGGAGGGGTTGCAGGTTTTCCACAGCGCCTCGTCATAGATATCCAGGGCCGCGATACGGTCCGGGTCATCCCCGGTCAGCACCGAGATGCCATACATCACCGGCAGCCATTCCGTGTCGTCCACGTCCAGAGGGCGCTCCGGCTCTCCCCGGCGCCACGCCAGAATCCGCCGGCATTTCTCGTGGATTTCCCAGCCAATGGAGGTGCGGTCCGGGTCATTGCCCGCCGTCGTCAGTACGAGCACGGTCTGCTGCCGGCGGGCGGCATCAGAGCCGGTGGTCAGCACGTTCCAGCGATCTCGGCCCGCACGGCCGCTCCAGGCGTGCAGCTCATCGCAGAGGATGGCGGAAAAGGAAGGCCCGTGCTTGTTGTCAACATCGCCGGAGTAGACCTTCATCACCCCGCCGAACCGGGTGCGGATCTCCCGCACGCTGTCCCGGCACCAGGCTAGGGGCCGGTGGGCCGGCTGGCTCAGGGCGGTGTGCTCCACCATGTACTTGGCGCATTTATAGATAATATCGGCGTTCTCCTTATCCACCGCGAAAATTCCAACGTTCGGCAGCTGCTCCCCATCCGCCAACAGGTGATAAAGTCCAAGCCCTGCCGCCAGTTCGCTTTTGCCGTTCTTCTTGGGGATCTCGTTGTACAGGTATCGCCGATACCGCACCCAAGTGCCGTCATCGTCCCGCACCTGCACGCCGTAAAATTCCCGGATCAGCTGCTCCTCCCAGGGAAGCAGCTGGAATGGCTTGCCCGCCCAGTCGTTTTGCCCGAATACCAGAAGCCCAAAGAACCGCAGAACCTGGTCCGCAGCATCCTGGCTGTATCGCAGCTCCGCGCCATCCTCCGGGACAGGGACATGGATGAACGGTGTCAGCCATACCATCTCAGGCACGGCGCTCAGCTCCTCCGGAGATCAGCTCCAGGAATGGGTTTTCATGTTCTGCCTGCCCGTCTCTATGGGGGACAATCAGACGGCACCGGCTGTTGATGGTTAGGCCCAGATCATTTGCGCAGGCCCGGGCCTGCTTGAAATACTTTTCCTGCAGAGTGGACCAGGCAGCGCAGTCTTCCGCGTTTTCCTGGTCCAACATGTCCCGCACCATGCGGGTGGCTGCCGTGTACTGCGCCTGCGCCACAACCAGCCTGCCGATGGTGTCCCGGTCCAGCTGTGATGCGCCCAGGTCCGCTGCCAGCAGCTCCTTGGAGATTTTCCGGAAGTCCCCCTTCAGGTCCTCCGGCAGCCATGTGGGAACGGAGAGCCGCTTCGGCTTTTCCAGATGGACTTCCTCTGCGGACCGCTCCGCGATCTCAGCCTTTGTCAAATGCTTCCTTCCGTTGGCCTGCAGCACAGCCAGCGGCTGCCGCTTACCCGCCATTGCGGATCCCTCACTTTCCCATAAATTTTGAAGGCTTATAAAAATGGCACGTTTCCCGCGGCACAGTGTACCCACACCGCTCTGGCGTATTCCGGCAGGCCCGGTCACAGATGCCCCGTGCCGGGCAATCCCCACAACACCTGCCCGGGTATGAAGTACAATACTTCCGTGCGCCCCGCAGGCCACAGTCAAGCCGCACCATTTGACTCCTCCGTTCTCACTCTGCCGTCAACTGTTTCGCACGATCCGCAACCCGTCTGCAGGCGGCCTCATAATACTTCGCCTCAAGCTCGAATCCCACGAACCTCCGCCCGGCATTCAGGCACGCAACGGCGGTACTGCCGCTGCCCATGCAGTTATCCAGCACCAGCTCCCCAGGGTCCGTGTAGGTTCGCACCAAATATTCCAGCAGGGCTACCGGCTTCTGGGTGGGGTGATACCGTTTTTCCGCTCGGTTGGGAAATCTCAGGATCGAGCGGGGATAGTTGGTATATTCCTGCACACTTGCTTTCCCCAGGTCCTTATACACGGAACCGCTACGCTTACCTCGCCGCATGATGGGAGTATCGAGCCGAACCAATCCCTGCGGATGATACGTAGGCTGACGTCTATAAAACACCAGAATCAGCTCGTGAGACCTCAGCGGCTGTCTATGACAGTTTGCAAAGCCGACCGGTGCGTTTTTTTCCCAAATTAGGTCATACCGGAACAGCTTCCTGGCACTGTTGATCAAGTCCGTTGCAAAGGGCTGCGCCGCAAACAGCACCAGCGCACCGCGCGGCTTGAGGATTCTTCGGTACTGCTCCCACAGTGGTTCAAAGGGAATTACGGTATCCCAGGAACAATTTGTACTCCCATAGGGCAGGTCGCACAGTACCAGGGCTACGGTTCCGGTTTCCACCCGGGACATTCCAATCAGGCAGTCCGAATTGTAAAGTCGAATGTCTTTGCTTATGGTTTGCGTGTTCTCAATCCTCCGTTTTCTCAGTCCTCCGTCCCAAATCTCCCGTGGGGAAAAAATCTTTTACGAAGGGGGGCATGCGGTCTTACAGCACTCCGCCCAAACTTTTTTGACCGGGGGGAGGAGTGCAAGGAAGCGCCGCGCCCGCGCGCCCGTCCCGCCCGTGCGCCCAAGCGTTCCGCCGGTCATCGCCGCCAGCGGGCACGCAAAGTGCTTTGTTTTTGCCGCATTTCTGCCATGGTTTTCCGACTGTGGCAGGAATGGCAGAGGCTCTGCAGGTTGCTGCGGTCTGTGAACACCGTCCAGTCTCCACGGTGCGGCTGGATGTGATCCACCTCCGTGGCCGGTGTCCGAGCGCCGTGCCGGGCACACTCACGGCAAAACGGCTCTCGAAGGAGCTGGCCGGGCCGCAGGTCCTCCGTCCACTCCGGGGTAAGGTACATCCAGTGCCAGGACTTGGCCGCGGCGCTGCGTCTGTCCTTTGGGCGGTGGAGATCACAGTAGCCGTCGGAGACCAGGGCAGTACATCCAGGATGCCTGCAGGGGCGCAGCGGCTTGTTAGCCATGGGCTATCACCTCCAGACAAAACAAAAACGCCGGAGCCAATGACCAAACCCGCAATGGGTGATCATGGGCTCCGGCGTTCAACGCTCCGGCCTCTCGCAATATCCAGGATGATTTCCGTTTTACAGTCCCTGCAGTACACTGGCAGGCCCGTGGCCTCCGTGTCGTCGTCGATCCGCAGCAGTCTGTGATTCCGACGGCAAACCGGGCAGGTTATCCAACCATCCTTTGTGACCAGCATAGCACGTTTTGCTGTACTTTGCAACGGCTTTTCCTCACTTTCTTTCTGATTTGCGAGTTATTTAACTATATTTCAAGATAAGATTCATTGATTTAAAATAAAAGTACTGTTTGAGATCCACCACTTGTAGAGATACACGCCAAACTCGTTGGATGCCTGATTGCACCCTTGGACCCGTACATTTTGCGGGACACTAATTTCTCCGCTTGTACTCCGCCACATTTCCAAAGGCGGCAGCTTGGCATTCAGACTTCGGCTGGCGACCCAGGTCCTGGCACCCACGGGGACCGTGATCCCGTCTGACGCCTCCTTGTTCCAATACTTGGCAGTGCGCCTGTAGGTATCGTATGGTCCCAACAACAGAGGCTCGTCATCCACCTCGCCGTATTTCCAAAGATAGCGGATCTCTGCCGGGGAAAAATCGCTGTTCCGGAGGACCAAGTGGATATGATAGCGGTGGTCTCCATGCCTTCCCTCAATCAGATAGATATAATCCCGGGACCAGTTTGGCTTCCACAAGTTGAGAAGCCGCAGGAACGATCTCCACCGTTTTCGGACATCAGGGAACCGATCCGGCAGGTGATATGGATCAAAGGTCAGCGTGTACACGATCCCCGCAAAGCAAAACAGTGCCAGCCGCAACTCCAGCCGGTCCACACGCGTTCGGCAGACACTGCTGTCTCTGGGCGGCCGAAGGATTTTATTTTTTTCACTCCGTTGGTATGGCGTATCATTTGCGCTCAGCCGTGGACGCAGCGCCCGGCACTCTTTCACCAGCGGACCGGCCCGCTGGCGAACGCAGATCCACTCCGGCACGCCTGCCTCACCTCCTCACTTGTTACACACCACTGGGTGCTGTAAAGATGTCCATCGTACATCTCAACCCGGGCCAGCATGGTCCAAGGCAACCAGGCAGGCGGAGCCCTGGAGGTGCGGATATTAATCTGCAGGGTCCCCAGGGTCCTGGTCATCTCGATCTCTAATTTGCTATCTAATGCCGTTTGAATGGCCGACAAATCATTTTTACTCAGTAACATTCAGCCCGTTTTCCTCCATATTCAACGATATATTCAAGAATATTTCCTCCATTGACTACTCCGACACAATTACACATTACTACGTGATATCCCTTGTCTAATATCTTTTGAAGTTCCTGGGTCTCGTTAATCCAACCATGCGGGTATGTGCGTACCACGATCTGGCGGGATGGGGCCTCTCTGTCAATCACTGCCACAGCGCCGCTCCTCCTATCTCTAAAACCAACAGCATTACAGCAAATGCCCAGATTGCCACTGCCAGTTTAAGCCAGAACCTCTTCCGCTTCTTACGGCCGGTGTATCGCATCACGCCGCCTCCCGGAAGACCGCCAGCACGGCGTCCAGTGTGGCCGGCAGATCTAGGCCGGTCACGTCCACCCGCCTGGAGTAGCCTCCGGCTAGGTGGATCATAGCGGTCTCCCGCAGGCCCTCATCGGTGTCCCGGGTGTGGTAGGACACCCGGCAGACGTTTGGATACATGGCTGCCACGCAGCGGCTCAGGGCATGGCTTACAAAATCCCGCTTGCGCTCATACGCTTGTTCACTCATGCTTTTCTCCTTTCTCCGACGCATCCGCAGCGATATCAATACCAAGGCGCTCCAGCATCTGCGCGATGGCCGTCAACTGGTCCAACGTTTCCTGGTCCTCTGCGGTCACCGGGCGGCCGCAGATCGGACAGGGGTCTCCGGTTCTGATGATCCGCATCATGCGATCCTCCCCGCTTTCTGCTTTTTCTTGGCCGGCCGGTCTGCCCATGCGCGCTGTGCCGCAAACCAGGGCGTCAGGACCTCCCGCTCCCAGCGGTCGCAGAACTCCCGGACCTTCCGCGGGATTTTGTGGGTATACTGCTTGTGGTCTCCGTGGCGTTCGTTGCCGTATCCATGGAGCTGGATTTCCTTCGGGATCGTTCCATTCATGTTGATCTGCAAAGTATAATAGCTCCGCTCCGGCCTGCGGCGGTGCCGGACGAAAAACACAGGTTTCCCAGAGCAGTGTGCACTGCCATAGGTGCCGACACAGTGTCGCAGGACCTTTCCCTCGGCAACTAGGTCCTCCTCCACACGGGGAAGGACGATGCACAGCTCCCCATCCGTCCACTCCAGCGCCCGAAACCGGATGAATGTGCTGGTGAATCCCATCTGATACGATGCTCTGAAATGGTTGGCCCAGAATTTGGTAATCCGATCATGTGCGGCCAACAAATCACGCAGCCAAAGGGTATCCACCGTTTCCGCCATCTGCACATCCCGCAGCATCTTGCGGTAGTCGATCAGCATCTGTACGCCATCTTTAACTGATCCCCGCTTCTCCAGATACCGGACCACAGGCAGAGGAAGCAAATCTTCCCATCCGGCGGCCACTATCTCCAGGAGCTGCCCCACGGCCTTGCTGCCGACGCGCTTCCGGCAGTATTCAAAGTCCATGGCGTCAGCACCGGGGATCTGGCGCCGGTATCTGTCCCAGCACTCCGCATCCTCGGCCCTCCAGTGCTTTTTGGAGATTTCCCGGAACGCCGGTTTGCTCATGTGCAGCATCCGGTGGGGCTTGACTTCCCTCCAGTCCACCCACGGGATAGGCGGCGTGTCGCAGAGGTCGTGGACATTGTTGGCAAGGTCCAGTGTGTCATCAATCGTGCTGACCACCGCTTCGGCGAACCCCTGCCGCATCAGATTCTCCACCTGTGGATGCCGCTCCCATACGTGGAGATACGCTCCGGGCCAGCAGCCGCCAGCAGCTATGTATTCCTTCAGTGCCGTTTTTTCGCCGGTGTGCCGGTCCAGGTCCGGGACATGGGCCAGCGTCCACCCGCCGATCTTGCGGTGGTTGGCCGCCTCCCAGGAATAGTACGGCATCTGCATCGGGTCCCGGGTGCAGCCGCACGGCATCCAGACCACATCCCGCACATCATACCCGGTCCGCTTGGGCCGGAACCGCCGCAGCCGCCCATCGCCGTCAATCAGCAGCGCGGCGTGGGGCAGGAACATGACGTGATCGCCCCCGGCATCGTCAAAATGCCGGCTGACCAGCCAGTACATGACGGCGGTATAGGCGTCCACGCTGACAACCTCCGCCTGGAGCACCTGACAGGTGCGCCCCCGGCGCAGGTCCGCCCGGCGCGTCACCTCAACAGCGGTCCAGCACTTGGGGCAGAGGACTGTCTCGCCCTCCAGATACACGTTGGTGACCGGCCCCGGCTCCGCATAGCCGGCGCAGGTCTCGTCGTCCGGCCCTGTCTCCAGCACGATCCCGCCATCGGAATACCCCGCCGTAAAGTCCTCCCCGCAGTTGGTGCAGGTGCATCGTGCGCCCCAGCGGTGCTTTGCCGTTTGCCGGCGCCGCTCCCAGTCCTCCGGGCACATGATCTCTTTGAGCGGTTCTGCCAGTGTGACGGGCTCGCGGTGGAACAAGAGCATCGGGGTTCCCAGGGCATCCCCGTTATCGTAGATATCGCTGAGCACATCGTTTACCAGGTC
>ENA-UOIV01002848-UOIV01002848.1-human-gut-metagenome-genome-assembly--contig:-C59-NODE-2848-length-10920-cov-3.390428_pt1 | contig 10920 bp, 9 predicted proteins | sample MGYA00242333_ERZ723880 | MGnify/ENA metagenome assembly ERZ723880 | reverse complement strand
TTATATAGATTGTTACAACAGGTACTAATATAGATGAACATTATTTAGATGACAAAAATAATAATTATATTGGTGCTATTGAAAAAAATGAAAATAGTTATCTTCTTACTTATGTTGATCTCTCAACAGGGGAATCATCAATTATTAGTTTTCCTCTTCATATTGAATTAGTATACAATGAGATGCAAAAACTTTCAATTAAAGAAATTGTTATATCTAAAACTCTTGATAAAACTATTCAATTGACTCTTTCCAAACTTTATGGCATTTTGGTATCAATTTGTGATGATAATGATGTCGATCATTATTTAGATAGTTTATTTATCAATGTAAAAAAGGAACATTTAATTGGAAGTAAAAGGTTAATTGCATATATTATTAAAACACAAAAACGTGTTTTAGTTCATCTACAGCCTTTTCAATACTATGAATCTAAAAATTATTTAAAACTTGATAATAATGCGGTTAGAAATTTAGAATTAATTGAATCTTTAAAGGGGAATCGGTTTAAAAATAATCTATTTTGTGTTCTTGATAAATGCTCAACTGCTATGGGATCACGTTATCTAAAGAAAAGTTTGTTATATCCATTAGTAGATTTGCATCTGATAAGCGAAAGACATGATTTGATAGAACTTTTTTTGAAAAATTATATTCTAACAGAGGAAGTCAAAAAAGACCTATTAGAAATATATGATTTAGAAAGAATTGTAGGGCGAATTAGTTATGGTTCCCTTACTCCGAAAGACTTGATTCAATTAAAAAGATCAATAGGTGTTTTACCTAATATAAAAAAAAGTTTGCAAAAGATGAATTCTGAGGTTGCTTCTAAGAAGGCGAACTTAATTATTACCTTTGAAAAATTATTCGAACTCTTAGATTGTGCTATTTGCGAAGATGCAGGCTATTCATTAAAAGATGGTGGAGTAATTAAAGATGGATTCAATGATGAACTTGATGAAATAAAACATATTAGCTCAACGAATAAGGATTTTTTAATTAATCTAGAAAAGCGTGAACGTGACAAAACTGGCATTAAAACACTTAAAGTTGGATATAATAAAGTGTTTGGTTATTATATTGAAATCACAAAATCTTATTTGTCACAAGTAAAAGATGAGTTTGGCTATATTAGAAAGCAGACAACGAGTAACTCTGAACGATATATAACCGAAGAACTCAAAGAAAGAGAAGCGTTGATTCTTAGATCTGATGAAAGATCACTAGAACTTGAAAACGAAATCTTCAACACCATTCGCAATGCATGCAAAGACTATATTCATGATTTACAAAATGTAGCAAAGGTCATATCTGAAATTGATATGCTGATTGCTTTATCAATAGTTGCTAGAAGCAATAAATATGTTCGACCTACCTTTTCTTTATATGATGAAATGGTAATTGAAAATGGACGACATCCAGTTATCGAAGCGATGAGTGAAAAAGAATTTATTCCTAATCATCTTAAACTATATAACAATGATAAAATTCTTCTTATTACAGGACCTAATATGAGTGGAAAATCAACATATATGCGTCAAAATGCTTTAATTGTTATTATGGCACAATTAGGTTCATTTGTCCCTGCATCGATGGCAAAATTGCCTATTTTTGATCAAATTTTTACACGAATTGGTTCTAGTGATGATATTGCAAGTGGGGAATCAACTTTTATGACTGAGATGTTGGAGGTAAATTATGCCTTACAAAATGCAACGATGCGTAGTTTAATTATATTAGATGAGGTAGGACGTGGAACCGCTACTTTTGATGGAATGGCTTTGGCTCAAGCAATTATAGAATATATTCATTTTGAAATAGGCGCTAAAACTTTTTTCTCTACACATTATCATGAGTTAACATCTCTTGAAGATAGTTTGAGTTTTTTAAAAAATGTACATGTTGAGGCTAATGTAGGAAAAAATGCTGAGGAAATTGTGTTCTTACATAAAGTTTTAGATGGACCTTCTGATCAAAGTTATGGTATCAATGTTGCTTCTCTTGCAAAGTTACCTATTGATGTTACACTTAGAGCTAAGGATATTTTAAATAAACTTGAACAAAAGACATATTATGATCAAGAAGATGTATCTTTAAAAAATTATCAAAAGCCAATTATAAAATATATTGAAAAAGAAAACCCTAAACATGTAAAAATAATTGAATATCTTTCAAATTTAGAAGTAAATAATATGAAACCGTTGGATGCTTTGATTGAACTTTCTAAGATAAAAGAGGAATTAGAAAATGAACAATAGACCTAAAATTATTGAATTATCAGAAGAATTAACAAATATGATTGCTGCCGGTGAAGTTATAGAACGACCTAGTAGTATTGTTAAGGAATTAATCGAAAATAGTATTGATGCATTAGCCAGTGTGATTAGAGTGGATTTAATGAATTCTGGATTAGATAAAATTAGCATAACCGATAATGGTATTGGAATGACTGATGAAGATATAGCATTAGCCATCAAGCCTCATGCTACTAGTAAAATTAAATTGGCAAGTGATCTTTTTTCAATACATACCTTAGGTTTTAGAGGTGAGGCTTTGCCATCTATTGCCGCAATTGCTAAAATGAAAATAACTTCATCAATCAATGGTTATGAAGGTTATTTTAAAGTATTTGAATTTGGCAAACAAATTGAAGAAGGTCTAACTAGTTTTCCTCAAGGTACTAAGATTGAAGTTAGTCAAGTTTTTCAGAATACCCCTGCGCGGTTAAAACATTTGGGAAGTGAACAAGTTGAACTTTCACATATTGTTCAAATAATCAATAAAATGAGTTTGGCATATCCTGAAATTTCTTTTGTATTAACAAACAATACTAAAGTTTTATTTTCTACTGATGGATCTAATAACTTTGATATTATTATTAGTGAAATATATGGAAATGAAGTTACTAAATTAATGCTACCATTTGAAGGAAGTAGTAGTTTGTATCAAATAAAAGGATATACCTCAAGCAACTCTGTTTTTCGCTCAAATAAAAATGCAATTATCATAATGATTAATCATCGAATTATCAGAAATCAAAATTTGGTTTTTGCGATTATGGATGCTTATAAAGGCTATTTACCCGTAAATAGATACCCTATTACAATTTTAGAAATTCATGCCGATCCGAGTTATGTTGATGTAAATGTACATCCAACCAAACAAGAAGTTAGATTTACAGATGAAAAAGAATTGCGATTGTTAATTACTGAAACGATAAGAAAGGTGCTTATGAAAGTTGAATTAGTATATGAAGTTGATATGCATCATCTTAATTCCCGTACTGCAAATCCTCTTTCTAATTTTGACAATACAAAATTACCCCCATCTTTACAATGGGATGATTTTGCAATCAGTGAGCCACGTGAGGTAAAAACTATCAAAAAAGATACAGCTATAAGTATGGATACTAGTATTTTGAAAGATGAAACTGACTTGATAGAACACGCTATTTCACAACAACATATAAAACTAGAAGAAGAAATTACTCAGCCTCAATTTAATTTGCGCAATAATTTTAAATCTGATTTTTTTCAAACTATGCAATATCTTGGACAATATAATAAGACTTACCTTCTTTTAGAAAAAGAGGAAAGTTTATATCTTATTGATCAACATGCTGCAATGGAGAGAGTTATGTATGAAAAAATTACGAAAAGTTTTACTGAAACTACTACGGAATTCTATGAATTATTAGTGCCAATTAAAATGGACTTACCATTATATGAGATTGACTTATTAGAAACCAAAAAAATAGAATTAGAAAAGATCCATATCACGTATGAACGATTTGGTAAAAACACGATTCTTGTAAGAAAAGTACCTATTTGGATACCCCATAATTTGGAAATGGAGTTTATTTATGACATTTTTCATTATTTGTTAGAAGATAAACATGTTAGTAAACAATTGATGTATGATAATTTAGCTAAAATGTTAAGTTGTAAACAATCAATTAAAGCCAATATGGCTATTTTAAAAAACGAAGTCAGTGCATTGCTTACTGATTTAGATGCTTGCCTAAATCCATATACTTGTCCACATGGAAGGCCTACTATTATTCATTTTTCTAAATATGAGATCGAAAAAATGTTCAAACGAGTGATGTAAACTATGCAAAAAGTAATTGTTATTACAGGCCCTACCGCAGTGGGCAAAACCAAATTATCAATTGAAATAGCTAAAAGATTAAAGACCGATATTATTAAGGCTGATGCTTATCAAGTATATCGAAAAATGAATATAGGCACTGCTAAGCCAACCAAGGAGGAAATGCAAAAGGTCCATCATCATTTGATTGATATACTTGATCCGAGAGAAACATTTTCGATTTCTGATTATCAAAGGATTGTTAGAACGCTTATCGAGAAAATGAAAACTGAAAATAAAGTTCCGCTTTTAGTAGGTGGTAGTGGTCTTTATATAGATGCAGTGATTAAAAATTATAATTTTAACGAAGAAAAGCGTTGTGATGAAAATTATAATAAATATACAAATAGCGAGTTGCATCAAATTTTAAAAGGTTTAGATTGTGAAATGGCATCAAAAATTCATCCAAACAATCGAAAAAGGCTCATTAGAGCGATTGAACTTGCACAACAACCTTATTTTAAAAATTCGCGCTCTTTAGGAAAAGATTTTTACTATGATGTTCTATGTATTTTTTTAAATGATAATCGCGATTCTCTCTATCAAAGAATCAACAATCGTGTTGATCAAATGATAAAACATGGATTAGTAGAAGAAGTAAGGCAAATTGGAATTGAAAATTTTTCGATAACTTCTAAAGTTGCTATAGGATATAAAGAAATGATAGAGTATTTAAAAGGAAATATTGATTTAGATGAAGCAATTGAACTAATAAAGAAAAATTCTCGTCATTATGCAAAAAGACAATATACTTGGTTTAAGAATAAGGTGTCTTCGACTATTGTTCCTATCAATTTAGATGATTTTAATCATACTATTGATGAGGTAGAAAAAATAATCAATAATTTTTTAAGTTAGAAGTTTAAAATTTACTTCTAGCTTTTTATTTTGCTTCGTATAATATATTGGTGATTAAAATGAAGAAGAAATTTTGGTTATTTTTATTTCTATTAATATTATGTGGAGTACTTGTGCTTATTTTTATAAAATTTGATTTTGTAAAAAAAGATGATAATGATACTATTGTTAATCATACTTATTATGACAATTCAAAAAGTTCCATTGTCATGGATGTAACAACCAAACGCGTTTTATATCAAAACAATATTCATGAAAGGATGTTGCCTGCTTCCACTACAAAAATATTAACATGTATTACAGCAATTGAACATTATCAGTTAGATGATTTTGTCGTTATTAATAGCGATGTTTTAAAAACAGAAGGATCTTCAATCTATTTTTAAGTTGGCGATGTGATTAGTATAAAGGATTTATTATACGGTTTAATGCTATGTAGTGGCAACGATGCTGCAAACGCACTGGCTCTTCATTATAGTGGAAATATGCAAGATTTCATCTTCTTAATGAATGAAACAGCTAAAAAAATAGGAATGTATGATTCAACATTTGAAAATCCACATGGCCTTGATACAACAACTAAGAATTATACAACCACTTATGATATGGCTCTATTGATGAGTTATGCGATGAAAAATGAAACATTTAAAACGATTACTAGTACGAAAGATTATCATCCTACTATTATTAGTGGGAAAAAAATGTATTATCATAATAAACATCGTTTGATTCAAAGTAATGAAAAAGTTACTGGTGGTAAGACTGGTTATACCAAAAATGCAAAGCGAACTTTAGTCACTAGTTTCAAGCAAGAGGACTTTGAAATTGTAGTTGTAACGTTTAACTGTTCTGATGATTGGAATGTACATGAAGGACTTGCAAATTATTGTTTTGATAAATATAAACAAAAAAGAATATTATCAAAATTTGATGTGCTGTTTTATGCTTCTTTCGATCAAAGTTATCTCATTGAGAATGAGAAACTTTTGGTGCCGATTAGGGAAAGTGAAACAATAAATTACAAAATATATGAAGATGATGAAGGCATTAGAATTGTCTATTTTATAAATAAAGAAGAAGTTGGCGATGTTATCTTTAGGAGTATTAAAGATGAATAAGGTATGGACAGCATTATTAGTAATCGGAATTGTAGTTAGTTTTTTAACAGGTTCAATTGATAAATTAGGAACGGTTATTGTAGAGTCGGCTACCGATGCGTTTAATATCTTTTTAAAAGTAGCTCTCCTCATTCTTTTTTGGAATGGTGTTTTCAATATTGCCATTCAATCAGGATTGATTAAAAATATTACAAAATTATTGAAAAAACCTTTATCCTTTCTCTTTCCTGATGTCGATAAAGATTCTGTTTGTATGGAATATATTTGTTCTAATATGGTAGCCAATATGCTAGGTCTAGGTTCAGCCGCAACGCCATTGGGGCTCAAGGCATTTGAAATGTTACAAAATGAAAATAAAAAAGATCATCCCTCTAGGGCAATGATGACTTTTGTCTTATTAAATATTAGTACGCTTACTTTATTTCCTACAACAATTATTAGTCTAAGGGCTATGTATAAAGGTACAACAGAATTTTCGTTTATTGTTTTAATGATTTTAGTTACACTTTTTGCTACCATTTTTACAATTCTTCTTGATAGAATAGTTTACGTCATTCAAAGTAAAAAGGGGAAGTAGCAATGCAAATTATTGTAATCTATATTTTATTAATTATTTTGTTTGCCATTTTTAAAAAAGTAAATGCTTATGACGCTTTTTTAGAAGGAGTAGAGGAAAGTTTCAAAACAGTTAAAAATATTTTTCCTAATATTTTGGCTATTATTTTTGCTATTAATGTTTTTATCAATAGTGGAATTATGGAAATTTTAGAAAAAGCTCTTAGTAATGTCAACATTGTACCTGAAATTATTATGCAGTGCTTTTTAAAACCGATATCTTGGTCGAGTTCGCTTTTGCTAATGAGCAAAATTTTTGAAATACATGGCGTAGATTCCACAACAGGGATGTTATCGACCTTAATTCAAGGTGGGTCAGATACAACAATTTATATAGTTGCTTTGTATTTTTCTTCCATCAAAATGAAGAAAACAGGACATACGATGTGGGTAGGAATTTTAACAGATATAGCGACTTTTTTAATCTGTGCTCTTTTTATCAACTTTTTTTAAAAAGTTTGATAAAAGGGCGTTTTTTAACTTAAAAAATTAAATTATTTTATTGCTTGATAAAAAAATCGAATTTTGGTATAATATACTTACTAAAAATGAAATAATTAAGGAGGAAAAAATGGAAAGAATTCAAAAAAGAATTGCAGCAAGCGGAATCGCATCACGTCGCAAAGCTGAAGAGTTAATATTAGAAGGTCGTGTAAAAGTAAATGGTCATATTATAGATTCACTTGGGATAAAGGTAGGTCCTAAAGATGAAGTCACAGTTGATGATATCGTTGTTTCAAAACTTTCCTCTTTATATTTAGCGTTAAATAAACCAAGAGGATATATAAGTAGTGTGAGTGACGAATTAGGCAGAAAAACGATTCTGGATTTAGTTCCAGCAGAATTAAAAGAATACAAAATTTTTCCTGTGGGTCGATTAGATTACGATACAAAAGGGATTATTTTGCTAACAAATGATGGCGATTTTATCAATAAAATGATTGGTCCTAAAAGTGGTATTCAAAAAGAATATCTAGTAAGAGTAAAAGGGATTATTCACAATGATGCGATTAACCGACTTCAAAATGGTGTTATGATTCATGGTAAAATGACTTTACCTGCATTAGTTTTTTTAGATTCCATTGATCGCAATAATTCTTCCTCATTAGTTAGAATAACGATAACACAAGGGATGAATCATCAAATTAAAGAAATGTTTAAAATAGTAGGTTATGAAGTCAAACGTCTGACAAGAGTCAGGTTTGGAAATATCAAAATAGATGATTTGTCAGAAGGTGAAATTAGAAGATTAACTATTCATGAAGTTAAAACGCTTTTAGAATTGTCTAAACAATCTAAAATTTTGCGCATAGAATCAAAACCCAAAATTATTCATATTTAGAAAGAAGATGTAAGAATAATGAAAACTCTTGATTTTGAATGGAAAATATTGGAGTGGTTTGATCGTTTTGAGTCTGATTTTTTAAATAGATGCAATCAATACATTTCACTTATTTTAGGAAGTATTGGTTTAATTGTGATTTTAATGATTGTGTATTGGACCTTAAATAAAGAAAAGGGATTAATCATTGCTTATAATTTATTTTTAGCAATGTTAGTAAATAATTTATTAAAAGGATTGATTATGCGCAAACGTCCTTTTGAAAATGCTGGATATGAACACTTACGCAAATTAGATGTTGCCAAGGATGGCGCAACTGGTTCCTCTTTTCCAAGTGGCCATGCGATGAATAGTGCTAGTTTATATACCAGTTTATGTTGTAATTTTAAATCTAAACGATATCTGTGGATACAAATCGTAAGTATCATTGCGATGATTTTAGTAGCGATAACAAGAGTATATTTAGGTGTTCATTTTCCAACCGATGTTGTGTGTGGATTAACTTTTGGGGTTGTGATTGCTTTAATATTTACTTTTATTCAAGCTGAGTTAGGTAGTAAAAAATATTTTTTATACATATTTACGATATTCGCTTTTATGCCTTGTTTATTCTTTAAGGCTTATGAAAGAGACTTTTATAAAAGTTATGGTTTATTAATTGGTTTTGTTCTTGCTACCATTTTAGAAGAACGTTTTGTTAAATTTGATACAAATGTAAAACCGATTCAAAAGGTGATTAGAGTAGTAATTGGTATGCTAGTTATCGGTTGTGAATACTTGATATATGAAATTGTACCAACTGCTATACACAATAATTATTATTTTGCGATGGGAATGCATTTTGTTATTAGTTTTAGTGGTTTCTTTTTGGTACCTTTGATTTTTAAAATGCTGGAAGGACGGAAAAAAATTATTGTCAATAACATTTTTAATTTTTAAAGGTCTATTAGAGTAGACCTTTTTTCTTTTTTGCTTGCTAAAAAAATAAAAAAAGATATAATTAAAGAGAGGCAGGTTATATGGATAATTTTGAAGTATTAAATCATTATAGTATTCCATCAGATATTTTGATGGATATGCTTTCTACTTATAAATTGTTAGGTAAAAGCGATGCATACAAAAATCAGTTATTAGAACAAGAAAGTTACATTCAAAATGAAGTTTTAGAAAAAGATACCTTTTATGCTATTAAACTTTTAAAAATTGATAATATTTCTGACAATAGATTAAGATTATTGATTGCTAAAAATTCTTTACCAAAAAACAAACAAGAAGAAGTTGTAATTGGTTTGAAAAAAGTCTTTGTTCGTTTACATTATAATGCTAAACGTCATCTATCATTTAATGGTAGTGATCTATTGGATTATTTGAATACTATATTTGGTAAAAAATCAACTACTTTTTCAAAAGATGTTTTAACCAAAAATGACCGCAAAGTTAAACCAATTAGTATCAGACTTTCTTTTGAAAGAGTGCTAGAAAATTATCATTTGTATCGATTAGAAAATAAATTTGAACCTATTTTCTTATCAGTTATTACCTTTATGGAGATGATAAATTTACAACCCTATTCAAATAACAATGAAATTGCATCCGTTTTGAGTTTGTACTATATGATGTTATTATCTGAAGTTTATGCTTTTGAATATATAAGTTTTATGGAATTGTATTTTACGTTTCGAAAAGATATTGAAGAAGCGGTTGCTAAAGGAAGTCTCAATTATTTTACAAATTATTTACAAACAAGTGATACAGTTAGACTTGTTTTTAAACTTATTGGAGAAGCTTATAATCAATTAGATGGATTGATTAAAAATTTATATTTTGCAAAAAGAGCGTATAAAAGTGACGTAATTGAAGAAACAATTTATAAAAAGATGCCAAAGTATTTTACAAAAGATGATATTAGACGATTTCATCCTGATGCTAGTGATTCAACAATTAATCGTATTCTTTTTAAACTGAGAGATGAGCAAATTATTATGCCTTTAGGCAAGGGAAGAAGTGCTAGATGGATGAAACTAATTCATGATGATGATCCACGAATCATCTTTGGAGTCAATTATGATAAACAATATTAAAGCCAATTATCATACACATATTTTTCTTTGTAAACATGCGATAGGTGATGTGGAAGACTATGTAAAAAAAGCTATTGGACTTCAGTATCATACCATTGCAATTACTGATCACGGACCTCTGCCAAAATTTTTACAAAAAAAATTAAATTCTAGAAGAATGAGTATTGAACAATATAAAGAAATTTATCTTGATTCCCTTGCTAGGGCAAAACAATTGCATAAACAAGAAATATTGGTTTTATCTGGTCTTGAGATTGAGTATATGGATGAATTACATTCACAATATCCAATTTTTTTATCAGAATTAGACTTTCTTGTTTTAGGGCAACATTATATAAAAGTAAATAACGAATATAAAAGTATTTATTCCTCTTTGAGCGAAGATGAAATAAAAATATATGGAGATACGGTGATTGAGGCGATGAGAAGTGGTTATTTTAAAATATTAGCACATCCTGAAATCTTTGCTTGGAATATAAAAGACTGGAATCAAACTTGCATTGAGGTATCAAATAAAATTATCGATGCAGCCATTTCGTACAATGTTATTCTAGAGATTAATGTCAATGGTGTTCGCAATTCATTTTATCAAAGAAAAGAATTTTATCAAGATGATGTAATTAATTTTCCTTATCCAAGAAGAGAGTTTTGGGAATTAGTTAAAACAAAAAATGCAAAGGTCATGATTAACGATGATGCTCATGCCCCGAATCGCATGCATGATGAATATACAGAATATATTTATGAAATTGCTACT
>ENA-UOIV01002840-UOIV01002840.1-human-gut-metagenome-genome-assembly--contig:-C59-NODE-2840-length-10953-cov-6.668747_pt1 | contig 10953 bp, 9 predicted proteins | sample MGYA00242333_ERZ723880 | MGnify/ENA metagenome assembly ERZ723880 | reverse complement strand
GGGTCTGGGGAAAGCGGTCCTATGGGCACGAAGTGCCCGTCGGCCGCGTCCCCGGCGGCGTTTTGGTTACTTTGCCGCCGAGGGCAAAGTAACTCGCCGCCCGCAGGCGGCGAAATCCCCCTGCGTACAACGAACCAATCCAAAATCTGTCCCCCTCATCCGTCTGGCCTGACGGCCAGCCACCTTCCCCTAAAGGGGAAGGCTTTAAAAGGGCAAAACTTCTCCAAAAAATTCCCCATGGACTGAAATGGGTCCTCTCCTAATCTATCTTTTCCTTTATACTATTCTCATCCACACCGAAGAAAGGATGAATAAGACATGCAGGAAAATACAATTTGGGAAACCCTATGGGACCAATTATACGAGGAAGCTAAGCGACAGGACCAAAACACTGCGGAACATTACTACTTTCAACAGTGGAGCCACAACACAACCGGCATGCTGATGGACGCACTTTCTCTGGATCAGCAGGATCTTCTACAGGAAATCACCGCAGATTTTCAACGCCACACGGAACGCAAACTGAAATTTTTTTATTGCCAGGGACTATATGATGGGACCCGCCTGCTAAACCTTTTACAGAATCCACCCAGCAACTAGACATTTCCCGCCTGATTCGCTATAATGTGAGGAACATAGAACAAAAAAGTGAGGAATCCCAATGAACGAAATCATTCTGCTCAAGTTGGGCGAATTAGTGTTAAAGGGCCTGAACCGCCGCAGCTTTGAGGACAAGCTTCAGGCCAATATCCACCGCCGCCTCCACCCCTACGGCCAGTTCCGGGTATACACCCGCCAGTCGGCCACCTATGTGGAGCCCAAGGACGACCACTGCGACGTGCTGGGGGCCTACGAGGCCCTGAAAAAGGTGTTCGGCATCGCGGGCCTGTCCCTGGCCCGGCCCTGTGAGAAGGACAAGGACGCCATTCTGTCCACCGCCAAAGAATTCCTGGATACCGAGCTGCGCTCCGCCAAATCCTTCAAGGTGGAGACCAAGCGGGCGGACAAGGCCTTCCCCATGACCTCCATCCAGCTCAGCCAGTATGTGGGCGGCGAGCTCCACGAGGCCTATGACAATCTGGAGGTGGACGTCCACCACCCGGAGCTCACCGTGTATATCGAGGTGCGGGACTACGCCGCCTACGTCCACGCCCAGGCCCAGCCCGGGGCGGGCGGCCTGCCCGTTGGCATCAACGGCCGGGCGGTCTCCCTGCTGTCCGGGGGCATCGACTCCCCGGTGGCCTCCTGGATGATCGCCAAGCGGGGGGTGGCACTGGACATGGTCCACTTCTTCTCCTACCCCTACACCTCCCCCGAGGCCAAGGACAAGGTGCTGGAGCTGGCCCGCCTGCTCACCCCCTGGACCGGGCGGCTCACCGTCCACGTGGTCCCCTTCACCGCCATCCAGGAGGAGCTGCGCCGCTCCTGCCCGGAGGAGCTCTTCACCGTCCTCATGCGCCGCTTTATGATGCGCATTGCCCAGGAGGTGGCCAACCGTTGCGGGGCCAAGGCCCTGGTCACCGGCGAGTGCCTGGGGCAGGTGGCCAGCCAGACCATGGAGGCGCTGCGCTGCACCGGCGCGGTGGTGGACCTGCCCGTCCTGCGCCCCTGCATCGGCATGGACAAGGAGGAGATCGTTCAGATCGCCCGGAAGATTGGCACCTTCGAGACCTCCATTCTCCCCTATGAGGACTGCTGCACCGTCTTCACCCCCCGGCACCCCCGCCTGCGGCCCATGCCCGGCGAGGTAGAGGCCGCCGAGCAGACCCTGGACATCGACGCCATGGTGAAGGCCGCCGTGGACGGCATCGAGCGGGTGCAGGTCAATCTGTAAATCATTCCCTCAATTCAAAACCTTTCAGGAGGCGCTATATCATGCACGATCTATCGGAATTTTTGGACCTGCTCTGCGGTCATTTTGACAACCGCGAACAATTTGAACAGCGCCAGGCGGCGGGAGATGCTTCCTTCCCCTTTGCCCGGCATGTAAACACCATCTGCAATCAGAAGATCTCCGGCCTTCCGGCAGATTTCCCCGGCCGCTTCCTGCTGGAAGAGAGCTACTACACCGTCCAGGGGCGCACCAACGCCTCCCCCCACCTGTTCTGCTTCACCCAGGAGGCGGATGGGGTGCTGCTCACCTCCTACGACCTGCCCCGGGGGCTGGACCCCAAGAGCTTGTCCTATGAGACCATGCCGGAGATTCCCTTTGACCAGCTCTCCCCCTCCCAGAAGTTCACCCCCGCCCTCTACCGGTTCCAGGACGGCGGCTGGGTGGGCGGCAGCGAGAGCATGTTCTCCCCTGTTATGAAATTCACCCTCTTTGAGCGCTTCTTCCCCGACCGCCTGGAGGTATCCGAGTCCATGGAGCGGGAAGGAAAACGGGTGTTTGGCTACGACGTGCCTCTGATCTACAAACGCACAAATTAAGGGCGCGGCTTCCCACGCCTTGCAATGGAGGTCTTTCCTTTGTCTCATAAAGTGGAAATCCTGTCGGTGGGCACCGAGCTGCTGCTGGGCAGCATCGCCAACACCGACGCTCAGATGCTCTCCCAGGGTCTCAGCGCTCTGGGGCTGAATGTGTATTGGCACACAGTGGTGGGGGACAACCCCCAGCGGGCCCGGGAGGCGGTGGCCATCGCCAAACAGCGGGCGGACATTATCATCACCACCGGCGGCCTGGGGCCCACCTGCGACGACCTGACCAAAAACGTGCTGGCGGAGGCCTTTGGGAAAAAGCTGTACCGGGATGAGGACTCAGTGCGCCGGCTGGAGGAGTTCGCCAAGAAGCGGGGGCGCAGGCTCACCGAGAACAACTACCAGCAGGCCATGCTCCCCGAGGGGTGCACTGTTTTGGTCAACGACTGGGGCTCCGCCCCTGGCTGCGCCTTTGAGGCGGAGGGGGTCCATGTCATCATGCTCCCCGGCCCCCCCAGCGAGTGCCGCCCCATGTTCCAGTACCGGGCCGTCCCATACCTGCAGCAGTTCTCCGAGGGGGTCATCGCCTCCCACACCCTGAAGCTGTTCGGCATCGGAGAGTCCGCCATGGAGGCCCAGTTGCGGGAACAGATGAACGCCATGACCAACCCCACCCTGGCCCCCTACGCCAAAGAGGGGGAGTGCGAGCTGCGTGTCACCGCCAAGGCCGCCGCCCAGGAGGAGGCCCAGGCCCTCCTGCTGCCCACGGTGGACAAGCTGAAGGAGCACTTCGGCCCCCTGGTGTACGGGGTAGACGTGCCCTCCCTGGAGTTCGTGCTGGAGGGGCTTTTGAAGGAGAAGGGGCTCACCTTGGGCACCGCCGAGAGCTGCACCGGCGGCCTCATGGCCAAGCGGCTCACCGACCTCTCCGGAGCCTCCCAGGTGTTCAAGGGGGGCATTGTCTCCTACACCAACGAGGTGAAGCACAACGTGCTGGGGGTGCCCCAGGAGCTGCTGGACCAGTACGGAGCGGTGTCCGCTCCGGTGGCAGAGGCCATGGCCGAGGGGGCCCGGCGGGTGCTGGGCTGTGACATCGGACTGTCCTCCACCGGCGTGGCCGGCCCGGACAAGGACGACCGGGGCAACGAAGTGGGCACCATGTTCGTGGGCATCGCCACCCCCGAGGGTACCTACGTCCGGCCCCTTCACATTACCCTGCGCCCGGTGCGGGAGCGGCTGCGCACCATCACCGCCCACCACGCCTTCGACCTGGCCCGGCGGTACCTCACCGGGCTGGACTACGAGGCGGGGATGCCCCAGTGAGCTTCTCCAATCAAACGGTTCGCTCAGAGGGGGGCGGCACGATGAGAGCGCGCATCGTATACTTCGATCTTCTTCGGTGCCTGGCCATTTTGTTGGTCATTGTTCTGCACAGCGTCGCCAACATCATTGTCAACCCCGCTTTTTACCAGCTGCCGTCCTGGTACCTCTGTACGGCGGTGGACCCATTTGACCGGGCGGCGGTCCCTCTCTTTTTTATGATCAGCGGCGCGCTGTTTCTCAACCACTCCAAATCCGGCCGGATTTGGGCATTCTACCGGCACAACATTCCTAAACTGGTAGTCCCGCTGGCCGCCTGGAGTTTAATCTACTACATCTATAACAGCGTGCGGGAGAACACCCCCCTCTCGGCAGAACATTTTTTCGGCCTGCTGTTCGGCCCTGGTGTGAGCTTCCACATGTGGTTCATTTACAGCCTCCTCGGGCTCTACCTCCTGTGCCCCTTTCTCCGGCGGATCACCGACCACTGTACTCCGGGCCAGCTTGCCATCCTGTTGGCGGTGATCCTGTTCCCGACCACCCTCTGCCCCATTCTCAACTGGATTCTTCCCTTTGACATCCAGCCGTTTGAGCCCCTGGTCACCGGGTGGGCCGGTTATTTTCTGCTGGGCTGTCTTCTGGATCGGATCTCCCTGGACCGACGTGCCCAGCTCGCAGTTTACCTGGGCGGAGCTGCTGGATATGCGGTCTGTCTCCTGGGCAATCTGGCCGCCGCCTCCCCACAGGAGATTTCCCTTCCAATGGACAACGGTTTCTTTCTGAACCACTACCTGTTGGCGGCAGCTCTCTTTGTGTTCTGCCGCTCCCTCTGCACCACCCGCATCCGGCCCACAGGAGGTCTGTCTCGTCTTCTCGGCAGGCTGTCCGGACTGGTCTTTGGAGTATACTGGGTCCATGTGCTGATCCTGTACGTACTCACCGATCTGGCGGGCCAGGAGCTCTCCATTCTCGCCTTCATCGCCTTGCGCCTGGCCGTCACCATCCCCCTCTCTTTCGCCATTTCTCTGTGGATCTCTAAACTTCCTGTCCTGCGCCAGCTCTTGGGGTAGGACATAAATGGAATCTCGGCAGAGCGCGTTTGGGTTCCCTTCTCCTCTGCGGCAGCAGCCTTTTCCCTCTCTGCCCCTTTCACCTCAAACCACCAGCGGGAGCGTCTTTTGGGTGCTCCCGCTGGTGGTTTTCTATTCTTCAGAAAAAATTAAGAGTTTTTTTCTGGTAAAAGCGTTTCCGCGCTGGTATCCTGGTGGAGTTCCAAACCTCAGACCAGAGAAAGGATGGTCGCTTCCCATGAGAAGAATTTGGTATTTTCAAAATGACCCTGACCTGCTCGACGAGATCAATTTGGATGACAACAGCCTTCCGAATCCCGGCACCATCGCGGGAGAGGACTTTCGCCGCCTGATGGACCTGTGCTTTTCCCAGGCGGATGTCTTCTCGCTCACCAAAGTACATGGACCGTACCGTACCGACGTCAGGCTGGAACGGGCCCTGCAGAAATTCCAGATCAAGCACCTGTCTGTGGACCACTGGTTCTGTTATGCCCCGTCCGGCTGCCTTCACGAAGTCACCCTGTACCACGCCTCTCGGAAGGCAAAGGAGACCCTTCTGCGGTATGCAGACAACCTGTTTCTGGAGACCGGCGGCGACCAAAACGGCTGCTCTCTGGAGGATCTGTGTTTCTTTCGGGATCAGGAGCTGTTTTTCGGGACCCTGTCCCATGAGTTCATGTGTTACGCTCACGTTCTCTCACCGGAGTTCGGCGCGCAGCTGAAAACGCTGGGTGCCTGGGAGGAGGAGGAACCGCAGAACAGCTTGGCCTTTTTGAATTTGGACGACTTTGCACACCGCAGGGAGGTGGAGATCCGGGGCCGCGTGGAGCTCCCCATGTGGACCTCCGCCGGTGAATTTTGCGAACAATTTTTTGAGCTGATGGAGGCCAACCGCTGGTCCTTCCGCGGTAATCTGCGGGAGCTCGTAGACGGCCGCCCCGTTCAACCGAACGAAGCGCGGGACGCAGCCGCAGAAAACGGAGACAACTGACCAGAGAAAACGGCGGGATTGCCCAAATGAGCGCTCCCGCCGTCTTTTTTATCTAGGAAATCGTAAACTCTGTATCCATGCTGTAGACATAAAATTCCGTGCTCCCCGTACCGTGGTGAAAAATGGCCCGGTATCTGCCCGGACTCAGATTTCCGCCCATCCACTCCTTCCAGGAAAACTCACACCGATAGGAACCGCCCTGTGAAACTGCCTCCACGCGCGCAGGCTGCGGCTTGGTAGAACAGAGCCGGTGCCACCCGTCCTCCTCCAGCTTCTCAATGTCAATCGGCTGATCCCGAAGGCAGAACGTCAGATGCTCCGCCCCCTGATTCTCAATGGTAATCCAACCTCCGCTTCGGTTCGCCTCCAGGTCAAAGCTCACCCCTGACATCGGGCTTGCCTCGTAAGAACTGACATTCTCCTCTATCCAGTAGGTGGGCTCACGAAACCAAAGGCGTGCGGCTATACACACCAGGCCCGCCGTAACTGCGATCAGGACTGGAACTGCGCCCTTTCTTCCCATGGTGATATCCCCCATTTCCGCTGTCTCGGTGGAAAAGCTGCTTGTCGATTCATTATAGCATAATTTCCCCGCAGAGCGGTTCACTTTTTTGGTTGGAGCAAGAGACAGAACAACTTGGGCTTTCTGTTCCACTCCGGCGGTGTCCTCCCTCCTCTGCTCCCCTAAAAAAGCAACGGCCCGTCCAACCCATAATATAGATTGGACAGGCCGTTTTCCATGTAACTCAGAAAACAGTGCGGAATCTTAGTAGTTCTCAGCCTTCAGCTGGAAGTAGTCGCGGGGATGGGCGCACACGGGGCAGACCTCAGGGGCCTGCTTGCCCACGTGGATGTGGCCGCAGTTGCTGCACTGCCAGATCATATCGCCGTCCCGGGAGAACACCAAGCCGCCCTCCACATTGGCCAGCAGCTTGCGGTAGCGGTCCTCGTGCTCCTTCTCGATCTTGGCCACTTCCTCAAACAGGAAGGCGATGTGGTCGAAGCCCTCCTCCTTGGCCTCCTTGGCCATGGTGGCGTACATGTCGGTCCACTCGTAGTTCTCGCCCTGAGCAGCGGCCTCCAGGTTCTCAGCGGTGGTGCCGATGCCGCCCAGCAGCTTGAACCAGATCTCGGCGTGCTCCTTCTCGTTGGCGGCGGTCTCCTCAAAGATCTTGGAGATCTGCACATAGCCGTCCTTCTTGGCCTTGGAGGCGAAGTAGGTGTACTTATTGCGGGCCTGGGACTCTCCGGCAAAGGCGGTCCACAGGTTCTGTTCGGTCTTGCTGCCCTTCAGTTCCGGCATCGTAAATTCCTCCCTAAATCTATGTATTGTTATTTTCTAACAAGAATTATTCTTATTAGCTGAGTCCACTATACCAGACTTCCCTCTGATTGTCAAGGACCTTTTCCACATTCTTGTCATCTTTTTTCGTGATTTTAAATAGATTTTTTTAATTCTGCACAAATGGGGCTTTCTTTGACTTTTAGATCGGACTTTGGGGAGTTTCGCCGCCTGAGGGCAGCAACCTATTTGTGTGGAAAATTGGGGTTGGTTCGGTTTCCGCCGTAGGGGCGGCACATCTGGGCCGCCCGCCTGTTACTTCACCACCACGTTCTCCTCCCCCAGGCGCTCCTTCAGGTCCTGCACCAGGGCCGGGTGGATCATACACCGGGTGCCCACCCGCTTTTTACAGTCCTCAAAGTAGAGCACCGCCTGGCTCTCGCCGGGGAAGAAAGACAGGGCCAGCTTGATTTTCCGCATGCGGGGGTCCTCCCGGGTGGGCAGGCGGAGCCACAGCTTCTCCGGTTTCCCCTGGGCCTTGCCGTCCAGATCCCCCAGAGGACGGATGGAGTCCACCATGAGCTGGGGCTCCTTCTCGTCCCGGACGGAGATCTTCCCAGTGGCCAATACGGCACTGTTCTCCCGGATGTACCCGCCGCTCTCGTTGAGCACCCGGGAGAAGCACAGCAGCTCCATGGAGGCGGTGTCGTCCTCCAGGGTGACGTAGGCCATCAGGGTGTTGTTCCGGGTGGTCCGGGTCTTATAGGTGGAGATCACTCCGGCGATGGTAACCACCTCCCCGTCCCGGTAGCGGGCGGGGCCGTCCTCCCGGCCGAAGTCCCCCAAAATGGAGCCGATGGTCACCGCCCCCACCATCTTGGCCGCCTCTCGGTAGGCGTCCATGGGGTGCCCGGTGAGGTAGAGGCCGGTGACCTCCTTCTCCATGGACATGAGCTGCTGGGGCGGGTATTCTGACACGTCCGGCAGGTGGAGGGCGGGCAGGGCGGCCTCCTCCGCCTCTCCCCCGCCCATGCCGAACAGGTCCATCTGGCCCTCCAGGTTGCGCTTGCGGCTGGCGGCGATGCCGTCCAGAACCTGCCCATAGACCTCCATCAGCTGGGCGCGCTTATACCCCATCCGGTCAAAGGCACCGGCTTTGATCAGGCTCTCCAGCACCCGCCGGTTTAAGTCCTTGTCAAACATCCGGTCGCAGAAGTCCATAAAGTCGGTGAAGGGTCCGTTCTTTGAGCGCTCCTCCAGCATGCCGTTGATCACGCTCCGTCCCACACCCTTCAGGGCCACCAGGCCGAAGCGAATACCCCCCTCGGACACGGCAAAATCCGCCTCCGACTCGTTGATGTCCGGGGGCAGCAGAGCGATGTTCCACTCCTTGCACTCGGCGATGTACTCGGCCACCTTGTCGCTGGAGTCCAGCACCGAGGTGAGCAGGGCGGCCATATACTCCTTGGGGTAGTGGCACTTGAACCAGGCCGTCTGATAGGCCACCACCGCGTAGCACACCGCGTGGGCCTTGTTGAAGGCGTAGTTGGCGAAGTCGTAGATCTCGTCGTAGATGCTCTGGGCCACATCCTCGGGGATGCCGTTGGCGGCACAGCCGGCGATGTTTCGCTCCGGGTCCCCGTGGAGGAAGGTGGCCCGCTCCTTCTCAATGTCCTTCACCTTTTTCTTGGACATGGCCCGGCGCACCATGTCCGCCTGGCCCAGGGAGTAGCCTCCCAGCTGCTGGAAGATCTGAATGACCTGCTCCTGGTAGACGATGCAGCCGTAGGTGTTGGACAGGATGGGAATGAGGGAGGGGTGCTTGTAGGTGACCTTCTCCGGGTTGTGCTTACAGGCGATGAACCGGGGAATGGAGTCCATAGGCCCCGGCCGGTACAGGGCGATGATGGCGGTGATGTCCTCGATGTTCTGGGGCTTCAGGCCCACGCACACGCCGGTCATACCGGCGGACTCCATCTGGAACACGCCGGAGGTCTTGCCGTCGGACAGCATCTGGAACACCGCCGGGTCGTCGTCGGGGATCTTCTTCGGGTCGAAGTCCGGGTGGCTGCGGCGAACCAGCTTAGCCGCGTCGTCCAGCACCGTCAGGTTCCGCAGGCCCAAAAAGTCCATCTTTAAGAGGCCCAGCTCCTCCAGGGTGGTCATGATGTATTGGGTGACCACCAGGTCGTCATTCTTGGCCAGGGGCACATAGTCGCTCACCGGCCGGCTGGTGATGACCACGCCGGCGGCGTGGGTGGAGGTGTTCCGGGGCATGCCCTCGATGGCCTTGGCGGTGTCGATGAGCTTTTTCACCTGGGGATTTTCGTCGTAGGCGTCCTTGAGCTGCTTGGACAGCTTCAGGGACTCCTCCAGGGTGATGTGGAGGGCCCCCGGGCCGCTGGGGATCAGCTTGGCGATGGCGTCCACCTCGGCGTAGGTCATATTCAGCACCCGGCCCACGTCCCGCACCGCACCGCGGGCGGCCATGGTGCCAAAGGTGACGATCTGGGCCACGTGGTCGGCCCCGTACTTCCGGGAGACATAGTCGATGACCTCCTGGCGGCGGCGGATGCAGAAGTCGATGTCGATATCGGGCATGGTCACCCGCTCCGGGTTCAGGAAGCGCTCGAAGTACAGGTTGTACTTCACCGGGTCCAGGTCGGTGATATTCAGGCAGTAGGACACCATGGAGCCCGCCGCCGAGCCGCGGCCCGGTCCCACGGGGATGCCGTGGTTCTTGGCGTAGGCGATAAAGTCAGAGACGATGAGGAAGTAGTCCACAAAGCCCATCTTCCGGATCATGCCCATCTCGTACCGCAGCTTCTCCAGGTACTCCGGGGGCTCCGTAGGGTAGCGCCAGCGGAAGCCGTCCATGCACAGCTTCTCAAAGTAGGCGTCCCCGTCGGTCCAGCCCTCGGGCAGCTGGAAGTGGGGCAGGTGGTACTTGCCGAACTCGAACTCCACATTGCACATATCCGCGATTTTCGCGGTGTTCTCCAGGGCCTCGGGGCAGTTGGGAAAGAGGGACGCCATCTCCTCCTCGCTCTTGACGTAAAACTCCTGGGTCTCGAACTTCATGCGGTTGGGGTCGTCCAGCGTCTTGCCTGTCTGGATGCACATGAGGATGTCTTGCATCTCGGCGTCCTCCCGCCGCAGGTAGTGGGCGTCGTTGGTGGCGATGAGGGGGATGCCCGTCTCCTGGTGGAGGCGCATCAGTCCGGCGTTCACCTGCCGCTGGGCGGGGATGCCGTGGTCCTGGAGCTCCAGGTAGTAGCCGTCCTCTCCGAACCACTCCCGCATCTCCAGGGCCACCTCTTTGGCCTTGTCGTAGTCCCCGGCGGAGAGCAGCTTGGGCACCTCGCCCCCCAGGCAGGCGGAACAGGCGATGAGGCCGCCGCAGTGCTCCTTCAGCAGGTCCAGATCGATGCGAGGCTTCATGTAAAAACCCTCCAGGAAGGCCTGGGACACCATGTAGGACAGGTTCCGGTACCCCTCCTCGTTCCGGCACAGGAGCACCAGGTGGGAGAAGTTGGAGTCATACTCGTGCATTTTCTGGAACCGGGTCCGGCCCCGGGGGGCCACATACACCTCACAGCCGATGATGGGCTTGATCCCCTCCGCCTTGCAGGCCTTGTAGAAGTCGATCACCCCGTACATGACGCCGTGGTCGGTGATGGCCACCGCCTCCTGGCCCAGCTCCTTCACCCGCTTGACCAGCTTATTGATCCGGCAGGCACCGTCCAGAAGGGAAAATTCGGTATGTAGATGTAGGTGGACAAAGGACATGGTGGTTCTCCTTTTCTCTGCTTTTACGGAGGAGTTTCGCCGTCTGCTCTTTTTTAAGCCTTCCCCCTGGGGGGAAGGTGGCA
>ENA-UOIV01002839-UOIV01002839.1-human-gut-metagenome-genome-assembly--contig:-C59-NODE-2839-length-10956-cov-19.963306_pt1 | contig 10956 bp, 9 predicted proteins | sample MGYA00242333_ERZ723880 | MGnify/ENA metagenome assembly ERZ723880 | reverse complement strand
CCTATCATCTTCATATGCCATCTTATTTTTTAGGGACATTTACTGAATATCCCTTATATATCCCCCCTTACCGAGGCTCAGGCTGGGTCAATGTAAAAACGGGTCAGCGGAAATTTCTGGTTGGTAAGTTTTAAAATCCCTCAGGTTTTTAGGGTCAGTAGCTTTTTCTTTGGTGCATGAAACAGAAACTTCAAAAACCCGCCAGAGTCAGTCCGAAAATTGTTTTAGCAATGTTTTAGCAAAAAGAGTATGGCTACATTTACTGAATGTCCCGCTTTAATTTTTGAGCTCAACATAAAAAGAGTCCCGCAAATCTCAACGACCTACGGGACCCCAGAATAAACAGAACTTAGGATACTCTTTAGTATCCCTTCAATAAGTTGCAAACAGCAGAATAGAATCACTCAAAACAGACTTTCCACACCGATTAGGAACCAACGCTTATGATTCCATTCCCGCACTCTTTACAATAGACTTGCATATTGATAACCCCAAACCAGTCCCCTGTGCAAAAGAGCCGGGCTCTTCAAATCAGTCAAAGAACGTAGAAAATTGTTCTCGTGCATTTCATATACTGCGTCAGTAGCACTCAAATTCAACTCCTGTTTATTATTGCATAAAATATATCCATACATTACTTCGGCGTATATTATATGGCATCAGCCAACAGAATATATACATAGCAATGTTTTTATACTGCAAAGAAAAGCTTTTCTGCATGAAGCATCTTAATTTAAAAGCTCTTGCTATAAAGAAATGTCCTAAAGTTTATAAAGAAAAGTCTTATAATATTGTATAACAATAATTTATTGTTTCATATCCATTTGGGTCTTTTTAAATTCAGAAGGTGTCATTCCCGTTTTATTCTTGAACAGACTATGAAAAGTAGGCATACTATTAATGCCGGAAGCCTCAGCTATAGCACGTAAAGTATATTCAGGATGTTCCTTCAACAAATGTATAGCATGATTCAAACGTAACTCATTGATATAACCACTCAGATTAGTACCCGTATTTTCTTTTATCATCTTAGCAAAACGGGTATTATTCATATGCGCCATTCTGACTAAATCTTCTCTTGACAAATCTGCAGAAAGATACAATTCATCTCTCCTTATCAAAGAATCCAATTTCTGAAAGACCTGTTTATTGATTTCATACTCTTTATCAATGTCGGAAGATTCTGTATCCAAGTCATTATACAGAATAGACTTATCATCTTCACCTGGCGATTGCTGTTTCTTCTTTTGCTCTGACAGCGCCTCATTTACATACTTCACCAATGCCCTGTTCTTTTCTTTGATATTACGATTCTGCAGCCAAACCTTCCAAAGAAAAAACAAGACCAGCAGTACTATAAAAAAAATAAAAGCCAGAGAAATTGTCCGTATCTTCAATTTTAAAGCTTGTTCTGCAATGTGGGCTTCTCTCTCATCAACATCGTACAAGGTTTCTAATTCCAATGCCGCATTTGTTTTTTCACGCTGATATATGCTGTCAGTCAAAGCAATGAAAACAGTACTTAGCTTCACTGCCTTTTCATATTCCTTCAAACCGGTATAAGCTTTTATCTCTTTAGACAAAATGCCACGATACTGATAATTAATTGTATCCTCTCTCCTAAAAACTTCTTTCAGCTCGCGACAATTATCTAAAACCTCCCTATACCGGCCTGTCACAAACAAATAGGGAGTAGCATCGTATTTCCCGGCAGGAGTTGAAGCTGCCAAAGTAGACTTATATTTTATAAAACATTCCTCTGCTTTCTCCTTATCACCCGAACAATAATACAAATAAGCCAGTTTGGAATACAGATAAGACTTCTGTAAGTCCAAATAAGCAGCTTGTATTCCTTCCTTGCCTTCCATTTTATCCAACAGCTTCTGTCGATATAGCCCAACGGACAACGCATCATCTATTAATCCATCATCTATCAAAAAACTCATTTTAACCCCGTTGAAATAAGAAAGCATACGCAAACCATATGCATCGTCAGCATCCCTCAAAAGTTGAATAGCTTCATCAAATGTTTCGTAAGCATCTTTTTTAAAAGACAGCCAGCGCTTATTTTCTCCCATACAGAACAACAGTTTAGCCTCTGCCCGCTTATTCTCCATATCCCTCGCTTGCCTGATACCTTCAACAACATACCGGTTACTCACCTCATATTCACTCAACAAGCTTGATAACTCCGCCAATGCAATCGTCATCTTAAGCAAATGTTCAGGACTATTACCAGCAATGGAATCCTGAACATAAGCTCTCCGTGCATAACGAAAAGCCAATTTGCACTGATATCTATTACGATAGACCATACTTCGCAAATCGTTTATGCGCGCAGGCATCATTACCTTCTTCTTTTCAGCTTCATCCAGCAACTGCAAGGCACGGTCGGGTTCACTCATATATATATCTGTAATATATTGATCCGTATAAAGTGAAGATTGTCCGCTCTCTTTTTTTTCCTGGGCCATCAAAAAAACGCTGTTCACCCAAAATAAGAAACAGATATAAAGGAATTTTTTCATAGCATTTGAACCTATTCGGATTTACTAACTGTTCGCAAATATATACTTTTTTATTTATCCTAACAGTAAAATCATCTATCTTTGCAAAGACGAAACTTAATCAGATATGAAAATTCTTTGGATAGACCTAAATAGTTCCTACGCTCATTCTTCATTGGCACTTCCTGCGCTACATGCACAGATAGCAAACGACTCATCTATTGAATGGGCAATAGTATCTGCCACGATAAATGAGAATGTAGGAACCGTTGTAGACGAAGCTTACCGCCATAAGCCCGACATCATAGCTGCAACAACCTGGCTTTTCAATCACGAACAGTTGCTGCATATTACTTCAAGGCTGAAAGTATTACTTCCCGAAGCATGTCTCATATTAGGCGGTCCGGAGTTCCTCGGAAATAATGAGTTATTTCTGCGCAAGTACCCTTTTGTGGAGTGCGTATTCAGAGGAGAAGGCGAGGAAGTCTTTCCCCAATGGCTGACTTGCTGGAACCAACCAGAACTCTGGAATGATATTGCCGGACTATGCTATTTGGACACTGACAAGCAATACAGAGACAATGGAACAGCCCGTGTCTTAAACTTTTCCAGACTCATTCCACCCGAAAAAAGCTGTTTCTTCAATTGGGACAAACCGTTTGTGCAACTTGAAACCACACGCGGATGTTTCAACACATGCGCCTTTTGCGTCAGCGGCGGCGAAAAACCTATACGTACACTCTCCATTGAAAACATCCGCCAACGGCTTCAAACCATTCACGAACACGGTATCAAAAACATACGTGTACTCGACCGTACATTCAACTACAATACGCATCGCGCAAAAGAACTGCTTCAGCTGTTTTTAGAATATCCCGATATACATTTTCATTTAGAGATACATCCAGCTCTTCTTTCCGAAGAACTGAAAGAAGAATTGAAACAATTGCCACAAGGTCTGCTTCACCTCGAAGCGGGAATTCAAAGTTTGCGCGAACCTGTTCTTGAGCAAAGCCACCGTATGGGAAAATTATCCGATGCCTTAAAAGGGCTGAAATTTCTATGCTCGCTCCCGAATATGGAAACGCATGCCGACCTCATTGCCGGACTTCCCCTCTATCACCTCTATGAAATATTTGAAGATGTATATACCCTTGCCGGATACAATGCAGGAGAGATACAGCTGGAATCACTCAAATTGCTTCCAGGTACGGAAATGCGTCGACGGGCAGAAGAACTTGGAATACGCTATTCCCCCTTTCCTCCTTACGAAGTTTTGGAAACCAACGAAATCAGCGTTGGAGAACTGCAAACCGCTCGCCGGCTGTCTCGCCTGTTAGATGCTTTCTACAATACTCCCGCCTGGCATACACTAACCAGAGAGTTAATATTAAATGACAAAGATTTTCTACATAACTTCCTTAAATATCTGATACAGGTAAATCTGATAGACCAGCCTATGAGTTTGGAGAAACGCGGGCTTATACTTTATGAATATTGCAAACTGGCCTATCCTGAATATAAAATCCAAGCAAGCATTGCTTGGATAGAAGCTGGCATGTCCTTAAAAAAGACTCCGGCAGAAAAAGTAAAAACCAAACATCAGATTCCGCCTGAGAAATGGGAAGTGATATATGGAGAATATAAAAGTAATCTGCGACTTTGCTTTCTTCCGCTCGATGAAAATACAAAATGCGGTTATTGGTTTGGATTTGAAACAGAAATACAGAGAACATTCCCCGTATTCAAAGCTAAAACAGATATATAACAAATATCATTTTACTGCGTTGAATAAAAATGAATTGCCGCTAAAGAAACTGTCACGCCACGAAGCCTGCACTGCCTCAATTCACTGCCGAAAGCTTGAAAATGCTGGTTGCAGGCAACATAAGACAGCAATAAATCCCCGTTAAAAGTACTTTAATAAAATAGAACCAACTACTCTGTCGGTTTTTCTATTTCTTTCTTTATCTTTGTGGCTATATGATATTACTTTCGGCTGCATGGACAACGTTCAGAAACAGAGAGGGAGCATCATACAAAGAAGAAAAGAATAGTGAGAATTGCATACGGATAGAGTATGCAAACGTCCAAGCTGACAACAATTCTGGAAAATGAGCATAAAAAACAAGATACACCATACGGTCTATTTTCTCCTATTTGGAATAATAATAGGTATTTTAAGATGGACTATATGTATAGTAGATACAAATGGAGGCATGAATTTCACTCCTTTTTTACAAGCATTCTTGTTGATAATTGCACTGTTATTATTTGTAATTTGGGATATTGTTTTGCATAAAATAACCTTGAGAGTAATTTCAACCATCATTTTATTATGTTTTAACATATGGTCTTACACCTACTATTTTAAAATAGAAGAATTAAAAGAATATTGGGATGGGGTTAGATATTCGCCTAATGATGCATATCTTCCCCCCAACATTGATAATTTCATTTTTGTATGGTTGGCGAACCAAGTTCTTGTTTTGTATTTACTTTTAGCAATAGGCATTTCACATCTATTACAGAGAAAAAAGACATTAGCAAAGCATGATAACATTTGACAGTATCCCTATCTTAACCCATAATGATGGAGATATATGAGTATATATACGATAACTATTATAGTTATGACAACTTTATTGTCACTACTTTTATCGAAAAAGAAAGATAGTATATCTTACGTTAGGCATCTACATTTTGTTCTGTATGATTACATTACCAAATAGGTGTACATAGTATTAAAAGCGATCAGGTACACCGAATAGTACACCGAAAGAATGCTTTGATATGCTTATTTTTGCTATGTACCAAAAATAAAAATCCCCGTAAATTATTAGTTTACAGGGATCTTCTTTGTTTTGCAATTCTTTCCAGCGGAGAGACAGGGTTATGAACCGACTCCCCAATATCCTTGAAATTCAATTTCTTATCATCATGTCAAAGCCTTAGGGGGTACAACTTAGGTTACAAGAATAACGCTTTTCTGTCACCTTTTGGCTGTTCGTTGTCTGCCTAAAACTACGGTTCAAAGATACGGCTTTCTTTTGATAAATGCAAATCATTGAAAATAAATATTCTGCGGTTAGTGCAAGGTGCAAGCTATATATAGATATATACTTGCACCTTGCACTAAAAATGCTCAAAATATTCTAGTCTTGATATTATTATCTTAAATTTGTATCCAAATATATCATAATTAAAGAGAAAAGCCTTATGAATAAATTACATATTATTACTAATAGAATATCTACAGCAATAACTCAACAACCAAGTTTGAAAAAAATATCATTAAGGATTTTAAGTTTCTATTTTATCGTCACAATAGAGTTATATTGTTTTTAGTAAAGCATTTTCCTAACAATTCATTCTTTCGCTGGATAATAAAACTTAACACCGAAATTTGTTTATATTACTATTTTAAAAAGATATTACCTTTACCTCATTATCAAACAATATTAGATGAAGAATATAACATTATTTGCAAAACATTGGATAGCTTGAAAATTATCATTCCAATAGATGGAATTAATGATGTTTCAGGATGGAGTATTGTAAATGCAGACTATGCATCATGGTTTGGTATGGATAAACGAATTTCTATTACATCGGGAACTTGTTATTTTGCGCATGTCTTTTGCAGATGTTTGCAGCCTTTTATAATAGAGCAACAAACTAATTCCAATTTATGGAATATAATTAGATGGAGAATGCATCGACAATTTAGAAGAACGACAATTGGACTACTTACTAATAATCATGCAAAAGCATTTAGCTTTTTTAATCTAATCCCTGAAGACGAGTCTCTGTTATCAGGAATTGAAATATTTATAATTCTTCATGAAATGGGACATGCTTATATTGATAGTATAGAAGAACTCGTATGGCCTTTCAGCAAAAAACCTTCTCCTAATATTAGAAATAAAATGAAAAATGATGAAGAAATTGTGGCTGATATTTTTGCAGTACACGTATTGTATCATATTTACCTAACAGATAAAAATCAGATGTTATTACTTTTTGCACCTATTTTCTTTTTTCTTATTTATTCTTGGTTAGAAGAGGCAAATTTGATTCCGACTCCTAATAACCATCCTATAAATAGTAATAGATGTTCCTATCTAATGGAAGAAGTTCAATATTTACATCCGGAAAACGAGTATCAAATATATATAGACCTATTAAATAAGGTCTGGATAAAAAACAAGAAAAAGATATGTCGACAAGTCAATAATATACATGGAAATTACAATAAATACACTGATATATTGGAAAATGTGAGCAAGCGCATGAAAAATATATTAGACTCAATTAGTGATAAAGATTTGTAAAATGATTCAAGATGAGTTCAAGTTTTACAAACCTTGTAAGTTACTGCAACCTTACGTCAGGTATTATTGGGTATTCAAGAGCAATCGACCGCTGGATGCCTTTACTGATCCTATCGGTTGCCCTCAAATCATTTTCCATAAACAAACACCGTTATATATCCCTGAACTGAATGTTACACAACACAAACTGACTGTCAGCGGACAAGTTAATTTTTCATCCCATTTGTATGCTGACGGCAATACAGAAATGATAGTGGTTGTATTCCACCCTCACGCTATGAGTATGTTTCTGAACATACCGACTTCACTTTTTTATAATCAAGAAGTGTCCGGTTACAGCCTTGAAAACAAAAGTTTGAATGAACTGACTACACGAATATTCGACTGTGAGAATAATTCCATTTGCATAAGCTATATAGAAAAATGGCTGGTGTCACAAATTGCCGATAATTTAGCTGATACCACATACAGACTTAGAAGAGAAGTTCTGCGGATATACGCCCATGTCTTTGCTGAAAGTATCAAATCCTTATTCCGATTTGTTCACCAATCCCGTATAAATGTCCCGTTTGTTCTATCCGGGTTCAAACGCTTCTCCTACTTTTGCTACCTGATTCATTAAATGAAAATAGCATTAAGTATGAAAGAAGTAAATCCCCAAGAAACCAGCCGGGCATACGCCTTTGAAATGTGGGTGAACGCACCCATGCCAATGGTGACGTTCTTTAAGACACTCAACGTGTCACGCCTTGTGAAAATTAGCCGAAAATCGGGCATGAAGTGTAATATGTTGCTGTGCTGGTGCATCGGCAAAGCCGCAAGGGACGTGAAAGAATTTTATACGCTGCCCGTTGGCGGTAAATTGATGCAGTACGATACCATTGCAGTAAACACCATTGTAGCTAACAGAAAAGGCGAGGTAAGTTCGTGTGATATTCCTTTCTGTGATGATGTATCTTTGTTTAACCAACACTATCTGCAACTTACCAAACAAGTGGCTGAAAGTTGCGTCAATCACGACTTGACGGAAAGCATGGTTATCGGAACTTCCGCATTGGCACAATATGAAATAGACGGTGCTGTCGGGATGTATAGCGGCATTTTTAATAATCCGTTTCTTATTTGGGGCAAATACAAACGCCGCCTGCTGAAAACGACACTTACCGTTTCTTTCCAGTTCCACCACACGCAAATGGACGGGGCGCACGCTTCCCGCTTTTTGGACGGGATTCAGAGAGCAATTGACAATTTGCAGTATAAGTAAGTTTGCTATAAATGATATACACAGGTTACGATTTTGCAGCTTATTTCAAAAATGACTATTTATGGTAACTGATTTCGTAACAGATTGAGTAACTTTGCTCTCAATAATAGAAACAGCAATGGAAACAGACATAGAAACCAAATATTGCCAAAGTTGTGGTATGCCATTAGATATTGAGGATATTACAGAATATGGAACAAATTCTGATGGTACACTCAATCAGGAATTTTGTTCTTGTTGCTTGAACTCCGGCAAATATCTTTTTAATTTCTCAATGGAATACCTCATTTACCTTTGGGGACTTTTCCCCGATTCTTATAATCAAATTGCTGGTACGAATTACAAAAGCGAGGAATTGAGAAATGTGTTATCCGACAGGTTACCCAATCTAAAGCGGTGGAAGCAAAAGATAAACACTGCCCATATACACTATGACCTTATAATGAATGTTCAAGAATATATTAACAGGCATTTATTTGAGGACTTAAATTGTGACAATTTATCTCATGTAGCTTGTATGTCTATGTATCACTTCCGGAGAGTATTCAAAGATGTTGTTGGAGAGAATGTCGGTGATTATATTCAGCGGTTAAGGTTAGAATATATTGCTTTCAAACTTATTTCAACGAATACAAGGGTATCGGAACTACTTGAACAGATAAATTTTCAAAACAAACATACTTTATCAAGGGCATTTAAGAAGCATTTTCAGATGTCTATTCCTGCTTTCAGAAAAGCATATTCAAATGTTGCTTATGAAAACAAGATTATAAAACAACTGGAGTATTCAATAAAGAGGATTAAAGAAATTAAAGTTGCATATTTGAAATTTGAGCGAACACATAGAAATAAGCAAGCATATTCTACTTTATGGAAGCAAATAATGGAATTTGCCAAGAAATACAATCTGACAGATAAAGGCTTCAAATACGTTAGTATCAGTTTGGATAGCCTTGATATTACGGAAATAGATAAATGCCGATTTTTGATTGGTATAACTGTTCCCTATTCAATGGAAATTCCTAAAGGTTTCAGTGTTCTAAACATACAAACAGGTCTATATTCGGTATTCAATATAAAAGGAAGATACCATGAATTAAATAGAATTTATCGGGATATTTACCTTGATTGGTTACCTAATAGCAAGTATCGTTTAAGAGAACAAATGACTTTTGAAATATATACCAATACTCCCGATAAAGCAAGCATGGAAGAATTGGTAACGGAAATCTATTTACCTATTGAAGTAAAACAAAAGATAAAATGAAAGACGAAATAATTCAATTTTTAAAAGAGAACATCATTGGTAAAACATTGCTTACTGGTGCAGTCTATAAATTAGAGAACGGAAATTTAGAAGGCGTATATAACGACAAAATGACATTCTCAAATTTAGTGACAACGGGAAACGGTTTCAAGTTCGACATGACAACTGTTACCCAAGAATTGGTTTACAATTTGGATGATAAAGGAGCAAGAACCACCATAGCCAAAGATTATACAGGAACGAGTGTGTTTTGTTATGAATTGGCAATGCGAAAAAGCACAAAGCAAATCACAGGTTATATGCGCTGTGTTTCAACAACAGTTCAAGATTCCACAATGGAAGCCGTAGTTTGTGGAATATTTGATGTAACTTTTGACGGGATAGAGCTAAAATGGCAAGAAAATCAGTTGTTATATAGAGATAATCCCATAGGAGAAGATAAATATAAACCTGTCGCTTTCAATTCTAAAGTTCGTTTTTATCTTGATAACGGGAAAGTCGTATTTGAATATTTGCCAACGCTTTGGGATATATCCCCTGACACATTGGAAAAAAGGTTGTCTAAAGATGATTATCCTCCTTATATATCAAAAGAACAGTGACTGAATGAAAAAGAAGTAAAATCGAATAATAGCATAATGAAATAAGCTACTTATACGATGAAAAAGGTAGTAGATAAGATATTAGAGCAAGTAGAGGTTGATATTTCAGAAATCGACCTCTACGGCTATGATATTATCGAAACCTCTCTTTCAATGGTACATAAACTGCAAACAGTTCTTGATGATTTGAGAACTAAAATACAAACCTATATATTTCCAACCAAAGAGGATGAAATCTTATTTTTCAAGACACAGAAACCGGAATTACTTGGTCGGTTGCTATTCTTCTATAAAATATATAAGATTGAAACACAATGTCCTAATGGTAGCGATGAAGTAATTAGAAATTATATCAATCGGGAACTGGATAATCTAACCTATTTCTTCAATCGCAATTTGGACTTTTATCAATACTACCGTTCACACTCCACTGTGTATGATGAATATTATTTTGTTCGTGGAAAGGTAGATTTGCGGTTATGTACCGATAGCGCACAGTTTGACAAAGACCCTAATTTCTCAACTGGATATGACTATAAAGTGGCAAAGATTATCGCCAATGAAATGCTGCGCATTTATCTGAATAAGCGATTGGTGAAACTGGTAACGAATAATCAGATAGAAGATAATCTACAAAGATGTTTCAAATACCCGTTCCGCTTCACAGGCAAAAAGTCATATCTGATCGAACTGGGATATTCTCTTGTATCTTCAGGCGACATAAACAATGGCAACGTGGAGATAAAAGAAATGATGAATTTCCTTAGCACGATATTCCACATTGATTTAGGGGATTATTACGCTTCATATATAGCCATGAAAGAGAGAAAAGACCGGACGGCATATCTTCATCATCTGATAGATAATCTTGTTAAGCGGATGAATGAGGATGATATGAAATAATCTCCAGTATTCCAGTATGTAAGAAGGAAGGTGTGTCGTAATGCACGATGCACCTTCTTTCTTGTTTATCACCGATATA
>ENA-UOIV01002838-UOIV01002838.1-human-gut-metagenome-genome-assembly--contig:-C59-NODE-2838-length-10961-cov-14.709701_pt1 | contig 10961 bp, 9 predicted proteins | sample MGYA00242333_ERZ723880 | MGnify/ENA metagenome assembly ERZ723880 | reverse complement strand
GGACAATGTATCCTTTGACGACAAGCGGCGGGTGGTGGATTTGATGATTACCACCGTTGCCGCTACAAGCGACAGCTTGAACATCACATGGAAAATCTGATGGGTGGAACCCCTCCCGTCAGATACCTACCCTGTGTAGTCCCTTGTAAACTGTACTTTCGGTTCGTTTAAACCCTACACCATGGAGTGCGCTCCAGGTCAAGTAAACAAATTGTGAACGGATCGATTTGGCGGAAATACGCAAAATTGGGGATTGACTTGGAGTGCGCTCCAAGTGTTACAATGGGCTCACAAACGACAGGAGAAATGGGGAACAGCGATGAACTACCGTGAACTTGGAAAAACCGGCCTGCGGGTCAGCGAGATCGGACTGGGCTGCGAGGGCTTCGTCCTCCGGGACGACGCCTTTGCCGAAGAGCTCTTCCAGCTGGCCTTTGAAAACGGGGTCAACTGCATGGACCTCTACACCCCCAACCCCGACGTCCAGCGCCGGACGGGCAGGGCGATCCGGGACCTCCGGGGGGCGTTCGTCCTCCAGGCGCACCTGTGCGCCGTCTGGGAGGACGGGCAGTACCGCGCGACCCGCAGGATCGATGAGGTCCGCGCCGCGTTTGAAACGATGCTCGCCAACCTCGGCACGGATTACGTGGATGTCGGCATGATCCACTATGTCGATTCCCCCGCGCTGTGGCGGGAGATCGCGGAGGGGCCGGTGATGGCCTACGCGCGGGAGCTCCGTCGTGCGGGCAGAATCCGGCACATCGGCGTCAGCAGCCACAACCCCGAGGCCGCGCTCGCGGCGGTGGAGAGCGGGCTGGTCGAGGTGCTGATGTTCAGCGTCAACCCCTGTTACGACCTTCAGCCGCCGAACGAGGACGTGGAACAGCTGTGGGCTCCGGACAATTACAGCGGCGGCCTCACCAACATGGACCCCACGCGGGAGCGGCTCTACGAGACCTGCCAGCGCATGGGGGTGGGGATCACCGTCATGAAGGCGTTCGGCGGCGGCGACCTGCTCAGCGGGGAGCTCTCCCCGGCGGGCAAGGCGCTCACCCCCGTCCAGTGCCTGCACTACGCCGCCACGCGCCCGGCGGTGGCCTCGGTCATGGTCGGCGCGCGCAGCCTGGACGACCTGCGCGCCTCCCTCGCCTACGAGACCGCCTCCGACGGGGAGCGGGATTACGCCGCTGCGTTCGCCTCCTTCCCGCGGATCCGCTGGGAGGGCCACTGCATGTACTGCGGACACTGCGCGCCCTGTCCGAAGGGGATCGACGTGGCGACGGTGACCAAATTCCTCAACCTCGCGAAGGCGCAGGGCGGCGTGCCCGAGACGGTGCGGGAGCATTACGCCGCGCTCTCCCATAAGGCGGGGGAGTGCGTCGCGTGCGGGGCGTGCGAAAAGCGCTGCCCGTTCGGGGTCCCCGCCGTCGAAAATATGAAGCAGGCGGCCGACATGTTCGGGAAATGATGGGAGGAGAACGGCCATGACGATTGCGGAGGTCAGCAGGAAATATGAGATCAGCGCCGACACCCTGCGCTACTACGAGCGCATCGGGCTGGTCCCGCCGGTGCCCCGCAGCAAAAGCGGCATCCGGGATTACGACGAGGCGTCCTGCGGCTGGGTCGAGCTGATGAAGTGCATGCGGGCGGCGGGGGTCCAGATCGAGGCGCTGATCGAGTATGTGAACCTCTTCCAGCAGGGGGACGGGACGATCGACGCCCGCAAGGAGCTGCTCAAGGAGCAGCGCGGCCAGCTCGCGGCCCGGATGGCCGAAATGCAGCGGTCGCTCGACCGGCTCGACGAGAAGATCGACCGGTATGAAAAGGGCCTGATGACGGGCGCGCATCTGCGAAGGCAGGGCTGAACGAAAAGAGCCCCGGTTTCCGGAAAGGAAACCGGGGCTCTTTCGCGCCGCCGATTCCGGGATTGGCCGGCGCGGGCCTCCGCGCGGGTCTCATTTCGGATACAGGCAAACATTTCTCGGCAGAAAAAGGGAATATCCGGCTGTGCGCCGTTGACAAAATCCGCGAAAATCGGTAAAATTAATATTTATGGCGACGAAGTGCGACAGGCCGGTGTTTTTTGGCTGGAAACGCCTGTTTTTGCTCCAGAAACAGGCGGAGCCGCACTCTTGCGGCCCCGCGGCGGCGGGGCTGGGCCGTCGAAACGGCCCGGATTTCGACGCAAACAAATGAAGGAAGTGATACTGTGGGAAAATACATCCTGAAGAGGGTGGCGATGGCGGTGCTGACCATCTATCTGGTATCGACCATTACCTTTTTCCTGATGAATCTGGTGCCCGGCGGGCCGTTCCTGGCGGAAAAGGCGGTCAGCCCGCAGGCGCAGGCCGCGATGGAAGAGAAGTACGGGCTGGACAAGCCCCTCTCGGTCCAGTATAAGAACTATATGCTCGGCCTGGTCAAGGGCGACCTCGGACTCAGCGTCAAGCAGCGCGGGCGCACGGTGGCGCAGATCATCGCCACCAAATTCCCCGTGTCGGCGCGCCTGGGCGGGCTTTCGATCCTGACGGCCGTCTGCGTGGGCATCCCGCTGGGAAGCATCGCGGCGTTCAACCGCGGCAAGTGGGCGGACAACGTGGTCATTTTCATCGCCACCTGCGGCATCGCGGTGCCCAGCTTCGTCATCTGCACCCTGCTGCTCATGCTGTTCGGGCTCAAGCTCGGATGGCTGCCGACGGTGGGGCTCAACAGCGTGCTCCACTATATCATGCCGGTGACGGCGCTCGCCTTCTACCCGACGGCGTATATCGCGCGGCTCATGCGCTCGTCGATGCTCGACGTGCTCGGGCAGGACTATATGCGCACCGCGCGCGCCAAGGGCCTCGGGCAGTTCAAGTGCATCTTCAAGCACGCGCTGCGCAACGCGGTCCTCCCGGTGGTCACCTACCTCGGCCCGCTGCTCGCCTATACGCTGACGGGCAGCTTCGTGGTGGAGAAGATCTTCACCATCCCCGGGCTGGGCAGCGAGTTCGTCGGCTCGATCACGGGGCGCGACTACCCGCTGATCATGGGGACGACCATCTTCCTGGCCGTGCTCATCGTCTCGATGAACGTGATCGTCGACATCGCCTATAAACTGATCGATCCGCGGATCAAGCTGAAGTGAGGGGGGAAGATTGATGTCGGAACAGAATAAGAAATTCCCCACCTTCCAGCTGAACGTGGACGACTTCCTCCCGGCCGACGAGGCGGAGAAGGAGAGCCTGGTCACGATGCGGGCGAGCGTCGGGTTCTGGAAGGACGGCTTCCAGCGCCTGCTCAAAAACCGGGTGGCGATCGTCAGCTTCGTGGTCATCCTGATCGTCATGATCTTCTCCTTTATCGTCCCGAGCTTCTATCCCTACAGCTATGAGCACCAGATCCGCGGCGCGGAAAACCTCGCGCCCATGCAGTATTCGGACGGCGAGCTCGAGCAGATCGCCGCAGGGGAGAGCGTCTTCCCGCACATCCTCGGCACCGACCACCTCGGACGCGACTTCGCCGTGCGCGTGATGATGGGCAGCCGCATCTCCCTGCTGGTCGGCCTCATCGCCTCCGGCCTCATCCTGCTGATCGGCTCGATCTACGGGTCGGTCGCCGGCTTCTTCGGCGGATGGGTGGACATCATCATGATGCGCATCGTCGACATCATCTACACGGTGCCGGACATCCTGATCATCATCCTGCTGGCGGTCACGCTGAAATATCCGCTGCAAAACCTCGCCGAGCAGCCGGGCTTCGGCTGGATCGCGGCGGTGGGCGTCAACCTGACGAGCATCTTCATCGTCTTCGCGCTGCTCTACTGGGTCGGCATGGCGCGCATCGTGCGCAGCCAGATTTTGCAGCTCAAGGAGCAGGAATACGTCACCGCCGCCCGCGCGCTCGGCGCGAGCAGCGGCCGCATCATCCGCAAGCATCTGCTCACCAACTGCATCGGCACCCTCATCGTCACCACCACCCTTCAGATCCCGTCGGCGATCTTTACCGAGAGCTTTCTGAGCTTCCTCGGCATCGGCGTCGCGGTGCCGATGCCTTCGCTCGGCTCGCTCGCCAACGACGCGCTCAACGGCCTGCAGTCCTACCCCTACCGGCTGCTCGCGCCGGCGCTGCTCATCAGCATCATCATCCTCAGCTTCAACCTCCTCGGGGACGGCCTGCGGGACGCCTTCGACCCCAAGATGAAAGAATAGAAAGGAGAGGATTTTTATGGGAAACCTGTTGGATATCAAAGATGAACGCCTCTCCTTCTTCACCCCCGCGGGCGAGGTCAAGGCCCTGGGCGGCGTCTCCTTCTCGATGAAGGAGGGGGACGTGCTGGGCATCGTGGGCGAATCGGGCTCGGGCAAGTCGGTCACCTCTTATTCGGTGATGGGGCTGACCGCGCATCCGGGCCGCCTCATCGGCGGATCGATCGAGTTCAACGGCCACCGTATCGACCAGATGTCGGAAAAGGAGATGCGCAGGATCCGCGGCAACGAGGTGTCGATCATCTTCCAGGATCCGATGACGAGCCTCAACCCGGTCTATACGATCGGCAACCAGATCTGCGAGGTCATCCGCCTGCACACCAAAAAGAGCAAGGCCGAGGCGCGTGCGCGCGCCACGGAGCTGCTGACGCTGGTGGGCATCAACGAGCCGGAAAAGCGCCTCAAGCAGTACCCGCACGAGCTTTCGGGCGGCATGCGCCAGCGCGTCATGATCGCGATCGCGCTCGCCTGCGAGCCCAAGCTGCTCATCGCCGACGAGCCGACCACCGCGCTCGACGTGACCATCCAGGCGCAGATCCTCGAGCTCATGATCGAGCTGCGGGAGAAGCTCGGCATGAGCATCATCATGATTACGCACGATTTGGGCATCGTTTCGAGCATGTGCGAGAAGATCGCCGTCATGTACGCCGGGAAGATCGTCGAGTACGGAACGGTGGACGAGATCTTCTACGAGACGAGCCATGAGTATACCAAGGGGCTTCTGCGCAGCATCCCCAAGCTGACCAGCGAGACGCACGAAAAGCTGGTGCCCATCGAGGGCACGCCGGTGGACATGCTCAACCCGCCGAAGGGCTGCCCCTTCGCGCCCCGCTGCGGCGCCTGCATGAAGATCTGCCTGCGGGAGATGCCCCCCTACACCGACCTGAGCGACACCCATTACAGCGCCTGCTGGCTGATCCAGAAGCGGGAGTTTGAAAAAGCGGCGGGAGGGGAGAAACAATGAGCAAGCTGATCCAGGTGGAGCATTTGAAGCAGTATTTCCCCGTCGCGGGCGGCAAGCTCTTTGAAAACCGCGTGGTCAAGGCGGTCGACGACGTCTCCTTCTACATCGAAAAGGGGGAGACGCTCGGCCTGGTGGGCGAGTCGGGCTGCGGCAAGACGACCACCGGGCGCACCCTGCTGCGGCTCTATGAGCCGACGAGCGGGCGCATCGTCTACGACGGAAAGCCGATCTTTGACAGCGGCGACGTTCCGCTGACGGATGAAAACGGCGAGCCCAAAAAGGACGCCGCCGGCAGGGCGGTCTGCGGGCCGAAGACGGCCGTGAACATGATGCCCTACCGGCGCAGGATGCAGATCGTCTTCCAGGATCCCTACGCGAGCCTTGACCCGCGTATGACGGTCGGGGACATCATCGGCGAGGCGATCGACATCCACAAGCTCTGCAAAAGCAAGCAGGAGCGGCACGACCGAATCATCGAGATGCTGCGGCGGGTCGGGCTCAACTCGGAGCACGCCAACCGCTATCCGCATGAGTTTTCGGGTGGGCAGCGGCAGCGCGTCGGCATCGCCCGCGCGCTCGCGGTCGACCCCGAGTTCATCGTCTGCGACGAGCCGATTTCCGCGCTCGACGTTTCGATCCAGGCGCAGGTCGTCAACATGTTCGAGGAGCTCCAGGAGCAGATGGGGCTGACCTACCTGTTCATCGCGCACGACCTGTCGGTCGTCAAGCACATCTCCAACCGCATCGGCGTCATGTACCTGGGCAAGCTGGTCGAGCTGGCGGACAGCAGCGAGCTGACCTTCCACAGCGTGCACCCCTACACCCGCTCGCTCATCTCGGCGATCCCCGTCGCCGACCCCAGGCTGAGCCGCACCCGCCAGCGCATCGTGCTCGAGGGGGACGTGCCCAGCCCGGTGAACCCGCCCAGCGGCTGCCGGTTCCGCACCCGCTGCCCCTACGCGACCGAACGGTGCGCGCAGGAGGAGCCCGCCTTCCGCGAGGTTTCCCCCGGCCATTACGCGGCCTGCCACAACCTGGAGCAGGTAAAATAGAGGAAAAAACGGCAAAAATAGGTTACAAACCGGAGACATGCCTTGCATGACCGGCCGGATGCGTGTATAATAAAAGGCGATCTCATGCCGGCCGAAGGGCCGCGCGCACTCCCGGCGGAAACAGAATCCTGGACAAAAACAGCGGATATCCGCTGTTTTTGATCGCTCGTAAAACGAGCGATCATTCCTTTTGTTACCGCCGCGCGTCCGGGAAGGACGCCGCGGAAGACCGCGCGGGCGGCCGCAGCGCCGCCGGCTTGAGGGCTCCGTACGCATGCCCACGGTATGCAAAATGAAGAGGAGGAAAAAAAGCATGAAGAAACTGGCACTAGCCTTGGCAGTCGTGATGATTTTCTCACTGGCGTTCAGCGGCTGCGGACCCAAGACGGAGAATCCGTCCGGAACGGATGCCACCACCCCGTCGACGGACAACCAGCCTGCCGGCAGCGAGCTGGCGGTCTGCATCGGACCCGACCCCGAGACGATCGACCCGGCGCTCAACAGCGCGGTTGACGGCGCGAGCCTGATCATCCACGCGTTCGAGGGCCTTATGACGCTCGACCAGGGCGGCTCGGTCGTCCCCGGACAGGCCGAGACCTACGAGGTCTCCGACGACGGCCTCAACTGGACCTTCCACCTGCGCGACGGCCTCAAATGGAGCGACGGCCAGCCGCTGACCGCGGCCGACTTCGAGTGGTCGTGGAAACGCGCCGTCTCCCCCGACACCGCCGCCCCCTACGGTGAGTTCTTCAACGTCATCGCGGGCTACGACGCTGCCGCCGCCGGCGATTTCGACGCGCTGCAGGTCAAGGCGGTCGACGACAAGACCCTCACCGTCACGCTGGCCGCTCCCTGCGGCTATTTCACCCAGCTGCTCGCCTTCCCGACCTACGTCCCCGTCCGCAAGGATATGGTCGAGGCCAACGGCGAGGCGTGGGCCACCCAGGTCTCCAGCTATATCAGCAACGGCCCGTACAAGATGATCGAATGGACCCCCGGCGAGTACATCAAGTACGCGAAGAACGAGAACTACTGGAACTATGACGCGCTCGGCAGCGATACGATCAAGTTCCTGCTCATCGAGGACCCGAACGCGGTGCTCACCGCCTACCAGAGCGGCGAGATCGTCTGCGCCAAGGACCTGCCCTCCCAGGAGATCCCCGCCCTGCGTGAGACCGAGGACTTCCACCTCGACGACCTCATGGGCACCTACTATATCAGCCTCAACACCAAGCGCGAGCCGTTTGACAACGCGAAGCTCCGCCAGGCGCTGAGCCTCGCGATCGACCGCAACTATATCGCCAACACCGTCATGCAGGGCACCTACACCCCGGCGACCGCGTTTGTCGGCCCCGGCCTGCTCGACGCGGACGGCAAGACCCCCTTCATCGACAACAGCCCGCTCTTCATCGACCCGAACGACTATGAGGGCAACCTTGAAAAGGCCAAGCAGCTCATGGTGGAGGCCGGCTACCCGAACGGCGAGGGCCTGCGCGAGATCGAGTACTTCACCAACCAGCAGGGCTATCACAAGCCGGTCGCCGAGGCGCTCCAGCAGATGTGGGCCGAGCTGGGCGTCAAGCTGAACGTTCAGGTCGCCGACTGGGCGGTCGTCACCGCCGACCGCCGCCAGGGCAACTACGATATCGCCCGCAACGGCTGGGTCTTCGACTACAACGATCCGTCGAGCATGCTCGACCTGTTCACCACCACCAACGGCAACAACGACGGCAAATACAGCAATCCCGAGTATGACAAACTGATGGAGACCGCCCGCACCACCGGTGACGCGAACGTCCGGTTCGATTCGATGCACCAGGCGGAGCAGATCATCATGGACGAGGCGGGCGCGATCCCGGTCGCGTTCTACAGCGAGTTCTACCTGCTCAACCCGAAGGTCAAGGGCTTCTGGCATTCCCCGCTCGGCTACTTCTACTTCATGTACGCGACGGTCGAGTATTCAAATCGTTCCTCGGCCGCGCGGCGCCCTCTGGCGCCGCGCGGTTTTTTTGCGTCCGGGAGTTGCCAAACGGGGGAAAAGGTGCTATGCTATATGCGTTAAAAAAATAACGATAGTAAGGAGTGCCGGACAGATGCATTACAGTTTTATCATGCTCAAGCCCGACGCGCTGGAGCGCGGGCTTGTGGAGGAGATTATGGACTACCTGCGGCGCGGCGGGGTGGAAATCGAGCGGCTCGGCTGCACCAAGGCGGGCGAGGAGCTGCTCTCCAAGCACTATGCGCAGGTCTTTGCCGAGCTGGGGCCCGACTTCAAACGCAAGATGCTCGACTATTTCAACGACAAATACGTGCTGCAGATGGTCGTGCGCGGCGAAAGCCCCGACCTCGTGGCCGACATCCGCAGGATTGTCGGCGCGACCAACCCCGCCAACGCGGACAAAGGCACCATCCGGGGCGATTTGGGGTGCGACTCCTACGAGAAGTGCAACCGTGAAAACCGCAGCTGCCAGAACCTCATCCACGCGAGCGACAGCGCGGAGAACGCGCGGATTGAAACCGCGCTCTGGTTCGGCGGAGAGGTGGCGGCGCGGTACTTCTGAGGCCGGGGGTCCGTCTTGATTTCGGCGGGCGAATCGACTATACTATAGGCGGGGAAACCGACCAAATTTTGTGAGGGACGGAGGGAGAAGTTGAAAAACTACGTCATCACGATCGCCAGGCAGTACGGCAGCGGAGGCAAGACGATCGGCAGGATGCTCGCCAGGGAGCTGGGCATCGGCTACCATGACAAGGAGCTGCTCGTCCGCGCGTCGGTCGAAAGCGGCATCAGCGCCGAGCTCTTTGCGCAGGTGGATGAGAAGATCAAAAAGAAACCGCTGATCAAGCCCGGGAAGCCGCTCTATACCGGGGAGGTGCTCCCGCCGGAGAGTCCCGATTTCACCTCCGTGCAGAACCTCCTGAACTATCAGGCCAAGGTCATCCGCGACCTCGCGCAGAAGGAGAGCTGCGTCATCGTCGGGCGCTGCGCGGACTTCATCCTGCGCGACCTGGACAATGTCCTGCGCATCTATGTGCACGCGCCGATCGACTACTGCATCGAAAAGACGATCGAGCTCCACCCCGATTTTGACGCGGAGGAGGCGCGGCGCTTCATCCAGCGCACCGACAAGGGCCGCAGCGATTATTACCGCTGCTTCACCGGGAACGACTGGAAGAACGCCGACAATTACGATCTGTGCATCAACAGCGCGGTGCTCGGCTGGGACAAGTGCGTCTCGCTCGTAAAATCCTATCTCGACATCAAGCTCTCCTGACGAACAAGGCGGATCGGACAGGATGCGGCCATTCGGCCGCATCCTGTTTTTGTTTACATGAAGTTCATAAATCAGGGAAATATATCCTAAAAAATGGAAGTAAAGTTACGGATTGGTTACAGATTTTGCGAAAAAGATTACAATTTGGTTACAAAATCCGTTGACTTTTTCCACCCGTCCGGGATATAATAAGGAAAAGAAGCCTGAAAAAGCATTTTTCGGAAAGGAAGCCCAACATGAAACGTCTGCTCTGCCTGCTGCTGGCCCTGCTGGCTGCGCTGGCCGCCGGGACCGCGTCCGCCGGCGCCGCGTCGTCCGGCAACGGTTCGGTCGCGGTACAACTCAATCGCGGCGGCGAGGCGGAGCTTGTCGACGGAGATGGGGTCGCGGTCGCGTCGAGCGGGCCCGCCAGCTGCGACGCGGGCAATTACACCTTCGAAGTGGCCCCCGGCCAGACGGTCTACCTCTGCCTGGGCGAAAGCGGCTCGGCGGATACGACCGCGCTGTGGGACGTTTCCGCGGAGGCGATGGGCGCGGCCGCGACGGCCGACGAGCTCGCGGACAGCGGGCTGTTCCGCCTCAAGGCGGACAAGAGCGGCCCGGGCGGCAGCCTGCTGAAGATCAAGCAGTACGGCGAGAAATCGCTGGGGGACGGCCCGCGCAGCTCCTGGCTGCGGATCGAGATCGCGGAGAGCGAGGCGGTCGAGGAGCAGAAGGCGGTGGCCGACCTCACCTTTTCCGCGCGCAAGGACGGAGACCGCTACGGCACGGGCGACTATGCGCTGCTGCGCCTCACCCTGTGGATCGCGAGCGAGGAGGCGTCGGGAGGCGACGCCGATTTGGAAGCGGGGGAGGGGGTCGTTTACCGCCCCGTCTCGAACGACAAAAATACCGCCGAGTGGGAGGGGATCGCCTCGGTGAGCTTTTCCGCGAGCAATGACGCGGACAAGTTTTACGCGAAGCTCTCCACCCGGATCGATCCCGATATTTACGGGCTTTACGGCGACCCGGCCGACGCGGACCTCTATTTCCGAGACTTCACCGGCGCGCTCGCGGCCGACTCCACCTCCCGCGCCACGCTGGTCCTCTATAACCCGTGGGAGGACGAGGACTACCAGCCCGACCCCGCCGGGTGCCATATCTACCAGTTGGAGGCGGACGGAACCCTCAGCGACATCACCGGCATCTTCACCTATCTCGACTATGACGAGGACGGCAACGAGATCAACGGCTGGCGCACCCGCACCCGGACCCTCGGCTGTTATATCATCTCCGACGTGGCGCTGGACGTTTCGGTGGTCCCCGACCCGCCGCCCGAAGCGCCCGAGATCAGCGTGAACGCGAACCGGAAGGCCATCCCGAACACCGGCCTGGGGGGGCGGGGGGGGGAAGTAGCCCCCGGCCCCCCGCCGAGTGTTTTGTT
>ENA-UOIV01002829-UOIV01002829.1-human-gut-metagenome-genome-assembly--contig:-C59-NODE-2829-length-11018-cov-4.988963_pt1 | contig 11018 bp, 6 predicted proteins | sample MGYA00242333_ERZ723880 | MGnify/ENA metagenome assembly ERZ723880 | reverse complement strand
ACAAAAATACACGATATATACATTTTGAATTGTAACATATGTGACAAGACAATGAGAATTACATCTTTTTTTATCCTTTTATCATGGTAAGTAACATCTTGAACCGTTCAACGGCAAACACGGCATGAGGTGCATTAACAGGAAAAACAATGCTTTCCCCTTTTCCAACGGTAAACTTATTTCCGTTTACAGTAATTTCTGCCGTTCCCTCCAAAATCTGAACCAACGCATCAAACGGGGCTGTATGTTCACTTAACCCCTCTCCCTTGTCAAAAGAGAATAAAGTGATATTACCGGCAGCACTTTTAATCAATTGCCTACTAATGACTCCTCCCTCCGAATAATCGATCAGGGACTTCAAATCCAACACAATTCCTTTTTCAAAAGACTTTTCCATATTAAAAACATTTATATATAGATATAATTGTTGTGGAGGAGTATTTGTTCAAGAAACGCCCGTGTACTTGATCCTCTTCAAATACACGGGCAATCATTTTTCAGAGTAAATCGGAAGCTAATTCGGACAATTGGCTACGTTCTCCCTTGATCAGATTGATGTGGGCAAACAGTTCTTGCCCTTTCATTTTATCAACCATATAAGCAAGACCATTGCTCTGTGCATCCAGATAAGGAGAGTCGATCTGCTGGATATCCCCTGTAAATACCATTTTCGTTCCTTCGCCCGCACGGGTGATAATCGTTTTAATCTCATGCGGAGTCAGATTCTGCGCCTCATCGATGATACAAAACGTTTCCGAAAGACTTCGACCGCGGATGAAGGCTAATGCTTCAATCACAAGTTGTCCGTTCTTTTGCAAATCATCTATCTTACGGGCATCCGATCCACCGGGTGCAAACTGCCCCTTAATCACATTCAAATTATCAAACAAGGGCTGCATATAAGGAGCCACCTTCTGCTTCTCATCGCCAGGCAAGAATCCTAAATCCTTATTTGCTAAAGCAACGATAGGACGTGCCAGCAGAATCTGTTTATAAACATTCGCCTGTTTCAATGCAGAAGCCAAAGCCAACAAGGTTTTACCGGTTCCGGCCTTTCCCGTCAGCCCGATAAGTTTTACATCCGGATCATTCAGCACTTCAAAAGCAAAACTCTGTTCCGCATTACGGGGCTGAATACCATAGTTACTGCCTTTTTCCACTTTCTTGAATTTATTGGTGAACGGATTATAACGGGCCAGGACAGAATTACGTACACTCTTTAAAATAAAACATTCGTTCGGCTCCAGTTTCGACTTTATATCGAACAGATTGGCATCGATGCCGTCAGGCGAAGCATACATCTTATCGATCAGATCCGGATCTATATTTTCATAAGTATCTTGCGCACGTTCGAAAATATCCACATTAATAACCTTATCGGTTATATAATCTTCCACTTCGATACCCAATGAACGCGCTTTCATACGCAGGTTCACATCCTTCGTCACCAGAATGGTTTTCACCTTCCGGTCTTTTTCCGCCTCTGCAACCGACAATGTACAGGACAAAATACGATGGTCCGCGGTCTTTTCCGGGAACGACTGATAAATCTTTTCCTGATATTTGTCACCGGTTACCACGTGCAAAGTACCTTTACCCGGTCCAAGCGAGGCCCCTTTTAAAAAGAGATCATTACTGGTTAACGTGTCCAACTCGCGCACAAACTCACGAGCGTTGTAGTTAATCTGGTCGCTCCCCTTTTTAAACTTATCCAACTCTTCCAACACGACGATCGGAAGATAAATATCATTCTCCTGAAAGTTCTCAATACACTTGTAATCGTGCAATATGACATTCGTGTCAAGCACAAAATTTTTCTTTGCTCCCATGATCTTTCGATTTAATGATTATGCCTCTAAGATAGAAATATTTCCGAGACATTATCCTCCGATAACCAAGAATATATCAAATAAACCAATTAATTCAACTTTTTTACAAAAGCAGGAGATTACACTATATTTTATTTATGTATTTTTGTTAGGAGAAGTTACTAACTTTTCTTGTAGTAATTGAAAGTAAACGAGTTAGATAGTCTTTCTATGAGTTACGAACCTTAAAAGGTTACGATTTAGTTAGATACAGAATGTTTCGGTATTCCATGCTTTGCAAGACTTCAATCAACTCTACTGATTGCAAAAATAATATTTTTCTGCGGATATTCGAGTGATTTCTCTGCGTTTTTTGGGGAATTGCTTTGGCAGAATACTGTCCTTGCTCATGATGTATGGACTTTCTTGCCTATCGGTTCATCCGTTTCTCTATGTTTAACCTCCACGGAATACGTTTTCTGCCCATCGCATCAGACAGTCATTCTCGTTTTGGGCGCAAAGGTAATTCCGGGATTTTACGAAGATGCAAGGTCAAGCCTTCTGTTTTCGGAAGAAATCTCCACGCCTCAATCCTTTTGGGTAGTATTTCTTCCGAAAAACCTTGCATCTTCTAATCCCGACCTTTTTAGAGCACCCGAAACGAAAACGACCGATGCGAAAAGAAAACGCATAAAAAAATGTCGGATAAACAAGAAACAGAAACTTGGAAACTCAACTCCCTCTGCTCTTAGAGCCGCATTAAAATCCTACTACCAACCATCGTGGAATTTTAAGCTGACTGCACTTTTGGTTGATATTGCCTGTTATAATAATGTTGCCCCACTATGTAGTCAGTGCATGGGTATATAGGTTACATTTTCAACATCTTGATAGGAAAAACAACTAGGGTGTCCAATTTAACGTTCCCAATTTAGCCCACTTTTCTGAGCTGATTGATACGTTCTGTAACCCAATTTTTGGACATATGCTCATTTGCAAAAGCATCAATGTCCTTTAGTTTAACATTACATAAGTGCTCTTTGAAATTAAATGATTTAGTAGCAGATTTGTTCTCGAGTTTTGCGTGCAACGGTATAAACAGGACAAAAGGTTGATTCAATGATGTCAGAAGATATGTTGTGTGATTCACAAGAACCATTCAATCTTACTTCTTGTTCCTTGAGATACTCCAAAATCTCGATTCCAAGCATAGCTCTACGGTTGTTTGCATTACCTATAACGTGCTGCGTGATATACTTCTTGCACTTTTTGCAGGTAGCAGTACTGAAGCCTTCCGTTTTACAGACAGATTCGATATACTCCACAGCACAGACAGCGTTTTTCAATTCAACCAACAGCTCCTTGTAATCAAGAATAAAGGCATATGCTTCCTGCATATTCTTTGGGAGATTATCAAAGCACTCAAGCATCTTGTTGCCCCAATCTACCCATGAACTCAAATTCATGAATCTGGCAATACTACGCATATTGGGAGGTAAGAGATATGCTTTATCGGTAAGATGATATTGCAATCTGATTTTTCCGAGAAGCGTAGTAAATTCCACGAAATCAAGCTGATTGCCATAAGCATGCTTGAAGCATGTGCCCATGGCATGACTGATGTCGATATGGTGCAACAATCCTGATTGCTTAATTCCATTCGTGAGATTATGACCTTGGTCGCTGATGATATATTCAGGCTTGGATCCAATCTCTTCAATGGATTTTTCAATCTCCTGCTTGATGTCATCCCCTTTAAAGCCACCGCTGGATTTCATGTCGACAACCGTAACGTCTTCATGTTTAATGGGACGTCCAAGATGGTCAGCAGAAATGCCTAGAATCAGAAGAAGTTTTTCTCGATTAACCATAATACTTTCGTCTATGACATATGCAAACTTTTTATCAGTAGGCTTGCTATCATTCTCGTAAGTTGATAGCCCCAACTTCTTCATCCAGTTTTCTACGGTATTATAACATGGTACTTTTCCGCATTTACCTTCAAGCACTTCATTGAAGATTTCAAGTATCTTCACCACGGTGCGAAGGCCGCAATTGGTACGAATATAAATCAATACACAAAGCTGAACAATCAGAAGAGAATATCTATGTCCGGGAATAGGACCGATAACAATTTCTTTTGTTCTTCGGTCACAGTCACGGTCTTTACGTCTTTTTTTTTAAGTTCTGCCTTAGTATGTTTAAGCTTTTTCTTTGTAGAATTGAGTTTCTTCTCAGTTCTCAAATTCTTAGCTTCCTTTTGACGAACTTCTTTACGAAGACGTTTAACCTCCTCTTCTAAGGTCTCTTTATTGGGTTTTGAATCTAACTTTTTCATTGTTTTTAGTTACTTAACTACTCGACTAAGTTACTAAAAATCAATTTATTGCACAACTTTTCAAAGAACTATTTTGATTACTAAAGCGTTAAATATCAAAGCGTTATATTAACAATAACAAGGGCGTTTGATACTACGTTTTTTTGGAACGTAGAACTGGACACCCTAAAAAACAACCATACGATTTGTCACTTGGTAGCATTTTTGATTGAATGGTAATTTTTACAACCTACAACACGATATACTTATCAATCAGTAAATTTATAAAGTGCGCAATGTTATATATCTATTACATTTTCCATCAATTACAAAAGCAATATGTCAATTACAGTTGTTACAGATTACACAGTCTGAAATGAGGGCTACTTCCAATCCGTTTCAGACGGATTTTTATGTTCGTCAAAGAACATAGCAAGGTATGTTTTGAGTTACCCGAAACGATTCGGGTAACTCAAAACGCCTTGCCCTTGCAGGGGACTGAATTATCCTCCGAAGTCGGATAATTCCAAAATCAACTACACCATGTGAATATGGGGTTGCGCATATAAACGACCCTTCCTTCTTATACTTTTTATCCAAACGAGCAAGGAAAATCCGATAAAAAACGCTATCTTTGCACTCATTATCGGACTGCTAATGACCTGAGAAAACAATTAAAACAACATATGAAACTCCTTCGCTGTCTTATAGGCTTTGGTCAGCCTCGCAGGGATAGCGAAGGAGTTTTCACTTTAACATAAACCATGGCTGTACAAAGTGAAGCCGCACTTGAAAATGCTCTGATTCACGCCCTTGAACAAATGAGCTATGAATATGTGAAGATTGAAGAAGAAAACAATCTCCGCGATAATTTCAAATGCCAGCTCGAAAAACATAACCGCAAGCAACTTGCAGAAATAGGGCGCGAACATTTCACCGAATCGGAGTTTGAAAAGATTTTGCTCCATTTGGAGGGCGGCTCACGCTTTGATAAATCCAAGAAACTGCGCGACCTCTATCCGCTCGAAACCGAAAATGGGGAACGTGTGTGGGTGGAATTTCTCAATAAGAAACAATGGTGTCAGAATGAGTTTCAGGTATCCAACCAAATTACCATTGAGGGCAGGAAGAAATGTCGCTATGATGTGACGATATTGGTAAATGGTTTGCCGTTGGTGCAAATCGAATTAAAAAAGCGAGGGGTGGAACTGCGCCAAGCCTACGACCAAGTGCAACGCTATCACAAGACATCGTTTCACGGCTTGTTCGACTATATACAGGTTTTCGTTATCTCCAACGGTGTAAACACTCGCTATTTCGCCAACAACCCCAACCAAGGCTACAAGTTTACTTTCAATTGGACGGACAAGGATAACAACCCCTTCAACGACCTCAGTCTGTTTGCGGCAATGTTCTTCGATAAATGTACCCTTGGCAAGATGATTAGCAAGTACATCGTGCTGCACGAGGGAGACAAGTGCTTGATGGTGTTGCGCCCTTACCAGTTCTATGCCGTGGAGGAGATTTTGGATAAGGTGCAGAACTCCACAGACAACGGCTTCATTTGGCACACTACGGGAGCGGGCAAGACCCTTACCTCCTTCAAGGCGGCACAGCTCGTTTCGGAGTTGGACGGAGTAGATAAGGTGATGTTTGTGGTTGACCGTCACGACCTCGACACGCAGACACAATCGGAATATGAAGCGTTTGAACCCGGTGCAGTGGATAGCACGGACAATACTGACGAGCTTACAAAGAAACTTTCAAGCGATTCGAAAATCATTATCACCACCATTCAGAAACTCAACGCTGCCGTAACGAAGCAATGGTACAGCAAGCGTTTGGATGAGGTGAGAAAGTCGCGCATCATCATGATTTTCGATGAGTGCCACCGCAGCCATTTCGGTGAGAGCCACAAGAATATTGTCAACTTCTTCACCAATACGCAAATTTTCGGCTTCACGGGAACACCTATTTTCAAGGAGAACTCCAAGAACGACCGTACCACCGAAGAAATCTTTAACAAGTGCCTGCACAAGTACTTGATTAAAGATGCCATTGCCGATGAGAATGTGCTTGGCTTTTTAGTGGAATATTACCATGGCAACGAGGAGGTATCACCGAGGCAGGAAAGCCGTATGCATGAGATAGCCAAATTCATTCTCAACAATTTCAATAAATCCACCTTTGACGGAGAGTTTGATGCGCTCTTTGCCGTGCAGAATGTACCGATGCTCATTCGCTACTATAAGATATTCAAGGGACTGAATCCTAAAATCTCAATCGGTGCAATTTTTACCTATTCATCGAATCCTAACGAGGACGATGAGCTGACGGGCATGAACAGCGGGTTTGTCAGCGAATCCGTGCCGGAGGCTGACGATATGCAGGAAATCATCAACGATTACAACCAAATGTTCGGTACGAATTTCTCCACCGAGAATTTCCGCGCTTACTACGATGATGTCAATCTGCGGTTGAAAAAGAAGAAAGCCGATATGAAGCCGCTCGACCTTTGTTTGGTCGTGGGTATGTTTCTGACAGGCTTCGATTCCAAGAAGTTGAACACGCTGTATGTGGATAAGAATTTGGAATATCACGGATTGTTGCAAGCATTCTCACGTACCAACCGAGTGCTCAACGAGCGCAAACGTTTTGGTAAGATTGTCTGTTTCCGCGACCTCAAGAGCAATGTGGACGAATCCATAAAGTTGTTCAGTAACGGCGGTACGGGTACAATTATCCGTGAGGCTTTCGAGGTGGTAAAAAAGGAATATGCCGACATAGCCAAAGATTTCCTGACGAAATATCCCGACACTGCCGCTGTCGATGTGCTGAAGACAGAACCCGAAAAGCGCGACTTCATTCTTGCTTTCCGTGAGTTGATAAAGAAACATGCGGAGATACAGATTTACGAGGACTACTCGGAGGACGACCCCGAACTGGGCATATCCGAACAGCAATACAACGACTTCCGCAGCAAGTACCTCGACATTCACGACACGTTCCTTGACAGCACTACCGTAGGTGGCACTTCCACCGAGGATAACACCGCCGAAGATGAAACGGGACTTGAAGATATTGACTTCTGCCTTGAACTGTTGCACAGCGACATTATCAATGTGGCTTATATCCTCGAACTGATTGCCGACCTCAACCCGTTCAGTGATGACTATGAGGAACAACGCCGCCATATCATCGACACGATGATTAAGGATGCCGAGCTGCGTAGCAAGTCGCAACTGATTGACGGCTTTATCCGCCAAAATGTAGATGAGGACAAAGAGGGCTTCGTGGAACGCAAGAAAAAGGCGGACGGCTCTGTCGACCTCGAAGAACGGCTCAACCAATATATCCGTCAGGAAAAGGGCAAAGCCATTGACCGCCTTGCGGAAGATGAACAGTTGCCTACCGAACTGCTGAACCGTTTCCTCTCGGAGTATGACTTCTCGCAAAAGGAGCAACCCGAAATTATCCAAAAGGCAGTCAAGGAGAAACACCTCGGCTTGCTAAAGACACGCAAGGCCGTGAACCGTATTCTCGACCGTCTGCGCAATATTATCAGAATATTCTCTTGGGACTAAAAGATAGCGTATGAAAACAAATGGCCCCGGTTATGTTTATATACTGACCAATCCCAGTTTTCGAGAGGATTGGGTAAAAATAGGTAAAAGTACTCGCCCCGTTGACATTCGTTCAAAGGAGTTGGACAATACCGCTGTGCCATTACCTTTTGAAATTTTTGCCACGATGAAGACTTCTAAATTCAATGAGGTTGAAAAACTTGTGCATAAGACAATAGACCGATTGACAGACTTGCGTATTCGGCAAAATAGGGAATTCTTTAATGTGGATCCCAAAGTGGCTCTTGATATTTTCAGAGACATCGCTTTGACAATTGACGATGCAGTTATAACTGAATATGAGGACAATAAACCTATTATAGCGCACCCCGAAAAGAAAGAAAAGAAATCAGAAGTTTCTCGACCGAAAAAACGGGAGCGATTCAAATTCAGCATGGTACATATCAAGATAGGTGAATACATTACTTTCATCCCTACCAATCTGAAAGTGAAGGTTGCGAGTGATGATTCCATCGAATATGACGGACGAATTTACAAATTGTCTCCTTTTGTAGGTACGTTTCTTCCGGAAGAAAAGAGAACGCCTTCAAATGCCTATCAGGGGAGCAAGTATTTCTCGTACAACGGAAAAATATTAGATGACTTAAGGACAGCCTTTGAAAAAGAGGCTGATAATGAAATAAACATTGTAGAAAACAAAACTGTTTAAGAACATGAGCGAAGAACTCCAACAAAAACTCCGCGCCCAACTTTGGGAGGTTGCCAACAACCTGCGCGGCAATATGTCAGCCAACGAATTTATGTACTTCTCGTTGGGCTTTATCTTTTATAAGTACCTTTCTGAAAAAATAGAGAATTATGCCGACCGTGCGCTTGAAGATGACGAAATCACTTTCAAGCAGTTGTGGCAGTCAGGCGAAGAAGATGCCCTTGAACTTCAGGAGGAAGTCAAGAAGCAGTGTTTGGAAAACATCGGCTACTTTGTAGAGCCGCAATATCTCTTTACCTCTATCATTGATGCAATTAAGCGCAAGGAGAATATTATCCCCTCGCTCGAACGCTCGCTGAAGCGCATTGAGGACAGCACGCTTGGGCAAGAGAGTGAGGACGACTTTGGAGGTTTGTTTTCCGACATTGACCTTGCTTCGCCCAAACTCGGCAAAACTACCGATGACAAGAATACGCTCATATCCAATGTACTGATTGCCTTGAACGGCATTGACTTCGGAGCGGATGAAGCCACGCAGATAGATATTCTCGGCGATGCCTACGAATATATGATTTCTCAGTTCGCAGCCGGAGCGGGTAAGAAAGCCGGAGAGTTTTACACACCGCAAGAGGTGAGCCAAATTCTTGCCGAGATTGTAACCATTGGGCACACTCGTTTGCGCAATGTGTACGACCCTACCTGCGGTTCGGGTTCGCTGCTTATCCGTGCCGCCCATACGGGACGGGCATACGAGATATTCGGGCAGGAGAAGAACCCCACCACTTACAACTTGTGTCGTATGAATATGTTGCTGCATGGTATCAAGTTCAGTAATTTCCAAATAGAGAATGGCGACACTTTGGAAGCGGACGCTTTCGGTGATACTCAGTTCGATGCCGTGGTTGCCAATCCTCCTTTCTCTGCAGAATGGAGTGCCGCCGACAAGTTCAACAACGATGACCGTTTCAGCCGTGCCGGTCGCCTTGCTCCGCGCAAGACAGCCGACTATGCCTTTATTCTGCACATGCTCTACCACCTTGTGGACGGTGGCACAATGGCTTGTGTAGCACCGCACGGTGTATTGTTCCGTGGCAACGCCGAAGGTGTTATCCGCCGTTTTCTTATCGAAAAGAAAAACTGCATTGACGCTATCATCGGCTTGCCAGCCAATATTTTCTACGGCACTTCCATTCCCACTTGTATTCTCGTAATGAAGAAATGCCGCAAGGAGGACGACAATATTCTGTTCATTGACGCAAGCAAGGAGTTTGAAAAGGTCAAGACCCAAAACAAACTGCGCAAGGAGCATATCGACAAGATTGTAGATACCTACCGCAACCGCACCGAGATAGAGAAGTACAGTCACTTCGCCACCTTGCAGGAAGTAGCCGATAACGACTATAATTTGAATATTCCCCGTTATGTTGATACCTTTGAAGAGGAAGATCCTATCGACATCAAAGCTGTCATGGCTGAAATCAAGGAATTGGAAGCCAAACGTGCCGACCTTGACAAAGAGATTGAGGGCTACCTCCGTGAACTGGGTATTGTGGAATAAAACGAGGAGGGCAAAATTATGGCTAAAAAGTTCGAGTGGTATGTGCATTTTTTGCACATACCACTTGAATACAAGGCTATAAATAATCGTAATAGCACACAAAGTGTTGATATTAACCATGATAAAGAATTATGTTCATGACTAATAACATTGAGATAACAAGAGACGTTGATTATAACGAATTGCTGCAACAAACTGTCGCAGTTTTGGAAAATGCACGGACTACGATTTCTCGAAGCATTGCGGGAAGTATCAGCAATGCGCATTGGGAAATCGGCAAGCTCTTGCATGAGCGGAAATTGGATTCCAAGCATGGAGCAGGTGTGGTAAATCGGCTGTCAATGGATTTGAAACAACGCTATCCGCAAATTGGTCTTTCTCCGCGAAACCTTTGGGATATGAAGAAGTTCTATGTGCGCTTTTGTGATTCAGATCCAAAACTGCGACAAGCTGTCGCAGTTTTGCCGTGGGGACACACCCTCGGATTGATGTCGAACAAGAAGACCAAAGACAACGATGACGCAATTCTCTATTACGCCACCGAAACCATAACCAAAGGTTGGAATCGCGACCTCTTGACAAACGCCATTAGCCTTGATATGTACGGGCAGCATTGCTTGCCTGCCGACAAAGATAATAACTTCGACACCACGCTCCCGGTGCAACAAGCCGCCTATGCCAACGAAGTACTCAAAAGTACTTATAATCTTGGTTTCCTAGGCGTTACCGAACCCGTTCTTGAATTGGAATTGGAGCATCGTCTTGTGGAAAGGATAAAGTTGTTCTTGCTCGAACTTGGCAAGGGCTTTACCTATATCGGCAACCAATACCCCATAGAATACAAGGGCAGCAACGGCATAGTCGATTTGCTTTTTTTTCACAGAGGGCTTAGAAGCCTGATTGCGATTGAGTTGAAAGCCGGAAAATACCGTCCTGAATACGCAGGAAAGATGAACTACTATCTTTCTATCCTCGACCGTACCGAACGTGGCAATGGTGAAAATTCCTCAATCGGTATCATACTTTGTGCCGAGAAAAACCA
>ENA-UOIV01002828-UOIV01002828.1-human-gut-metagenome-genome-assembly--contig:-C59-NODE-2828-length-11022-cov-13.254582_pt1 | contig 11022 bp, 12 predicted proteins | sample MGYA00242333_ERZ723880 | MGnify/ENA metagenome assembly ERZ723880 | reverse complement strand
GCGGCCGCTTTTTCTTTTATTCAGCAGAGGACCTTGATCAAGGCAAGCAGGGCTTTTCGCTTTTCCGGGGCGAGGGCGTCCCAGCAGGACAGCAGCTCACGCTGCTCCCCGGTGAGGTCAGGCGGCAGGCTGTCCTCCGCGAGGAACTGGGAGACCGTCATCCCAAAGGCCCGGCAGATCGCTTCGAGCGTCGGGATGGTGGGGACGTTTCCCTTCCGGTAGAGCGAATTGATGGTGGACTGGCTGAGATGCGCCTGCTCCGCGAGATGGTTTTCGCTCCAGCCGCGTTCCTCCTGCAGCCGGCGGATCTTCCCGAGGATGTCCATCCAACCCCTCCTTCTGTGCTTATGCGTTAATATTATTACGATTAGGCGTTGAAATCTTTAATAATTAGACGTATAATATTAACGATCAGTCGTTAATGTGCACAGAGGGAGCGAACTTTATGCCTGACTATAAGGAGTTGTATTTTTCCCTCGTTCGGAAAACGGCTGCCGCCGCCGACGCGCTGGAAATTCTGAGCCTGCTGGTCGGCGAACAGGCGGAGCACCTGAAAAAGGAACTGGAACGGATCGAAGAGCTCTTTCCGCCCGATGAAATGTAAAGCGGCCGCCAGATGGCGGCCGCTTTTGTTGATCGGAGGCTAGGCGCAGGCGTTTTTTCGGTAGTCGCGAGGCGAAAGCCCCGTCAGGGCGCGAAACTGCCGGGAAAAATAGCTGTGAGTGGAAAACCCACAGCGTTCGCTGACCTCGGTGATTGGCAGATCCCCCCCGACCAGCAGGAGAGCGGCGGCCGCGATCCGGCGCCGCAGCAGGTAAGTGTAGGGCGTTATCTTCAGCAGGCGCTGAAAGACGCGCTCACATTCGCGCGGAGAGAAATGGACTGCGTCCGCCAGGCCCTTCAGGCGGACCGGCCGCATGTAGTTTTCGTCAATCCACTCGACCATCTGCTTGAGCTTCTCCTCGCGCACCGTCACCGGTCGGGCCGCGTTCGGTTCCCCGGCGTGCTCCGTGAGCGCCAAAACGATCCGCGAGAGGGCGTGTCTGACCGTAAATTCGAACCCCGGATCCTCCTTCGCGCAGGCGTGAAAGGCATCTTCAAACGCCGCAAAGACCGGCCGCTGCCACGCCTCTTCCCCGCTAAGCAGGTAGGCGAAAGGCCCCTGCTCCACCAGCGGGCGTACATATTTAAGATCGAAAGGGCTGCCTGCGATTCCTGACACGATCGCGGGATCAAAGACGACCGAGCGGTACAGGCAGGGGCCGTCGGAGGCGGAACGGATGCTGTGAAGCTTTTCCGCGTTGACGAAATACCCCTCCCCCGCCCGGACCCGGATCTGCGCGTCGGCCAGCGCCAGCTCGATCTCCCCGCCATCCACCATCACGACCTCCAGCTCGCGGTGCCAGTGAGGCGGCACCTGGGAGGCCACATAGTCGTGGACGTCTCCGCGATAAGCGCAGCAGGAAAAAAGGGACCGGCTCAGCGGCTGTCGCTCCATTCGATTGTCGCCGATCTTCAGCGGGCAGATGTGGATCAGCATAAACAGGCCTCCGATTCCATCTTGTCGCTTTTGTTCTATTATATGGCGGATTCCGGAAAGACACAAGATAAATTTCGCGATATAATGACCTTATCAATGGATCATAAGGAGGAGACACCCATGCTGGAACATATCGCGATCTGGACGTCCGACCTGGAGGAGATGAAGACGTTTTATTGCTCCTATTTCAACGGACAGGCCGGGGAAAAATTCTGCAACGACACAGAATTCAACGCCCACTTCGAGTCGTATTTCCTCTCCTTTGGGGAGGGGAGCCGGCTTGAGCTGATGCGGATGCCGACCATCCCGGAGGGGGAACGTACCCCAGGCTATGAGGCGGCCGGCCTGACGCACATCGCCTTTTCGGTGGCGGATCGGGCCTGTGTGGACGAGCTGGTGCGGCGGGCTCACAGCGAGGGGCGGACCGTCGTGCTCGAGCCGCACCGGACCGCCGACGGGTATTACGAGGCCTGCATCCTCGACCCGGACGGGAACCGTGTGGAAATCACGGTGCTGCCGGAATAGCCGCCCACAAGGGGCGTTCGGACGCAATAAGCGGCCGCCAGATGGCGGCCGCTTTGTCGTTCCCTCGGAGATTATTGGAAGAGGTCGAGCTCCACGGGGCAGTGGTCGCTGCCGAAGATTTCCGCGCGGATCCTGCTGTCGCGGATTTCGCCGCGCAGGCGTTCGGAGACGAGGAAATAGTCGATGCGCCAGCCCGCGTTGTTGGCGCGCGCGTGGTACATGTAGGACCACCAGGAATAGGCGCCCACCGCGTCGGGGTAGAGGGCGCGGAAGCTGTCGACAAAGCCGCTGGCGAGCAGCTCGGTGAGCTTTTGGCGCTCCTCGTCGGTAAAGCCCGCGTTGCCCCGGTTGGGCTTGGGGTTTTTTAAGTCGATCTCCTCGTGCGCCACGTTGAGATCGCCGCAGATGACGACCGGTTTTTTCTCGTCGAGCGCCTTCACATAGGCGCGGAAGGCGTCCTCCCACTCCATGCGGTAATCGAGCCGGGTCAGCTCCCGCTGGGCGTTGGGGGTGTAGACGGTGACGAGGTAAAAGTCCTCGAATTCGAGGGTGATGGCGCGGCCCTCGCTGTCCTGCTCGGGAAGCCCGATGCCGTAGGCCGTCGAGAGGGGCGGGATCCGGGTGAACACCGCCGTGCCGGAATAGCCCTTGCGCACCGCGCTGTTCCAGTACTGCTCGTAGCCGGGCAGGTCGAGGTCGGCCTGGCCGGGCTGCATCTTCGTCTCCTGCAGGCAGAAGACGTCCGCGTTTTCCGCGTTGAAAAAGTCGAGGAAGCCCTTGCCCAGGCAGGCGCGCAGGCCGTTGACGTTCCAGGAGATCAGTTTCATATGGCAAAGTCCTTTCGGGGGATTTCTTTCCCCCAGCATAACAGAATCCGCGGTAAAACGCAATTTACTTTGGCTGGAAAATCTGTTATGATAGTCTACCGAAAGAGGTGTCGCAATGGAGATTTTTGAAGTGCGCGGGAAACGGGAACGCTACCGGGACCTGCTGCTGTTCGCGGACCCCTCGTGGGAGATGGTCATGCGCTATCTGCCGCACGGGTTCATGCTCGCGGCGCGGGAGGGGGACGCCGTCCTCGGCGAGATCGTGACGGTGCCGGCCGCGGGCGGCTGGGAGATCAAAAACCTCGCCGTCGCCGAGCCCTTCCACCGCCGTGGGATCGGCGGCGCGCTGGTGCGCGCGGCGATCGCGCGGCTGCCGGACGGCGCCGCGGTGTGGGTCGGCACGGGCGATTTCCCCTCCTCGGTCGGGTTTTACGAGTCCTGCGGATTTAAACGCAGCCATGTCGTCAAGAATTTCTTTACCGACCACTACCCCGAGCCGATTTATGAAGGGGACTGTCAACTCGTCGACATGCTTTACCTCACGCAGGTGAAGGGGGAACGCGCCGCAGAAGGCTATGAGACGGGGATTGCGGGCTGCCGCATCCGCTTCGCCGGCATCGGCGACCTGCCGCTCATCCTCGACTTTATCAAAAAGCTCGCGGAATACGAGGGGATGCTCGGCGAGGTGGTTGCCACCGAGGACCTGCTGCGCGAATGGATTTTTGAAAAGCAAAAGGCGGAGGTGCTGATCGCGGAAAAGGACGGGGCTCCCGCCGGGTTCGCGCTCTTCTTCCACAACTTCTCCACCTTCCTCGGGCGCGCGGGGCTCTACCTGGAGGACCTCTTCGTACTGCCTGCGCTGCGCGGCGCCGGCATCGGGAAGGCCCTGCTCGCGCGGCTGGCGGCGCTCGCCGTCGAACGCGGCTGCGGCCGGGTCGAATGGTGGTGCCTCGACTGGAACAAGCCCTCGATCGGGTTTTACCGTTCGCTCGGCGCGCAGGCGATGGACGACTGGACCGTCTACCGCCTGACGGGGGACGCCATGAGGGCGCTCGCGGACACGGCTGACGGCTGACGCGGGGCGCGTGCATAACACGGGGAGGCGGAAAACCGTGCGGCAAAGCCGCACGCGCGCGAAAGCGGCGCTTTCGCACGGGCGCCCCGATGGGGCGCCGTTTTCCGCCCGGGGCGGTCCCGGCGCGGCGGACGGCGGCGCGGGGCGGTGAATCAGTTCCACATGCGGGGAGGCAGAGTGTGATGAAGATCGGACTGGTCCTGGAGGGCGGCGGCATGCGCGGGCTCTATACGAACGGCGTGCTCGACTGCCTGATGGACAACCATTTTGAGGCGGACTACGTGATCGGCGTGTCCGCGGGCGCGTGCAGCGGGGTCAGCTACGTGTCGGGACAGCGCGGACGCAGCTACCGGGTCAATACCGGCTACGTGGACGACAAGCGGTATGTGGGCTTTGAGAGCCTTGTTAAAACCAAATCGATGTTCGGAATGGATTTCATCTTCGACGAGATTCCGAATCATCTCGACCCCTTCGACTACGAGGCGTTTCTCGCTTCGCCGATGGAATTTGTCACCGGCGTGACCGACGCGGATACCGGCAGGCCGGTCTATTTCACCAAGGAGGCCGTCCGGCCGGGGGACAGCACCCTGCTGCGCGCCTCCTCGTCGATTCCGGTGTTTTCGCCCGTTGTGGAATTCATGGGGGGACGCTACCTCGACGGCGGCACCTCCGACCCGATCCCGGTGCAGAAGGCGCTGGACGACGGCTGCGACCGGGTGGTCGTGGTGCTGACCCGCGACCGCTCCTACGAGAAATCGCCCGAGGGCATCCGCCCCGTCTACCGGCATATCTTCCACGACTCGCCGGGCATGGTGCGCACCCTCGACACCCGTCACAAGGTCTATAACCGGGAGCTCGACAAGGTGCGGCGGCTCGAGCGGGAGGGCAGGGCGATCGTGATCGCGCCCGACCGGCCCGTGACGATCGGGCGGTTTGAGAAGGATATGAAAAAGCTGGAGGACCTCTACAAGACGGGGATGCTCGACGCACAGCTCGCGATGCCCCGCCTGCAAAAGTGGGTTCAGGAAAGGAGCGCGGAAGATGGCAAAGCTGAGTGATCTGCAAAATATCGGGAAGGTGCTGGAGGCGCGGCTTGTCGAAGCGGGGGTGGACACGCCCGAAACGCTGCGGGAGCTGGGCAGCCGCGAGGCGCTCGTCCGCCTGCGCGAAGCCGATCCGGGCGCGTGCGTCCGGGAGCTCTACGCGCTCGAGGGCGCGATCCGCGGCGTCAAGGACACCGCCCTGCCCGAAGAGGTGAAGGCGGAGCTGAGGGCCTTTCACAAATCGCTCGGGAGGGCGGGGGAATGAAGTATCTGGTGATCGGCGCGGGCGGTACGGGCGGCTGCATCGGCGGGTACCTGGCCGACGCGGGCCGCGACGTGACGCTGATCGCGCGCGGCAAGCACCTGGAGGCGATCCGAAGGGACGGGCTGGTCCTGCACGGCACCCGGCGCGGGGAGCTGCGGGTGCGGGTCCCCGCCTGCACCGCCGGGGAATTTACCGGACGCGCGGACGTGATCTTTGTCTGCGTCAAGGGCTACTCGGTGGAGGAGATCCTGCCGCTTGTCGAACGCGCGTCGGATGAGCGGACCGTCGTGATCCCCATCCTGAACGTCCTGGGCACCGGGGAGCGGATGGCCGCCCGACTGCCCGGCCGCACGGTGACGGACGGCTGCATCTACATTGTGGGCTACATCTCTTCGCCCGGGGAGATCACCCAGTCGGGGGAGGTCTTCCGGATCGTCTACGGCGAGCGGGAGGGAAACGCCCGCGCGGTGCGCCTCCAGGAGATCGCCGAGGAGCTGCGCGGCGCGGACATCGACGCGGTGGTGTCGGACGACATCCGCCGCGACGCCTTCCGCAAATTCATGCTCGTCTCCCCGATGGCGGCGGCGGGCGCTTATTTCGACCTGCCGATGGGCGGCCTGCAGGCGCCGGGGGAACCGCGTGAATTCTTCAAGTCGCTCGTGCGGGAGCTCGCGGCCATCGCGGACGCCAAGGGCTACCGCTATCCCGTGGATATGCTCGCCGACGGCCTGCGCCGCATCGACGGCATGAGCCCCGACACGACCGCCTCCATGCAGAAGGATCTCAAAAAGGGCGGCGCGAGCGAGCTCGACGGGCTCGTCTTCGAGCCGGTGCGCATGGCCCGCGCGCTCGGGCTTTCCGCCCCGGGCTACGAGCGGGCGGCGGACCGCCTGGGGGAACTTTCGAGCCTGGGGGAACTTTCGAGAAAGTTCCCCCAGGACCCCCTTCAAAGCTTTTGATTCAGGCCGGCCGCACCCGCGCCGTCATGGGCGCGTCCCGTGAGGAGAGCGGGGAGGGGTTCGCCGCGTGAGAAAGCGGCTTGCCGTTTTTTTCCGCGCGGAGTATAATGGGGAAAAAACGGAAAGGAAGTCTGTGTTATGATCCCGACGATGGAAGAGGCGCAGGCCCTGCTCGAAAAGTACAACAAAGAGGCGTTCCACCTGCGTCACGCGGCGATCGTCAGCGGCGTGATGGGGTATTTCGCCAAGGAGTACGACCCCGACCGCGTGGAGTACTGGAAGGTGGTCGGCCTGCTGCACGACCTCGACTTTGAAGCGTACCCGGAGCAGCACTGCGTCAAATCGCAGGAGCTGATGCGCGAAGAGGGCCTCGACGAGGGGATCATCCGCTCCACGGCGAGCCACGGCTACGGGCTCTGCTGCGACATCAAGCCGGAGCACGTCATGGAGAAGATCCTCTTCGCCACCGACGAGCTCACCGGACTGATCGGCGCGGCGGCGATCATGCGCCCCTCCAAAAGCGTCGTCGACCTCGAGACCAAATCGGTGAAAAAGAAGTTTAAGGACAAGAAATTCGCGGCGGGCTGCTCACGCGAGGTCATCTCGCAGGGCGCGGAGATGCTCGGCTGGGAGCTCGACGAGCTCATCGAGCGGACGATCCTCGCCATGCGCGGCCTGATGGACACGATGGATATCTGAACCGCCCGGGCGATGGGAGACAGCCTCGAGCCCGCGGAAACCGCCCTTGAAGATGGCCGGAGACGGGAGACCGTTTTCGGCCATCTTTCCTTGTGCGGCGGGCCGCGGTGTGGTAAAATGGGGACAGGAATCAGGCGGCCCGGCGCGGCCCTCCATCCCCGGTATCCGCCGGCGGGAGGGCGCGGAGGGCGGAAAACCCAAATCCGCGCAGGCGGGATTTGTCCCGCGCTCCGCGCGGGCGGCGCGCGGGGCGCGCCGGTTTTCCGCCCGGCAAGCGCGGCGGCCGCCTTGGAAAGGTGGGAAAAACAATGGCAAAACGGGTGTTTTTGATCGTGCTGGACAGCGTGGGCATCGGCGAGGAACCGGACGCGGCCGCCTATGGCGACGAGGGCAGCAACACGCTGCGCGCCTGCTGGCAGTCGGGAAAGCTCTCGGTGCCCAATCTGCAAAGACTGGGGCTCTATAACATCGAGGGGGTCGGCTGCGGCGAGGCGGTGAAGCGGCCGCTCGGGGCCTTCGCGCGCATGCGCGAGTCGTCCGCCGGAAAGGACACGACGATCGGCCACTGGGAGATCGCGGGCATCATCTCCCCCAAGCCGATGCCGACCTACCCTGACGGCTTCCCCCCCGAGATCATCCGCGAATACGAACGGCTGACGGGGCGGGGGGTGCTCTGCAACAGGCCCTATTCGGGCACGCAGGTCATCCACGACTTCGGCCGCGAGCATGAGGAGACGGGCGCGCTCATCGTCTACACGAGCGCGGACAGCGTCTTCCAGGTCGCGGCGCATGAGCGCGTCGTGCCGGTCAAGCAGCTCTATGAGTACTGCGAGGCGGCCCGCAAGCTGCTCCAGGGCGAGCACGGGGTGGGCCGCGTCATCGCGCGCCCCTTCGAGGGCAGCTGGCCCGATTACAGGCGCACCTCCAACCGGCACGACTTTTCGCTGACCCCGCCGCGCGACACCATCCTCGACAAGCTGCGGGCGGCCGGCCTCGATACGATCGGCGTCGGCAAGATCTACGACATCTTCGCGGGCAAGGGGATTTCCCAGACCAGCCGCATCCAAAATAACGAGGACGGCATGGAGCAGACGATCGCCTGGGCGAAGAAGGAGTTCCACGGGCTCTGCTTTGTGAACCTCGTCGATTTTGACATGGTCTACGGGCACCGCAACGACGTGCCGGGGTATACGGCGGCGCTCAACCGCTTCGACGGGCAGCTGGGCGAGCTGCTGCCCCTGCTGCGGGAGGACGACGTGCTGATGATCACGGCCGACCACGGCTGCGACCCCTCCACCCCCTCGACCGACCATTCGCGCGAATATGTGCCGCTGCTCCTCTATGGGAAGGAGATCGCGGCGGGACGGGACCTCGGCACCCGCCCGACCTTCGCGGACACGGGCGAGACGGCGGCGGCGCTGCTGGGCGTCGACGCGGGCTGCGACGGCGAATCGCTCTGCCCGCTGGTCCTCGCGCGGGGCTGACCGCGCGGAAGCGAAAACGGGATACCACCGGGGGCCGCCGTGCGGTTTGGGCCCCGATAACCTGAACGAACAAGGAGGAGCAACATGCGCATCTACGACGTGATCATGAAAAAACGCAACGGCGGGACCCTCTCGGACGAGGAGATCGCCTTTTTCATCGACGGCTACACGGCCGGCCGCATCCCCGATTACCAGGCCTCCGCCCTGCTGATGGCGATCTGGTTCAAAGGCATGGACGAACACGAGACCGCCGTGCTCACCGACTGCATGGCGCGGTCGGGCGACATGGTGGACCTCTCCGCGATCCCCGGGATCAAGGTGGACAAGCACAGCACCGGCGGCGTCGGCGACAAGACGACGCTGATCGTCGCGCCCGTCGTGGCGGCGTGCGGCGCGCCGGTCGCCAAGATGAGCGGGCGCGGGCTGGGACACACGGGCGGCACGATCGACAAGCTCGAATCGATTCCGGGCTTCTGCACCTCGGTGGAGCGGGAGCGGTTTTTCCAGATCGTGCGGGACGCCGGGCTCTCGGTCATCGGCCAGACGGGCAACATCGCGCCCGCGGACAAGAAGATCTACGCGCTTCGCGACGTGACGGCCACGGTGGACAGCCTGCCGCTCATCGCCTCGTCGATCATGAGCAAAAAGCTCGCGGCGGGCTCCGACGCGATCGTGCTTGACGTCAAGACGGGCAGCGGCGCGTTCATGAAGTCGCTCGACGATTCGATCGGGCTCGCGCAGGCGATGGTGTCGATCGGCGAGCACAACGGCCGCCGCACCATCGCGCTCATCACCGATATGGACCTCCCCCTCGGCCACGCGATCGGAAACTCGCTGGAGGTCATCGAGGCGGTGGACACGCTGCGCGGGCGGGGTCCGGCGGACCTCACCGAGGTCTGCCTCCAGCTCGCCTCCAACATGCTCGTGCTGGCGGGCAAGGGGGAGCTCGCCGCCTGCCGCGCGATGGCGGAGGAGGCGCTCCGAAGCGGCGCGGCCTTCGGGAAGCTGCGGGCGATGGTCGCCGCGCAGGGCGGCGACGTGTCGGTGCTCGACGACACCGATAAATTCGCCAAGGCGCCGGTCGTGCACGAGGTGCTCTCACCGGCGGACGGCTACATCTCCCACATGCAGACCGAGCTGTGCGGCATCGCGTCGGTGGCGCTCGGCGCGGGCCGCGCCAGCAAGGAGGACGCGATCGACCTGTCGGCGGGCATCCTGCTCCTCAAGAAGACGGGCGACGCGGTGAAAAAGGGCGAGCCCATCGCGCGGCTGCTGACCTCCCGGCAGGAGCTGGTCCCCGAAGGGGAGCGCCTGCTTCTGGAGGCGGTCACCTTCTCCGACGCGCGGCCCGCGCCCGAAAAGCTGGTGCTCGCGCGCGTCACCAAGGACGCGGTGGAAAAATTCTGACCGACGCGGCATAACGGCGCCCGCCTCCCCGGCTGACCGGCTGGGGAGGCGGGTTTTTCATGCGCACGGGAATTTTGGAGGGACGCCGGTCCCTTTTCAACCTCCCCGGTGGTTATAGAGGGAAAGGAGAGGATTGAAATGAAGAAGGCTCTTGTTTTATGCGTCGCGCTCGCCCTTCTGGCGGGGTGCGCGCGGGAACCGGCCGCGGCTCCGCAGCCGCAGAGCGCGGCGGAGAGCTCCGCCGTTTCCGCCGAACCGGCCGAACCGGCCGCCCCCGACCTGTCGGACTACCCGGCCCTGACCGAACGGTATGTGGATCGTCTGCTCGCCTCCGGGGCGGCGGGACGCACCTGGTCGACGCCCTTCAACATCGGCGCGGACGCGCTGGTGGACTACTACGCCCTGCACTGCATGGAGGACCTCGGCGAGCAGGCGCCCGCTGAATTCCCGGCCGGGGAGGTCGAGGAATACATCGGACGGTACTTCGACGTCGACCCCGCCTCGTGTATGCGCATCCACGTCCGCTACGACGAGGCGGCCAACGCCTACCGCTTCGAGGGGCTGGGCGCGACCTGCACCGCGCAGGTGAATAAGGCCTCCCTCGAGGACGGCCTTTTGACGCTCGATTACGACGTCTACAGTCCCCGGGAGGACGGCACCGTCATCTGGAGCGGCACGGTCAAAATCCGGCTCTCCCCCGACGGCGGCTGGAAGTACGAGGAGAACGAGATGCGCTACCCGCTCTATCCCGTCGGCGGCGACGGGCAGACGCGGGAGCAGCTCGCGGAAACCTACGTCTACCCGATGATCCCCAGCGGCAGGCTCCTGCAATACGACTGGAGCTCGCCCGAGGAGATGGAGGCCGACCACCTCTTCTTCTATCTCTGCTTCAATAACCTTTTGGGGATGGAGAAGGATTTCGAGGGCTGCTTCGCGCCGGGCGCGACCGCTCCCGCCGCCGAGGTGGAGGCGGCGATCCGGGAGTATTTCGACGTGCCTGTGGAATACCTGCGCACCTCCCAGTTCTACCGCGCCGACGGGGACTGCTACGAGATGATCGGCGGCTTCGGCGGGGGCGGATGGCAGTCCGTCCTGGACTATGCGGAGCAGGACGGCGTGATCGAGCTTGCGGTCGGGGCCGACGGGCCCGACCGCCCCCCCCACCCCACCAGTCAAGTCGGGCGCCACACCGCGGTAA
>ENA-UOIV01002816-UOIV01002816.1-human-gut-metagenome-genome-assembly--contig:-C59-NODE-2816-length-11051-cov-4.446799_pt1 | contig 11051 bp, 7 predicted proteins | sample MGYA00242333_ERZ723880 | MGnify/ENA metagenome assembly ERZ723880 | reverse complement strand
CCAGCCGCTGCGGCCGGCGCCCCCCGCCGGCCGCACCCTCGCCGGCCTCCACCACAAGGCCCCGCTCCACAAGGTACGACACGATCTTGATGACGGTGGGCGGGCTGATGCCCGTTTCCTTGACGATCTGCGCTTTGGAAGTTGCTCCCCGTTCCCGGATAAAATCATATACGACATGGCGGTTCATGCCCTTCAGGTGCGCAGCGGTGTACTGCGGCTTTTCCATTCCGCATGTCTCCCTTCCCGTTTGCCGTGCGAAAACGCCCCGCCCATCCGGGCGGGGCGTTTTCAAACACGCTGCGGTATGACCGCTTCTTTTCTGCTTATTGGGCCCAGCCGGATTTCTCGGCCAGAGCGGCGGCGAAATCATTGAGGGCTTCCTCAGCCGTCATGTCGCCGTTCACCGCCTGCTTCAGAGCATCGCGGTACTCATTGTCCAGATAGTTTCTCCACATGGAGGATTCGTCCACGCTGAACAGGGTAGTCGTCTGGCCGACTTCCGCCTGCAGGACCGTGTAGTCCGCGGCAGCCTTCTCGTCGGCGGGCTGGTACGTCACGCCCGTCAGAGAGGACAGGCCCTTGTCCAGATCGAGGTAGTAAGAGAAGTTTTCCTCCTCATAGAACCACTTGATGAAGGAGAGCGCCAGATCTTTGTTGGCGGAGTTCTCGGGCACGGCCAGACCGGAGCCGCCCAGAATCGCGGAACCGCTCACAGAGCCGACCGGAGAAGGCATAACGCCCCATTCAAAGCCGGTGATGTCCGTGGTGAATGCATTGTAGTTCCAGGAACCGGAGAAGTACATGCCCACGTCGCCGTTCTTGAAGTAATCGCCGGGGTTGTCGGTGGAGCCGCCGGCCCAGATGGCCTTGGGCATAATGCCCTCGTTGTTCTTGTCCACGAAGGTCTGCAGGGTGTCGATATTGGCCTGGCTGTTGATGGCGACCTTGAAGGAATCGCCGTCCTTTTCCACCATGGAGCCGCCGTTCATATACATCAGGTTGTCATATCGGGCGCGGGAGAAATCCACGGCCATGCCGTACTTCACGCCGCCGTCGGCCATCAGCTTCGCAGCGGCCTCGTACACTTCATCCATCGTCCAGCGGTCGTCCACAGTGGGGACCTCCAGGCCGGCGGCCTCGAAAGCGTCCTTGTTGTAGAACACGTTGGTGATGGTGAACTGCAGGGGCAGGCAGGAGAGCTTGTCGGAGTTATACTCCTGGCTGATGATCTCCAGTGCCATCGGCTCGAAGATCGAGGTGTCGACGACCTGGCCCAGGTCCACAAACTCATCCGGATACAGACGGCTCAGACGCGTGGTGGAAACGAGGTCGGGCAGGTCCTTGTTCTTGGCCATGAGGGGGAACTTGGTGAGCTGGTCGTCGTAGGGAATGACCATGAGCTCCACGCTGTTGCCGGTCTCCTCGGCCCATTTATTCAGTGTCGTGGTGAAGGAATCGCCGCTGCTGGGCTCCTCGGAAAGCATGACCTTCAGCGCCTGGCCCGTAGGCGCCTCGGCAGAGCCGGACGCCGCCGTGGAACCGGAAGCCGCAGGCGTGCTGCTGGAGCTGCCGCCGCATGCGACGAGCATGAGCGCCATGGCGGCAACAAGAAGCAGGGAAAGTACCTTTTTCATACGTTAAACCTCCTAAAGATTACCGCTGCGCCCTGCGGGCGCAGGTTTCTTCCTCAAAACAGCGGGACGCGCATCTCCCGGGAAGCATGTGCCGCCGCCGTTTTTCTGTGCCTTAAGTATAGCATTCGCTCTTTCGCGGAAACTACTCCTATTTTGCTGTATTGCTTCAGATTGTATTGCATTTTTTGCTTTGCATTTTTCATCTTAGGCAAAATGCATCAAGCATTTTGTTCAAAATTGGTAATAATCCCAATCAAAATCTATCAAATCTGTGTGCGTTTTGCAGCAAAGCGCCTGCCAAAGCCCGTTCCACGGGAAAAGGCAAAGAAAAAAATGCAATATCGCATTGTCATAATTTCGTAACCTTTCTATGTCCCTACAGATAAAAGACGCAAAAGCGGAGCCGCGGCAGGCCCTCTTCTGCGTCTTTTGTGTTTTTTATATAAAGTAAGTTATATTATAAACAGAGATCCGCCTGCTCCCCGGCGCACCTGTCCGGATGCGGCATGGCGTGGCCGAACGCGCCGTAATGGCCGCAGCACTGCGCGGCAAATACGCTCGCCTTCTGCGCTGCGTCCGCCAGATCCCCGCCGCCCGCGTGGTATTCCGCAAGAAATGCCGCAATGAACGCATCGCCCGCGCCCAGCGCGTCCACCACGTCTGCACGCACACACTCCTGCCTGTGCTCACGCCCCTGCTCCAGCAGATAAGAACCGCGCACGCCCATCGTCACCACGACCGTGCGCGCTCCGGCGTCCAGCGCAGTGCGGGCCAGCGCCCGCACCTCTTCCTCGCTGGCGGCGCCGCCGGAAAAGAAAGCAAACCGCAGCAGCGGGCAGAGCTGGGCGATGTTCACCCGGTCGTACTCGCCGGAAAAGTCCAGAGAGAGCGGCACCCGGCGGCTGATGGCCGGGTGGTAGGCATCCAGCCAGCTGTGGATGCTGGTGTGCGCCAGGTCGTACTGCTCCATCATGGCGTAGTCGCCGGGCGTCAGGCACAGCAGCGCCTGGTACTGCGCGGTCTCCCGGCCGTTGTTGCCCACAAAGTGGCGGTCGCCCGCCTCGTCCAGCTCGATGTAATTGCGCGCGCTGATGCCGTGCATCACACGCACGCGGCTGATATCCACGCCTTCCTCCCGCAGGGCGGAGGCAAAATGCAGCCCCGCGCCGTCATCGGCCAGCACGCCGATATAGGCTGCTGTGCTTCCGTCGTAGCGGCGGGCCAGCACGGGCACATTGACGCTGTTGCCCCCCGGGTACAGCTCCTGCCGCCAGCGGTAATCGTCCAGCACGTTGTCTCCTATGCCAAGCAGCTTCATCAGTATTTTTCCACCCCCATGTACCGGCGCGAGGAAATAGGGTGTCCCATCGCATAGGACATCTCGTCGCAATACAGCGCGGCCAGACGGTTGAGCACCAGTGCGGATACCGGCGCACGCAGCCAGCCGGGATAAGCCTCGAGATCCAGCGCGGCCGCGTCCAGCACCGTCAGCTTCCCGGTCTTGCGCTGTAAAAACTTCACCGCGCGTTCCTCCAGGGCCCGCGTTTTGCCCAGACCCAGCAGCGCAAACACCGCGGCCGTATCATCCACAGCCTCAAACGCACCGTGGAAAAACTCGCCCGCGTGCAGCGGCGAGGAGTGCTTCCACAGGGATTCCATCACCAGGCAGTTCGTCAGCACATAGCCTACGCAGGCGTCCAGGCCCGCCGCAATGGAATAGAGGATGGGTTCCCCAGCGTATTTTGCGCCGAACGCCCGCGCCGCGGGGCGGTAGGCCGCGCACGCTTCGTCGAAGGTATCCTGCAGGCGCAGCATGGCCGCGTTCACTTCCGGCAGGCGGCCCGTGCCGTTCCACACATCCAGCAGCGCGTAGGTCAGCTTGTATACCTCGGGAAAGATCGTCAGCACCGCGGGATACGGGGACGCCGGGTCGTCGAAGTAATAAACGATATGGTCCGCCGCCTGCTCCAGAGCCGAACCGGGCGTGGTGGTGAACGCCGCCGTCAGCGCGCCGCGCCCGGCGGCCAGCCGTGCCGCCGCGGCGGTCTCCGGCGTGCCACCGCTTTGGGAATTGAGCACCACCAGGCTCTTTTCACCCAGGCGCGCGGGGGGATCGTTCAAAAACTCCGCCGCCGTATAGGCCCCGGTGCTCACCGCCGCCGTTTCGCGCTCAAGGATATACTTGCCCGGGTACAGCGTGGCCAGCGAACCGCCGCAGGCCACAAAATAGACGTTTTCCACAGCGCGGGCCGCCACAGCCTGCTGTACTGCTTTTACCTGGCCGTCCACCAGTGCGATCTTTTCTTCATGCATCGTTCCTCTGCTCCCTTGCTTTTTGATTTTGTCCGTATCTGCATTTGCACTTCAATTACTAAAGTTTGTTTAGTAATTTGTCTTCACTATAGCACAACGCGGCCGGGAGCGCAAGCCCTCCTGCAAAAAAATTTATTCTCCGCCCCGCGGCGGCCGCTTTCCCCTTTGACCGCCGGGCACCGGTATGGTATGATTATCATAACTTTTGGATATCTGTGCGCGCCGCGGCGCGCGGGAGGGCCGTATGGAACCATATCTTCCGAATTATCTCAAGGGAAAAAACCGCCGCCTCGTGTTCGACCTGCTGCGTGAGCGCGGCCAGATGAGCCGCGCGGAGATCACCCGGGACACGGGCATGAGCTTCCCCACCGCAATGAAGGTAGTAGACGCCTTGCTGGAAAAGGGCCTGCTGGTGGAGCTGGATGAAACCGGCCCCGCGGCCGGCGCCGGGCGGAAAGGGCGCCTGCTGCGCTTTGAGCCGGGAGCTTACCGCGCTGTGGGCGTGGAATGCGAGGGCCGCTTTGCCCGCGTGGGGCTGGCGGATATGGCGGGCGGCGTGCAGGCGCGGGAAACCATCGAGCTGGGCGATTTCGCACGCACGCGGGACCTTTCCCCCCTTGCGGCGGCCATCCGGCGCATGTGCGCTGCGGCAAACGGCGCTCCTGTTCTGGGCGTGTGCATCGGCTTTCCCGCCAACCTGGACCCGGACGCGGCGGCCATCGTCAGCTACGCGGCCATGGACATCCAGCAGCCCACCTCCTTTGCGCAGGTATTCCCCGCGTTCTGGCGGGAAGTGGAGCTGCCCGTCTATCTGGAAAACGACGCGAACCTCGCCTGCGAGGGCGAGGCATTCCTGCGGCGCGGCGCGGGCGGAGCGGCCAATATGCTTTATCTGTCCATCGGCTCGGGCTGCGGCGGCGCGGTGCGCCTGGACGGAAAACTGCGCCGCGGCGCGCGCTGCCGCGCGGGCGAGGTAGGCGCGATGCTTCTGCAGCCGGCGCTGGGTGCGCCCGGGCGCAGCGCCGCGCGGGAAACGCTGGAGGACGCCGTGTGTCTGGCCGCGCTGGAGCGCCGCTTCGGCGCAGCGCTGCGGGACGGCGCACAGCCGGGCGAAGCCAGCGCACAGGCCATGCGGGACTATCTGTGCGGCCCGCTGAGCGGCGCTGTTTACAGCCTTGTGATGACGCTGGACGTGGAGCTGTGCGTGCTGGCGGGCATCGTGCCCGGCGCGCTGGGCATGCAGCTTTGTACTCAAGTGTCCGAAGCGCTGCGCGCCGCCCTGCCCGAGAGCACGCCCGTGCGCGTGGAGCCTTCGGTGAGCGCGGACGCGGGCGTCATCGGCGCGGCGGCCACGGTGTTCGAGCGCTCTCTGGACGCCCTGCTCGGCAGCGGCTGACGGCGGAGCGGCACGGCGCGGGCTTGCGCAGGGGTGCGCCGCAAAGCAACGAATGCAAGCTTGCCGCCGCAAGCAAAGCAAAAAACGGATAGCCAGGCGCTCCGGCGCGTGCTATAATGGGTGCGCCTAAAACACGGCGGATGCGCCGTGGCCGCCGCGCGGCGGCGGGATGGAACGGAACAGCCGGGGCGCGCACCGCACGCCCCGTGAGAAAGAGAGGGAAACACATGACGACTGAACAACTGCGCCACCGCATGCCTCCCATTTTGAAGGCGCTGAAGGAACGCTCCCTGCGCGGGCGCACACCGGTGGAGGGCCTGCGCCGCACCGAATGCGCCTACCACGGCTGGGACACCGTACACGCCGATGCCGCAAGCTGGGAGCCCTTTGCCCCCGGCGACGCTTTCGGCGGGCTGGAGGCGCACCACTGCTTCAAAGGCACAGTAACGCTGCCCGAGGCCAGCGCCGGAAAACGCGTGGTCTGTCTAGTATCCACCGGCGCCTCCGATATCTGGAACAACAACAATCCCCAGTTTCTGGCCTATGTGGACGGCCGGCTGGTATGCGGGCTGGACGTAAACCACAACGAGTTCGACCTTGCAGCCTGCGCGGTTCCCGGCGAAAGCCACGAGCTGGCGCTGTACGTCTACTGCAACACACCCGCGCGGGATGTGTTCCTGCGCGTGGAGACCGCCGAGCGCGACGACGACGTAACGGGGCTTTACTATGACCTGCGCGCCCCGTACGAGGTGTGCGCGCTTCTTGCGGATGACGACACGCGTGCCATCGGCATCATGAAGCACCTGAACCGCGCCCTCAACCTGCTGGACCTGCGGGACCTGGACAGCGGAGCCTTCGCCCAAAGCGTGCGGGACGCGCGCGAGTATCTGCGCACGGAATTTTACGACGGCTTCTGCGGCCGGACAGACGCCACCGAAGCCTGCGTGGGCCACACGCACATCGACGTGGCGTGGCTGTGGAGCCTTGCCCAAACGCGGGAAAAGGCCATCCGCAGCTTTGCCAGCGTGGATTACCTGATGGAACGCTATCCCGAATACACCTTTATGTCCAGCCAGCCCCAGCTTTACGATTTCGTCAAGCGCGACTGCCCGGCCCTGTATGAGCGCATCCGGGCGCGCGTGGCCCAGGGCCGGTGGGAGCCGGAGGGCGGCATGTGGCTGGAGGCCGACTGCAACATGTCCTCGGGCGAAAGCCTGGTGCGCCAGTTTTTGCACGGCAAGCGGTTCTTCCGCGATGCGTTCGGCCGTGAGAACCGCATTCTGTGGCTGCCGGACGCCTTCGGCTTCAGCGGCGCGCTGCCGCAGATCATGAAGCAGTGCGGGGCGGATTACTTCATGACAACGAAGCTGGCCTGGAACGACACCGACATGATGCCCCACGATGTGACGCACTGGCGCGGCATCGACGGCAGCGAGGTGCTGGCTTATTTCATCTCCACAAAAGATTACGTCAAAAAGCCGGACAAGGACCCTAACCCCTCGTTTAACACCACCTACAACGGCATTCTCGCGCCCAGGCAGGTGATGGGCTGCTGGCAGCGCTTCCAGGACAGGACGCTGACGGACGACGTGCTGCAATGCTACGGCTACGGCGACGGCGGCGGCGGCCCCACGGCCGAGAGGCTGGCGCTGCAGCGCCGCCTTGCTTACGGCATCCCCGGCGCGCCCCGCACACGCCAAAGCACTTCGCTGGCGTTCTTTGAAGAGCTGGAACGCCGCCTTGCCGGACAGGACGTGCCCTGCTGGTGCGGCGAGTTCTATTTTGAATACCACCGCGGCGTATTCACCACCATGGCACGCAACAAGCGCTACAACCGCCTGGCCGAGTTCAAAAACGCCGACGCGGAGCTGTTCAGCGCGCTGAATCTGGCTTGCGGCACAGCCCATGCCTATCCCGCCGAAGCGCTGGCCCACAACTGGGAGCTGACGCTGCTCAACCAGTTCCACGATATCCTGCCCGGATCCTCCATTGAAAAGGTGTACGAGGATTCCATGGAGCAGTATGAGCAGGTGCTGGCCTCCGACGCCGCGCTCATCGGCGATGCGCAAAACGCGCTGGCCGCGCTGGTGCGCGCAGACGGCGACGGCGTTCTGGTGTTCAACCAGCTCGGCTTTGCACGGGACGCGCTGGTGCGCGTGCCTGTGGAAGCGCCTGTCGCGGGCGTGCTGGCCGACGGCCGTCCCTTGCCCTTCCGCTGGGCGGACGGCGAGCTGTGCTTTGTGGCCGCAGAGCTGCCCGCCAAGGGCTGGCGGCACTACCGCTTTGCCGGCTGTGCCTCTGCACCCGTTCCCTTTGCGCAGGTCTCCGAAGACGGGCGGCGCATTACCACGCCTTTCTATGAAGCGGAGCTGGACACCTGCGGCGCATTCACCCGTCTGTACGACATCGCGGCCCGGCGCGAGGTGCTCAAGCCAGGCGCACGGGGCAATGTGTTCCAGATGTTCGAGGATCGTCCCGATAACTACGACGCGTGGAACCTGGAGCAATACTATTCCGAACACATGTGGGAGCTGGACGGCCCTGCCGAGCTGAGCGTGGAAGAAAACAGTGCCGTGCGCTGCTGTGTGCTGGTAAAGCGCGCGTTTTCCCGCTCCGCAATGGAGCAGCGCATCGTGTTCTATCCGCACACCCGGCGCATCGACTTTATCACCCATGTGGACTGGCACGAGGAGCACGCGCTGCTCAAGGCCGCGTTCCCCGTGGACGTATATGCCACCCGCGCGCGGTACGACATCCAGTTCGGCAGCATTGAGCGGGACACCCACCGCAACACCAGCTGGGACGCGGCACGCTTTGAAGTGTGCGCGCACAAATGGGCCGACCTCTCCGAGGCAGGCTACGGCGTGGCTTTGCTGAACGACTGCAAATACGGCTGCGACATCCACGACGGCGTGATGCGCCTGTCGCTTCTGCGTGCGCCCACGCATCCCAACCCCAACGCGGACCGCGGTGCGCATACGTTCACTTACGCGCTGCTGCCCCACGAGGGCGATTACCGCACAGGCGGCGTGGTGCGCGAGGGCTACGCGCTGAACTGCCCGGCTTACGCCCGGCCTCTGGCCGCGCAGGACGGCCCGCTGCCGGAAAGCTACTCCTTCGTCTCCGTGGACGCGCCGGGCGTCGTGGTGGAGGCGGTGAAGCGCGCCGAGGACGGCAATGGCATCATCGTGCGCCTGTACGAGGCCTGGGGCATGCGCACCCGCGCCGTTTTGTCCGTGCCCGGCAGCACGCGCGCCGTCACGCCCTGCACCGCCATGGAGGACGCCTGCGGCGAAGCGGCGGTACCGGAAAACGGCGGCATCCCCTTTCAGATCCGTCCCTTCGAGTTTAAAACATTCCGCATCGAGCTCGCATAACAAGCAAAACACCGGGACCCTGCCAAATGAGGTCCCGGTGTTTTTTTGCTCTGCGGCCCGTCATGCGTTGGGCCTGCCGTTTACGGCACCACAGAAAACAGCTCTTTCCAACGGGAATAACTTACCTGCTTTACTATATTGCCCCAAGGCGGCAAAGCGGTGCGGCAGAATTGGAAAAGAGCATGGAAGGCCGCTGTTTTTCGCCGAACAGGGCCAAAGCCGGGAGGCGGGAAAACAAATTTTTCCAAAACCCCACTTTTGCATTTATGCACAATATATTATTATCATATTTAGGCAAACCGCTGCATTTCTTTCCCTCTTCCTGCCTTTTCACCGTCGATAACGCAAAAAATGCAATAGAGCAGCACCAAAACAAGCAAAATAGTAGTAGAGCTTGCGGAGCAGAAAATGCTATACTCAAACCACAGAAATGGGGCCCGCCCGCAGTGAATTTATGGTGATAAAGCACAACGGCCGGGAAAAACTGAAATTATAGGAGGAATGGCAATGCTGAAGAAAAAATCATCGCTGAGGCATACAGGTGCATTCTGGGCCTTTGTAGCGCCCTGCTGCATCCTGTTCGGCATCTTTTTCCTGCTGCCGCTGGTCCTGAGCATCGCGTTCTCGTTCACGAACTACGATGGCTGGAAGGTCATGGACTTCGTCGGCATCAAAAACTATATCACACTGTTTAAGGATTCCAAATTCTACGCGTCCATGGGCCGCACGCTGGTGTACACCATCTGCTGCCTGCCCTTCCGCGTGATCATCCCTCTGCTCATCGCAGTGCTCGTCACCTCGCCCCGTGTACGCCTCAAGAGCCTGTCCCGCACCATGATCTACATCCCGGTGCTGATGAGCGCCCTGGTCGTCGGCATCACCATCAACTGGATGTTCAGCCAGGAGTACGGCATTATCAACTTCATCATCCAGTCATTCGGCGGCACCCCGCTGGAATGGTCGCTCAACTCCGGGCTTGCCACGATCGTCATCGGCTTCGCCTCCGTGTGGGCCTCCATCGGCTTCAATATGATCATTTATGTGGGCGGCATCAACAACATCTCACCGGACCTGTACGAGGCCGCCAGCATCGACGGCGCCAACAGCTTCCAGTCTTTCCTGCGCATCACGGTGCCCATGCTCAGCCCCACCACGTTCCTTGTAGTGCTGCTTTCCACGGTAAACCTGCTCAAGGAATACGCTTTGGTACAGGGCATCACGCAGGGCGGCCCCGGCCTGAGCACCACCTATATCATCCAGTACATCTTTGACAAGGGCTTCAATCAGATGGAATACGGCTATGCGTCCGCTATTTCCACTGTCGTGATGATCGTGTTTGCGTTGATCGCATACGCCCAGTTCAAAGTCAACAACGGAGGTGAGACCTGATGGCTGAACGCAAACAGAAGGTAAGCATTCCCCTTACGGTTCTTTCCGTGCTCATCGCGGTAATCGTCGTGTTTCCCATCGTCTGGATGGTGCTCAGCTCCTTCAAGCCTTCGGGCGAGCTGTTCAGCTATCCGCTGCACCTGTTTTCCCAGGACCCCACGGTCGAGCATTACGCCTCTGTGCTGGCGGGCGGCTTCATGGGTTATGTAAAGAACAGCCTGTTCCTGGCTGTCGTAGGCACGCTCATCACGCTGGTCATCAGCTCCATGTGCGGTTACGCGCTGGCCATCTACCGCTTTGAGATCAAGTATGTCAACCTGGTGTTCGGCGTGTTCCTGCTGGGCACGCTCATCCCGGGCGAGACGCTCACCGTGCCCCAGTTCTCCGTCATCAGCGCGCTGGGCCTGTACAACAACATCTGGGGCGTCATCCTTCCCGTCGTCACCACGACCACCGGTATCTTCATGTACCGTCAGCACTATATGTCCATCCCGCTCTCTTTCGTGGAGGCCGCGCGCATCGACGGTGCGAACGAGCTGCAGATCTTCACTCGCATCATGTTCCCGCTCGGTTCGTCCGTCACCGTGACGCTCACCATTTTCAGCTTTATGTGGCGCTGGAACGATTACATTCTGCCGCTGCTGGTGCTGTCTGATCAAAAGAAATACACCATCCAGATCGCCATCAAAAACTTTATCGGCAATCTGGGCGTTGACTGGAGTTCTATCCTGGCAGCCTCCGTGCTGTCCATCCTTCCCGTCATCGTGATTTTTATCTTCCTGCAAAAATATATCATTGGCGGCATCTCCGCCTCCGGCGTAAAGGGCTGACCTGTTTTTACAGCCCCCGCGGGGCCGCCGGAGCGCGCAGCACGGTTTTTTATTATAGAAATTGTAAAGTTATGGCCGCCCCGCCGGTACACGGGGCGGCCATATATGGTAT
>ENA-UOIV01002815-UOIV01002815.1-human-gut-metagenome-genome-assembly--contig:-C59-NODE-2815-length-11053-cov-4.701127_pt1 | contig 11053 bp, 8 predicted proteins | sample MGYA00242333_ERZ723880 | MGnify/ENA metagenome assembly ERZ723880 | reverse complement strand
GCCCAGGTGGCCCTGCGGTGGAACACCCAGCGCTGAGTGATCGTCATCCCCATGTCCACCCCTCAGGAGCGGATGGTGGAGAACCTGAACATCTGGGATTTCTCTCTCAGCGACGATGATATGTCCGCCATCGCGGCCCTAGACCTGGGGCACAGTGAGATCATCGACCACAGTCTTGCCGAGACGGCCAAATTCCTCAACGGTTGGAAGATCCACGAATAAACATACTGGAGCGGCCCCCTGAGGCCTCATCCACAAACAGAGAACACCATAAAAATATGAGGTTTTGCATCCGAACAAGGGCATTCACGAAATGTTTTGATGGCAACCGGCTGGCCTGCGGGGAAACGGAACTCCTGGCACGGGCCAGGCAAATCAGCGATTCGTAAGAAAACTTTAGGAGGAAATGACGATGGTAAAACAGACGGCAGGGCGGGACAGTCTGGGAGACTTCGCTCCCCAATTCGCCCAGCTCAACGACGATGTGCTTTTTGGCCAGGTTTGGAACCAGGAAGGTTTATCCCTCAAGCTGCGCTCTATCCTCACCGTTACCGCGCTGGTGAGCAAAGGGCTGATTGACAGTTCGTTCCAGTACCACCTGACCACAGCGAAGCAAAACGGCGTCACCAAGTCGGAAATGGCAGCAATTTTAACCCATCTGGCTTTTTACGCCGGGTGGCCCAACGCCTGGGCGGCGTTCCGCATGGCAGTGGAGGTCTATCAGGACGGTGATGGCGCTGACGGTGGGCTGTTCGGCCTGGGTGCGCCCAATGAAGCGTTCGCGCAGTATTTCATTGGAAACTCCTATCTGAAGCCTCTCACCGACCCCAAGCAGACGGTATTTATGGCCAACGTCACCTTTGAGCCCGGATGCCGGAACAACTGGCACATCCACAAGGCGTCCAAGGGCGGTGGACAGATTTTGCTGTGTACCGACGGCCGGGGTTGGTATCAGGAGTGGGGCCAGGAGGCCAGGGAACTCCATCCCGGCGATGTGGTTACCATTCCGGCAGGCGTGAAGCATTGGCACGGCGCAGCCCAAGACAGCTGGTTCTCTCATGTGGCCGTGGAGGTCCCCGGCGAGGGAACCGGCAGCGAGTGGCTGGAGCCGGTGGCAGATAGAGACTACAGTAAATTGCCATAAGGGCTACCTGTGCCAATATAGCCAATGGCCAGGCATCGGCTCGATTGACATCAGCAGGGCGCGCAGTCCCAGAGTACTGCACGCCCTGCTGCTTCATTCCCCCTTGGCAACATGCGTCTGAGATTTCAAAGCAGATCGCAGATACCATGAAAACAGGAAATCCCCGGAGCGTATCCCAATCACAATACGCTCCGGGGTTCCGGACACCGTCCCCCATCCCCCTTGCTGGGGGATGGGCCGGTTTTTTGAGAGGGCTCTTAGAAATTCTGATCCATGACGGTCATCAATTTGGCCAGCTGTGCCCGGCTCAGGACGTCCTTGGGTTTTAGGGTGTCATCTCCAAAGCCTTCCAGGATTCCCTCTGCAGTCGCCCAAGCCAGGGCTTCTTTGGCATAGGGCGAGATACTGGCGGCATCCTGGTAGGCGGAGAGGTCCACACCCTGAGTGGGCTCCTGCTTCAAGTACTCGGTGACATACCGGTATAGGAAGGTGGCTGCCTGTTCCCGGGTGGTGGAGTCGTTGGGCTGGAAGGCCGTCTCGGTAACGCCTACTGCAATACCCACATCCTGGGCCCAGGCCACTGCGGCAGAATACCACCGATTGGCAGGCACATCCGCAAAGGTGGACATTTCCGCAACCTGGGGAGATCCAGCCATGCGATACAACGTAGTCACCAGCTGCGCCCGGGTCACATTGCCGTTGGGAGCGAACCTGCCGCCGCCCATGCCGTTCATGATGCCGTGGTCCACCACATAGTCCACGTACGTGTGATACCACTGGTTGGTATCAACGTCAGTGAACGACTTGGAGGCACAGTGGGCGGGAATCACCTCACCGGCAGAAACCAACGCTCCACACACGGTGCAGTAAACGTCTCCACTGTAGCCGTCTTCTGTGCAGGTGGCTGCCTTGGCGCCCCGCACTTCTTCTACATGATCCGCAACATGCACCGCCACCAGGGTATAATCGCCGGTGTTCAGCATGGCACGAATCAGGCCAGTGCCTGCTTGATGGGCAGTCAGGGTTCCATCCTCCGTCACAGAAACCACCTGGGGATCCAAGCTGGTGTAATAGACGGGGTTGTACTCCGGCAGCACATTCTCACCATAGGGCTCTACCAGCTCTGTCATCTGAGCGGTTCCATCTACGCAAAGGCCCACGCTGCTTTCCAGAGCCCGGATGCCTTCATAACGCCGGGCCAGGACAGTAATCATCCAGGAAATGGTGTCCTGGGTGGTGTCTGTGGCCGTGGCAGTGATGGTGGCAGTTCCGGGATGAAGCGCGGTGACGAAGGTGTGGTCATTGCAGCCTTCCTCGTTGGCAGTTGCAGATGCCGTGGTCTTGTCCAGGGCAATGGATTCGTGGTTGTCATAAGTAAAGGTGATGAGCTGGTCGGGGGAAGTGGCCGCCTCATCGTAGGGATAGATCGCATCGCGGCCCACGCCAACCTTATCTTCATAGCCCTGCGTAAAGATCATGTTAGCCCGGGGCGTAACCCACTTGTGATACCGTTGCATAGAGCCTGTGTTGTTGTAAATCTCCACGTCAAAGGAGGCGGTCATACCCTGGAATTCAGCAGTAACCGTCAGGGTGCCCTCCTTCTCATTGGTCCACAAATCAGAAACGCCGACCTTCCGGGCCAGGGTCTCATCGGAAATCGTCCAGTTGATCAAAGACGGACTCACCTTAAAGTCGTAGGGCTCTACATACACGCCGGGCAGGCAGATCTGGGATGCAAAGGGAACCTTCACAGTAAAAACATCGTAATCCAGCCGGATGGAGGTAAACGCAATCACATCCTCTGTTCCCACAACGCAGGAGGCGCTGACACCGGAGGCGGTGGTGGCAGTGATTACCGATACGCCAGGGGCCACGGCGGTCACAAGGCCATCGCCATCCACAGTGGCGACACTCTCATCAGAGGACGTCCAGGTCAGATCCAGCACTTCCTCATTCATGGAATTGTAACCAAAGAGGCGCTGGGAATTGCCAATAAAGAGGAACAGGGTTTCACTGGAGAGTGACAAGGCATCGGGGGTAACGGCTTCAGGAATCTGGATCAGGTAGGCGCTGGAATTATAGCCCCAGTCGGTCACTTCCATGTAGACAGTCTGGCCAGCATAGTCCGTCACATCCACCTCCGCCAGAACATCGTTCCGGTCCTCCATTCCTTCCAGGCCATAATTCTCCCTAAAGATGGGCTCTGCATAGTAATTGGGGGATCCATCAGCGCGCGTGGGATAAACACGTGCATCCAGAAGGATGTGATCATCGGAAAGAGGCATACCCAGGAACATACGTCCCTCCTCATTGGTGCGGAGGCTGACGGCGCCGGTTTTCAGGGTGGGTGCGCCAGTGTCGATGTAAACCGGGAAGGTCACAGTGTCCCGGACATTGCTAGATTCGTGTTCCGTCACCGGTTCGGCCTGAATGGTATAGTAGTACTGGCCATCGGGCAGCGCATTGCCCTCGTCGTCCACGCCAAACCAGGGCTCTGCTGCATACTCCAGGAAATGGGTGGCGGGAACCATTGTCCCTTCACTAGCGTAGAAGGTGGTCTTCGGGACATTTCTGGTTTCGTCGGTCCAAAGAACCTCGCCGTCTTCATTGGTAACGCAATAGCGCACCACAGATGCATCCCTCAAAAGGCCAAGACTGGCGATTTCCACGCCATCCATTTTCTCGTCGTTGTTGGGAGAGATGATGAGGTGCTCGCCCTGAATGGAAACGGGCTCATTGGTGCTCAGATTCGCGCCCAGCTTCACAGAAAGGAAAGAAAACCACGTGCCAATTCCTGTGGGATAGTTGGAATAGGAAACCTCCTTGTCATTGAGCATGGTAGCGTAATCGAACATACCCGGCTGGGACCAGTCGCCATAGAAGGCGACAAACGGAATGCTGAGCACAGGGGCGGCGCCGGAATTTCTGGGGGTCAGGCGGACAAAGCCTTCCACGAAAATGCCGTTTTCAAACTGCCTATCCAGCGTTTCCTTCTGCTCCTGAGACAGCTTGAAGGTCACGGTGATCTCCTCCGCCGGAGCGCCGGACGGCAGCACCACGGAAGTCTGGCCGCCAGTGGTGTAATCCAACAACACATCCCGTCCGCTCATAAGTCTGTAGCCGTCCCGCTCCTCCACATCGGGAGCCATGGCAATCACATCAATGTCATAGGCACAGGAGGCATCCCCCCCCAAGATTCTGTGCCCGGAAGGTAACGGTGTACTCACCTGTCTTTGCAACGTCATCGCCCAGATTTGCCACTGGCTTTGTATCGCCATAGGCGTCTGCATCGGTGAACAGGTACACATCACTTTTCATAGCGGCATTGAGGTCAATCCGGCCACTGCCCTGAAGGCGGGGAGAATAGGGGAGCTCTGTGGCAGGATCATATACAATTCCGGCGGTGGACATGAGGAGATTCTCCGTCGTCTGCGCAAGCTGACTGGGCTGAACTGCCGTCCAGGTCTCCGCAATCCACTGCTTCACCAGCACGCTGGCGCCAGCCACATAGGGGGAGGCCATGGACGTACCGCTCATAACAGCATAGCCACCCTGCTGGGTGAGCATGGGAACGGAGGAGTATACACTGCCGCCCGCAGCAGAGATCTCCGGCTTCAGCCGCAGATCCGGCGTCACGCCGATGCTGGTAAAGGAAGATATCTGCCCAGCAGTGGCGTTTTCTTCAACCAGATAGTCTGTCTTCAAAGAGATCCCTACGCCGGTACCTTCCAGCTCTGCCAGCTTTCTGCCAACGTTGTAGCTGACGAAGCAGGCGGGAATCTGATAATATCCCGTAGACATTACCACGTTATAAGTATCGGGATGGTCTGCATCATTGTTATAGACAATCACGCCAATGGCGTTATTCCAGGATGCATACATCATTTTGTCGGCAAAGGTGATGTTGCTGCCATCAGCGGTCAGGCCGCCCCGCTGCACGACAGCAATCTTACCGGCCACGTCAATTCCACTGTAGTCGGCATACTCGCCATAGCCGGGAATCATCACGTAATCATAGGGTGGTTCAATGGGGCCCTCTACATAACCGGAATCCACGTTCAGCTTTACAAAATCCGGTAGGCCCAACCAAGTGCTTTGGCTGTCAGTAAACCGCACCTCCTCGTCACCCAGGAGGAAGTAGCGAATGTAAGCATTGTCGCTATCCACACTGGCTACAGACAGGTTGGAGGCATAGGTAGAGGGAGCGGAAACAATGCTGTTGTCAGGGTCTGCGGTGAGGGGTAAGTTTTCACCATAGGTATTGTATGCGCTGGAGGAGGTGTCGTTACCTGCCGCCACAATCACCATAATCCCAGCGTCATTCAGGCGCTCATACACCTGATTGATGGATTCATCCTCGTCTGCGGTATAACCACAGCGCGTGCCCAGACTCAGGTTCACAGCGTCTACGCCAAGAATGTAGGCATCTTCCAGAGCTGCCAGAATGGTTGCAGTGGTCGCACCGGCGCCGGTGTCATCGAAAACCTTCATGGCGATGAGCTGTGCGTCAGGGGCAACGCCGGAGAACAGAACCTCTCCCTCATCGTTTACATCGTAACCGGTGGCAATGCCCGCCACATGAGTGCCGTGCTCCAGGGCATTTGCTTCTGTCTTATTGGCAGGGGCCACATTGGTGTCACCCATGCCATAGTCAAAAGCGAAGGGGATCTTGCTGCTGACATAAAGGTCGGCGGCTCCCACGCCGGGAACCATAGCTTCCGCGTTCAGCTCTGCACCCTGAAGAATCCCTCGAATATAATCTTGGGTGAAGCTGGCCTGATCCGGCGAATTGGCAAATGCCGGGTGAGTGATGTCCAGTCCCGTATCTAGCACAGCAATGGTCATACCTGCGCCGGTATAATTGGAACCGGCTCCCGCCATGACCTGTTGCAAGCCGGCCTTAGCCTCCTGCTCTTCCGGGAGCTGATAGCTGGCCGCCACATACGCCTTTTCCACACCAGGCGTATTCCGGATGGCGTCAAGATTTTTGCGGGCCGTTTTAACCACAAAACCATTCAGCAACACCGTGTAAGAACGAGTATATTCCATCCCGGTCACACCCTGGTTGCGGTCCAGGCTTCTTTGAACTGCAGCCTGATCCAGCCGAAGGCCAGCCTGGGCATTGGCAACCGCCTGCTGCGCTGTGGCCTTGCCAGCGCCACCCAATACATAAGAGCAGGTTTCGGAAATAGGCGCCTCCTCCAGCTCTACAATGATTTCCACAATTTCGTCGGGATTTTGTGCAGAAGCAAGCTGGTCTTTCTCTGCAATCTCATGGAAAGGCAGAACCGGCTCCGTCTCTGTGACTGTCAATCCGTTGCCGGCAGCTTGAACCGGGACATATCCCAGCCCCGTCAGCATCATAGACAGTACCATCAAGGCTGCGAGAATTCGTTTCTTCATAAGTAAACTTCCTTTCTGTATTTGTGGTCCCGCACCGCAAGTCGGGCTAACCAGATTCTACCATATCTATAGCAAAATTGCAACATCTATTTTTATGGTTATTGCACTTCAGCAGGGGAAACTAGCAGCAACCGTCCGCTCCCCAACACATTTTATTGTAAAAAATCCCGCTTTTTTGCACGTTTTTTAGCAGTTTTGAAATCTTTAAGGTCTTCTACAGTGGCCATCGTACTTTTCCATTGACAATCCGGCTCAATTGCGGTAGAATATTCCTGCAATATCTTTTGCATAGAAGAGGGGGTGCTTCCAATCGAAATTCATTTTTCTGAACACATCAACCCGGAGCTTGAATGCATCGTAATGCTGGAACGGCGCTTCCATCCCAATCCTGAGGAATCTCACAGCATCGACGAGCTTCGAACGCATCTGGCCGAACGTTACAGTATCCCCACCTTTGAGCTAAATCCCATGCTGGAACCGTTGCTGGAGATTGAGAATTATGTCAATACCAATCTGCAGGTCAGCGAAGACCGGCTCCGCTTCTTCTTCGCCGTGCGAGCCGAGGGGCCGGTGTCTCTAGCTCTTTTCCTGTATCACATGCTCCGCTCCCGCGTCCGCTTCAGCGGTCTGGACGAAGCGGCCCGGCTGAAAGCGCTCACGCCTTTGCTCAGCAAGATTTCTGCCATTGACCCGGAGTCTCTGGCAGCCTACAGCTGTCATGACGACCTGTTTCGCTTCCTGCTGCGCACCGGCTGCACGGAGGAAATTAAGGGGCTCTGCATCGCCCTGTACTACTCCATCGATGAATATCTGGATGAGCTAGACGTCATTCTTCGAAAAGCCACCGCTCTGTTCCTGGAGCATTTGCCCGACATGTCCGCCGTGTGTCACCAAGTCATGCAGGAAGCACAGCAGAAGGCGGGGGACAACCCCTTCAAGCTGTTTGGCATTCTGGATTCTCCGGATACACCCGCCAGTGTGACCATGTGTCCCAGCATCATGGGCTTCCACCGGTTGCACTGGGACTTTAGCGCATCTGCAGTTTATGTGGGCATTTACTATCAAGCCATTGCCAATCTGGTGCAAAAATACTCCGACCCCTGCGCCAGCTTGTACAGCCGGTTAAAATCCATGAGCGACAAAAGCCGCCTGGAGATTTTTCGGATTCTCAAGGCCTCCGAATTTAACGGCTTGGATCTCTCCGAGAAGCTGGGCTTGGCTCCTACCACCATCTCCTATCACATGAACATGCTGGTGCGAGAGGGCTTTGTCTCCGTCAGCAAGCGTGGTACCGGAATCTACTACACCCTGAACACCGCTTCCCTCCGCCGCTTTGTTCAGGAGCTGGAGCATTTTCTGCTGTAAGGCCGGTAGCAGCGCCAAATGAGTCGGAAGCATTCCAGTCAAACCCGCACCAGCAATGGATGAAACAGCAAGGAAAGAGCCTGCCGCAGAATTTACATTTTGCAGCAGGCTCTTCAACATATGATTTAGATGGTGGCGCCCCGCCAAAGATTCCTGTTTTCCAATTATGTACCACAGTGGCCCAAATGAGCAATCCCGCCGCAACGCCGGAGGACGGCAGCCGGCCCCAAGCCCGGGCCGGCAACTTCCATAACTTCTTTTGGACAGAACCGGAAAACTGTCCCTACATTCCCGGCCCGGGGCAAGGTATGATAACAAAAACGGATGACCCATAGAGGGGGAATTTCTTTGCGGAAACGAGATTTGACCCGGCTTCTGATTGAGAATACCGTGGACCGGGCACTGCGGGATATGGAGCGGGACGCCCACCGCTCCCTTCGGAATCTGGTAGACCTGGCGCTCACCTTTTCCAAGGGGACCTTTGAGCGTCACTTTCTGACCCTATGCCGGAGTATGCTGGAAAATGAGACCAGCCCTTATTATCAGCTCCTGGACCGGGCGCTGCGAACCTGTGACCGCCAGACCCTGAAGACCTTTGGAATCAATGTGGGCTATGAGGCCTGCAGCAAGGGGGCCCGGCGCATCCGGGAGATTGAGGCTGCCCAAGGCTTCAATGTCCCCTGGGCCCTCACCATACAGGCCGGGAGCCAGGGCCTGTCCCGGCTCTATTTGCAGCGACTGGTGACTGAGGGGACAGAGCTGGGGATTCGGGTTTTCCTTTTGCAGGATTTCCAGTTGGAGCAGGATGTACTGGAGCAGCTGCTCCGGGAGCACCCCACCTGTGCCTTTGTGGTATTCACCACTGGGGCCCGGGGCGCTGACTGGAACCTGGCCAACCTGGCCCGGTTTCCCAACCTCCTGCTCTCAGTGGATGCCCACGGGCCCCTAGTTCTGGAGCTGTGCCGCGCCCTGGAAGAGGAGCGGATGCCTTACGCCCTGCACCTGGACTACTCCGACGAAACCGCAGCCACCCTGCCCGCCCAGCTGGAGGAACTTCAGCCCCTGGGTAGCCTGTTGGTTCTGCTATACGCCCAAGGCGCATCCCCAGAGACGCAGCAGGCCGTATTCCAGCAGGTGCAAAACGCCCGGACGGCTCACTCCTACCCGTTTGGCCTCATGGAGCTGACCCAGGATCTCTTAGCCATTGACCAGGTCGTTTCTGACGACCCCTGCTCCCTGACCTTCCTGGCAGACGGCCAAGCTGTGACGCCGGAGGGGCCTACTGCCGCAAACATCCGGAGCGAATCCCTGACTCAGGTCCTTCGGAAGACCCTGCCAAAGTGCCCCCGGACAATCGAAACATAAAAACAAGGGATATGGACTGCGGTACAGCAATCCATATCCCGTTTGTTTTAATCGACAATGTCCACCGTAATTCTCTCCCCATTGCGCTGGGCAACGGTTTTGACAATGGTCCGGATTTCCTTGGCGATTCTGCCTTGCCGGCCAATGACCTTCCCCATATCCTCAGAGGCAACCCGGAGCTCCAGCAGGGTTCCGTCCTCGCTTTCGGTTTGGGTGACGCTAACTGCGTCCGGATGATCGACCAGGTTTTTTGCCACGTACAGCAAAAGCTCTTTCATAGCCAACGCTCCTTCGGCCATCTTACAGCACACCGGCCTTCTTCAACAGGCCCCGGACTGTATCGGTGGGCTGGGCGCCGTTCTGAATCCAGGTCTTCGCCTTTTCGCTGTCCACCGTAATGGTAGCGGGCTCGGTCAGGGGATTATAGGCGCCGATTTCCTCGATGCAGCGGCCATCCCGGGGAGACCGGGAGTCGGCAACCACAATGCGGTAGTACGGAGCCTTCTTTGCACCCATTCTTCTCAGTCTGATCTTCACCATGGGGTTTCACCTCCAAATATCATAGTAATATATATCGTAAAGCCCAAAGGGGCCGGTTACGAACGATCACAGGCCGGGGATGCCCCCGGGCATGCCCTTCATGCGGCCCATGCGCTTCATTTTTTTCCCTGCGCCGGGGCCGGAGAACTGGCGCACCAGCTTCCGCATGGTTTCAAATTGGCTCAGGAGGGAATTGACATCCTGGGGGCGGACTCCCGCACCCTGGGCAATCCGCTGCTTCCGGCTGGCGTTGATGATGGAGGGGTTGTCCCGCTCCTTGGGGGTCATGGAGAGAATGATGGCCTCGGTCCGGGTCATGGCCTTCTCATCCACCTTCAGATCCTTCATATTGGCCCCGCCTGGCAGCTGAGCCAAAATTTCCTGCATGGAGCCCATGGATTTCAGCTGGACCAGCTGGTCATAAAAATCGGCCAACGTGAACTTGTTGGACCGGAGCTTCTCCTCCAGCTCGGCAGCCTTTTTGGCGTCATAGGCCTTCTCCGCCTTCTCGATGAGGCTGAGCACATCGCCCATGCCCAGGATGCGGGAGGCCATCCGGTCCGGATGGAAGGCCTCAATGTTCTCCAGCTTCTCCCCGGTGCCCACAAACTTTATGGGCTTGCCGGTCACCGCCCGGACGGAAAGGGCAGCGCCACCTCTGGCGTCGCCGTCCAGCTTGGTGAGCATAACGCTGTCGATGTCCAGCCACTCGTTGAAGCTCTGGGCAGCGTTCACCGCGTCTTGGCCGGTCATGGCGTCCACCACCAGCATAATCTCCTGGGGATTCACTGCCGCCTTCACCGCCTTCAGCTCCTCCATCAATGTCTCATCGATGTGGAGCCGGCCGGCAGTATCCAGAAACACCATGTCATTGCCGTGGCGAATGGCATGCTGCACAGCGGCCTTGGCAATGTCCACCGGATTGGTCTGGCCCATTTGGAACACCGGCAAACCCAGCTTCTCGCCGCAGACCTCCAGCTGCCGGATGGCGGAGGGGCGGTAGATGTCACAGGCCACCAGTAGGGGATTCCGGCCCAGGCGCTACAAGAGTCCGGCCAGCTTCGAGCCGTTGGAGGTTTTGCCTGCGCCCTGGAGGCCCACCAGCATCACCACGGTGGGACCTTTGGGGTTGATGGTAATGTGTTGAGTTTCGCTGCCCATGAGGCGGGTGAGCTCCTCGTTGACGATTTTCACAATCATCTGGGCAGGCGGCAGAGACTCCAGCACATCGGCGCC
>ENA-UOIV01002813-UOIV01002813.1-human-gut-metagenome-genome-assembly--contig:-C59-NODE-2813-length-11055-cov-7.422364_pt1 | contig 11055 bp, 8 predicted proteins | sample MGYA00242333_ERZ723880 | MGnify/ENA metagenome assembly ERZ723880 | reverse complement strand
CCGTACATGATGTCGAACTCCGCCTCCCGGAAGGGGGGGGCCACCTTGTTCTTCACGATCTTGGCCCGGGTGCGGTTGCCGATGATCTCAGAGCCGCTCTTCAGGGCCTCAATGCGCCGCACGTCAATACGCACCGAGGAGTAGAACTTCAGGGCCCGGCCGCCGGTGGTGACCTCCGGGTTGCCGTAGACCACGCCCACCTTCTCACGCAGCTGGTTGATGAAGATGACAATGCAGTTGGTCTTGGCGATGCAGCCGGCCAGCTTCCGCAAGGCCTGGCTCATGAGCCGGGCCAGCAGGCCCACGTGGGAGTCGCCCATGTCGCCCTCGATCTCGGCCCGGGGTGTGAGGGCGGCCACGGAGTCCACCACCACCACGTCGATGGCGCCGGAGCGCACCAGGGCCTCGCAGATCTCCAGGCCCTGCTCGCCGGTGTCCGGCTGGGAGATGAGCATGGAGTCGATGTCCACCCCCAGGGCCCGGGCGTAGGTGGGGTCCAGGGCGTGCTCGGCGTCGATGAAGGCCACCTCGCCCCCCCGCTTCTGGGCCTCGGCCACCACATGGAGGGCCAGGGTGGTCTTACCGGAGGACTCGGGGCCGTAGATCTCGATGATCCGCCCCCGGGGCAGTCCGCCGATCCCCAGAGCCAGGTCCAGGGATAGGGAGCCGGTGGGGATGGACTCCACCATCACGTCCACATTCTCACCCAGGCGCATAATGGAGCCCTTGCCGTAGGCCCGCTCGATCTGGGCCACCGCCGTCTCCAGCGCCTTCTTCTTATCCGAGGCGGGAGACGCACTCTCAACCGCCGGTTTCTTGGTCGCCATACTTCATATCTCCTTTGCCTCCGGCCCGTTTTCCGCCCCGGGCCGGCTTTCTTCTGTGTCAACAGCTTACCGCTGGATTCGTCCCATTGACCGGACTTTTCCCCGCACGCGGCTCCGCCGCGCACCCATTGTCCATTGTCAATTGTAAATTGTCAATTATTGATGGTGCCCTCCACCACCCGCCAGATGCCCTGGGTGTCTGCGGTGGTCTGGATCTGCTCAAAGCCGTTCTGGGAGAGGATCTCCTCCACATCGGGAGCCTGCCCGATGCCTACCTCAAACAGCAAAGTGCCCCCCAAGCGGATGGCACTCTTCCACTTGGAGGCGATAAAGCGGTAAAAGTCCAGGCCGTCCGCCCCGCCGTCCAGGGCCATCCGGGGCTCGTAGTCCCGCACGGACACGTCCAGCCCCGCAATGTCGCCGGAGGGAATGTAGGGGGGATTGCACACCACCACGTCAAAGTCCCACAGGGCGGCGGGAGGCGGCTCCATCGCGTCCACGGACAGGCAGGTCACCCGGGCGTTCAGGTTGTTGCGGCGCACGTTCTGCTTGCACACCCGCAGGGCCCCCTCGGACAGCTCGCCCAGCACCACCCGGCACTGGGAGGCGTGGACCGCCACGGCCAGCCCCACGCAGCCGCTGCCGGCGCACAGGTCCAGCACCCGGCAGCCCTCTCCGGCCGCCTTGGCCTTCAAAATGCCCCGCTCGGCCAGCACCTCGGTGTCCGACCGGGGGATGAGCACGTCGCTGGAGATGTCCAGGGAGAGGCCGTAAAACTCCCACTCCCCCACGATGTAGGCCACCGGCTCCCCCGCCAGGCGGCGCTGGACCAGGGCCTCCACCCGCTTCTCCAACTCGCCGGAGACGTACAGGGGCATGTCCCGGTAGAGCTGCTCCCGGCTCTTGTCCGAGGCGTAGCACAGCAGCTCCCGGGCCTCCAGCTGGGCGGCCTCCACCCCGGCCTTCTTCAGCCGGGCACGGGTGTCCAGATATAGGTTGTTATAGGTGGTCGCCACTTTGTTCACCCCCCACTTTGTTGTAATGAAAAATGCAGAAGGCAGAATGCAGAATATAACTCTCAACTGCCCCTGCTTTTTTTCAAACACGGCTCAAGAATTTCCAGCCGGCGTGTTTTCACCCCGCAGGCCACGCCGCTCCCCATTCATTCTGCATTCTGCATTCCTGCATTCTGCATTTTACCACGCGTCCTCGCCTTTCACCTCGGGCAGCACCAGTTTCAGCGCCGTAATCCCCACCTCGATCATGGAGTCGTCCGGCTCGAAGGTGGTGAAATTCTGGAGCCACAGACCGGGGGCGGTCAAAATCTTGGTAATGGGTCCGTCGTGGCGGCCCGCCCACCGGTTGAACTCATAGCTCACCCCCACGATGATGGGGAGCATGAGCAGGTGGGCCAGAAACCGCAGCAGCGGGTGGTGGACCGGCCAGATGGCAAAGACGATGGTGGACACGATGATGGAGATGGCGATGACCATAAAGAGGAAGCTGGTCCCGCATCTTGGATGGTGCCGGGGCTGCTTGCGCACGTTCTCCACCGTGAGGGGCAGACCGGCCTCATAGCAGAAGATGGTCTTGTGCTCCGCCCCGTGGTACTCAAAGACCCGGTGGATGTCCTTCATCCGGGAGCACAGGGCCAGGTATCCCACGAAAATGGCCAGCTTCAGCAGGCTCTCCGCCACGTTCCGCACCAGCATGGAGTCGGTCACCACCGTAACCGCCGTCCCCAGCAGGGTGGGCAGCAGGAAAAAGAGGCCGATGGACATGCCGATGCCCAGGATCACCGCCAGGGTGACCACCAGAGAGGCCATCTTCTCGCTGCCCAGCCGCTTCTCCAGCCACAGCTCGAACTTGGAGGGCTCCTCCGGCTCCGCCTCCTCGTCCTCGGGGTAGAACTCCGCCGAGAACATGAGGGCCTTGACCCCCTCCACCATGGAGGCGCAGAAGGTCACCACACCCCGGACCAGGGGCAGGCCCAGAACCGGGTAGCGGTCCTTGATGAATTTCAGCTGGCTCTCCTTGACGGCCAGCTCGCCGTCTGGCTTGCGCACCACGATGGCCTGCTTTTTGGGGCCGCGCATCATGATGCCCTCAATGAGGGCCTGCCCGCCGCACATGGTCTTGAACCCGCCGGCGGGACAGGTCTGACAGTTGTTTTGTTCTTCCGTTGTTCGCATGAGCAGTAGTTTCTCCTTTGGATCGGGGGACAGGCATCCCCGCAGGCGCATCCGCGCCCAGGGTATTTTATCAAGTTTTTTGGGAAATTGCAAGGTTCCCGGCACGCTAGGCTTCAATGGGCAGGCGGATGGTCACCAGACAGCCGCCCCCCTCCGCGTTGCCGATGGTGAGGGTCCCCTCGTGGCGGGTGACGATCTCCTCGCACACCGCCAGGCCGATGCCGGAGCCCCGGGCCTTGGAGCTCCCCTTGTAGAACTTGTACTTCACATGGGGCAGCTCCTCCTCGGGGATGCCGGGGCCGTAGTCCCGGATGCGGATGACCGCCTCCTCCCCGTCCTGGGCGATGGACACGTCGATGCGCTTGCCCGAGCCGCCGTGCTTGGCCGCGTTGTCCAGCAGGTTGCAGAACACCTGGCGCATCCGCTCCGGGTCGCCGCTGATGGGGAGCATCTCCTCCGGGCAGTCCTGGTAGGTGAGCTCGATGCCCTCCCGGCGGAAGAACTCCCGGTAGGTGTACACCGCGTCCTCCAGCTCCGCCTTCAGGTCCATGGGCTCCACCGACAGGGTGAACCGGCCGTCGGAGATGCGGGAGAACTCCAGCAGCTCCTCCACCATGTTGGTGAGCCGCCGTGCCTCGGACACGATGATGTCCATGCCCTTCCGCACGTCCTCGGGGTTTTTCAGCTCGCCGCTCTGGATGGTCTCCGCCCAGCCGGTGATGGCGGTGAGGGGGGTGCGCAGCTCATGGGAGACAGAGGAGATGAACTCCGACTGGGTCTTCTCCGACTGCTTGATTTTCAGGGACATGTCGTTGATGGTGTCGGTGAGCTCTCCCACCTCGTCGTCGTACTTCTTCTCGATCTGCACCCCGTAGCTGCCGTCGGCGATGAGCCGGGCAGTCTCGGTGATGCTGGCAATGGGCTCCACAATGGAGCGGACAAAGTACAGGTTGGAGAAGTAGACCAGGGCGAAAATCACCGCCCCCAGCAGGCAGGCCAGGGCCACCGCCAGCACATACTGCCGGTCGATGTTCACCAGGGAGGTCACATAGCGCACCACCGCCACCGTCTGCCCGTGGTAGACGATGGGGGCGGAGGCGGTGGCGATCCGCTCCCCGGTATCCGGGTCGGAGCCGATCCACACCTGGACCTCCTGGTTGGTCAGGGCCTCCTGGATCTCCGGGGTGTCCGGCGTGGTGCCGGCGGCCAGGTCGTTGCTGGAGTACTGGACGGAGCCGGAGGTGTCCAGGAACTGCAGTTCCAGCTTGGTCTTCTCCTCAAAGCGCTGCACCGCGTTCTGGGCGTTGGTCCAGTACTGGCTGCGGGTATAGGAGGCAAAGCCGCCGGCGGTGGATTCCGCCCGGCGCTGCAGGTCGCTCGTGGTGGAGGAGTAGTAGTAGCTCCAGATGGCGGCGGAGAAGGTGGCCAGGGCCAGCACCAGCACCAGCAGCACCACGCCCACGCTGTTGATGAGCCAGCGGCGGCGGATGCCCCGGATCTTCCGCTGGTCCGTGATCTTCACTTTTTTGGCCATGTCTCCACCTCCTTAAAAATGAATTGTGCGTTCTCAGTGCTGTGCCGTCTATGACAGCCGTAACAGCCGTCTCAGCTGCCCCACTTATACCCGTAGCCCCACACCGTATTCACATACGTGGGTTTCGTGGGGTTATCCTCGATTTTGATGCGCAGGCGGCGGATGTTCACGTCCACGATTTTCAGCTCGCCGAAGTAGTCCTTGCCCCACACCGCGTCCAGAATCTCCTCCCGGGAGAGGGCCTTTCCCGGATTCTCCATGAACAGCTTGACGATGCCGTACTCCACCTGGGTCAGCTTCACCCGCTGGCCGTTTTTCTCCAGGGTCCGGTTGCGGGTGTTCAGCAGAAAGGGGGGCTGGCTGATCTCGTCGGCGGAAACGGACTCCTCCTCGCCGCCGGTGCGGCGGAACAGGGCGTCCACCCGGGCGGTGAGCTCCGCCGGGGAGAAGGGCTTGGTCACATAGTCGTCCGCCCCGGTCATCAGGCCGGTGACCTTGTCCATCTCCTGGGTGCGGGCGGTGAGCATGATGATTCCGATTTTGCTGTCCATGGCCCGGATGCGGCGGCACACCTCAAAGCCGTCGATGCCGGGCAGCATGATGTCCAGCAGCGCCACCTTGATGCCCGGGTCCTCCTTAATGAGGGCCAGGGCCTCCTCCCCGGTGCCGGCCTCGATGGTCTCATAGCCTGCCCGCTTCAAATTGATGACCACAAAGCTGCGGATATTCTCTTCATCCTCCAAAACCAAAACTTTTCTCATGTCTTTCTCCCTCTCATCGGCTTCCCGTCAGTCGCTCCAGCTGCTTTGGATCAGATGGAAGGCCGCCTGAAGCTCTGTGCTGTCCATGCCGCAGTTCCAGTCGCTGTCGTAGAAAGTGGCGGCGTATACCGCCCCCTCCTCCTCCCGCAGGAGGAACCGGTTGGAGGTCTCCGCCCGGCTGAACTGGCTGGTAAATTTATAGATCACCAGGAAGGGGCTGCTCTCCCGCTGGCCCTTCTCGTCCAGGTGGTAGAAGGAGACCGCCCGCTGTCCCGTGACAAAGTCGTTCCGGCTCAGCGTGATCTGGTCCTTCCAATCCTCCGGGACCGTCAGGTACCAGCCGTCGGCAATATTGTGGTAGGTGGTGCACACATACTCCTTTGTCCCCCGGCTGGTGTACTGGCTCCAGTCGATGAGCCAGAAATCCGAGGCGGAGGTGTCGCTGCTGCTGGGCAGCTGGATGGGGCTGGGCAGCTCCAGCACCCCGTCCTCATTGACGTCCGCGGGGTCCAGATCCACATACCGGTCCAGCACGTCCCGGCTCACGCCGGTCTCATCCAGGCTCAGATTGGCAAGCTTCCCGTCCCGGTAGGTCACCACATCCACCGCGTGGCGCCCATCGGCCAGTTCGCTGGAGATATACAGGGCCCGCACCGGCACGTTTTCCTCCCCCCGGAGGAGGTTGGCGGCTACATTCCGGATGCCGTTGCTGACGATTCCCGCGGACAGGGAGACGGTATCCCGGATCATAAAGGTGCCGTCCCGCCAGCCGTAGATCTGCACTGTGCTGTTGGTGCCCGCCGGGTCCACCTGGATCACCGCGATCTCTGTGCGGGTGTCCTGGTCCAGATCATAGAGGGCGTATTCCGTATAGGCGGTGGTCATCCACTCCTCGGCCCGCAGGGCGTCCTGCTTGGGCACCGCGGCGGCCCCGACAGAGGAGGAGACCGCCGCCTGCTGTACGTTGCGGTTCATGGCCTCCTCCAGGGAGTAGGCCCCCAGGAGGTAGGCGCCGGTGTTCATCTGCCAGCTGACCACCACTTCCTTGGTCCCGTTTCCGTTCAGGTCCACATAGTCCACCCGGTAGATGGAGGAGCCGGTCCCCTCCACCACCGCGCTGGCGGTATAAGTATCCTCATCCGACTTGGTAAAAAAGTAGATCTTCAAAGGCCGGTCCGCGTCTGGCACCCGGAAAAAGGTGACCGCCGTCTCCGTTGTCCCGTCCCCGTCCATATCCTGGAGCTGAATGAGGGCGGTGTTGTTGCCGCTCATCACGGAGATGTCCTCCACCTCCACCCCGTACTCCTGGGACAGGGCGTTCTTCGCGTTTCGGATGGTCTGGGTCAGGCTCAGGTAGTCCGCCGACTGCTCCGGACTCTGATACAGGTCCGCCGGCGCCCGGAAGAAGCAGCCGGACAGAGTCAGCACCAGAACCGCCAGCCAGAACAGCCCCGCGCTCCAATGTCTTTTCATGTCCGTCACTCTCCTTTCCCCGCCGGGCCGCCTCAAATCCCAGGCGGCCGCGCATTCATTGGTATCATACCATAAAATCAGAAAAATGAATATGGCTTTTTTGAAAATCTTCTCCCGGGCACACCTCAGCGATATCTTTCATTGTGCCCTGCCCCCTCTCCCCTCGCCTGTCCCATGCAGGCTGCGCTCCCACGCGGTTCCCGGGCATGGATCGCGGTTTCCCTCTTTCATTTTCCAGAAGAATATGGTATACTATACTTTGTTACGAATTTCACAAGGAGAGAGGTTAGACCGTGGGAAACGTCACGCTGATTGGAATGCCGGGTTCGGGGAAAAGTACGGTGGGAGTATTGCTGGCCAAGGCTCTGGGCTATGGCTTTCTGGATACGGATCTGGTGATCCAGCAGCAGGAGGGGGCGCTCCTCCAGGAGATCCTGGACGAGAAGGGGGTCCCCTATTTTCTGGACGCGGAGGAGCGCGCGGTGCGCTCGGTGGAGTGCGACCGGCACGTGATCGCCCCCGGGGGCAGCGTGGTCTGCCGGGAGGGGGCCATCGCCCACCTGAAGGCCGCGGGTCCGGTGATCTATCTGCGGGTGCCCCTGGAGGAGCTGAAGGCCCGGATTCACAATCTGGACTCCCGGGGCATCGCCCTGGAGCCGGGTCAGACCCTGGAGGACATCATGGACCTCCGGGCCCCCCTGTATGAGCGCTACGCCGACGCGGTGGTGGACGCCGTCCCCGGACAGTCCACGGCCCAGACCGTCTCCTCAGTGCTGGAGCGCCTGGAACAGCTGGTTCCGGGCCTCACCTGGCACGCCCCCAGCCCACAGGGAACCGTGGGCCGGCCCCGGAAGGAAGATTCTCCGGAGGCCGAATGAAAAGAAGGAAGTAGAACATGACATTTCAGACACTGGGGCTGTGCGCCCCGATTTTGACCGCCCTGGAGGAGCACGGGTATGAGCGGCCCTCCCCCATCCAGGAGAAGGCCATTCCCCCCGCCCTGGCCGGGCGGGACGTGCTGGGCTGCGCCCAGACGGGCACCGGCAAGACCTGCGCCTTTGCCGCTCCCATTTTACAGCGCCTGAGCGCCTCCAGGGTCCAGGGACACCCCCTGCGGGCCCTGATCCTCACCCCCACCCGGGAGCTGGCCATCCAGATCGAGGAGAGCTTCCTGGCCTACGGCAAGCACCTGCCCCTGCGGTGCGCCGTCATCTTCGGCGGCGTGGGCCAGAACCCCCAGGTGGAGGCCCTGGGCCGGGGGGTGGACATCCTGGTGGCCACTCCGGGCCGGCTCATGGACCTGTACCAGCAGGGCTTCGTCAAGCTGGACCATCTGGAAATCTTCGTGCTGGACGAGGCCGACCGGATGCTGGACATGGGCTTCATCCACGACGTGAAGAAGATCCTCAAGTGGCTGCCCCGGAAAAAGCAGACCATGCTGTTTTCCGCCACTATGCCCCCGGAGATTGCCGAGCTGGTGAACTCCCTGCTCCACGACCCGGTCCGGGTGGCGGTGGACCCGGTGTCCTCCCCGGTGGAGGCCATCCAGCAGTCGGTGTACTTTGTGGACAAGAACAACAAGACCAAGCTGCTCTCCCATCTGATCCGGGAGCTGGACGTGAAAAACGCCCTGGTGTTCACCCGCACCAAGCACGGGGCCAACAAGGTGGCCAGAGATCTGGCCAAGGCGGGCATCACCGCCGCCGCCATCCACGGCAACAAGAGCCAGACGGCCCGGCAGCAGGCCCTGGCCGACTTCAAGGCCGGGAAGATCCAGTGCCTGGTGGCCACCGACATCGCCGCCCGGGGGCTGGACATCGAGGAGCTCTCCCACGTGTTCAACTACAACCTCCCTGAGGTGCCCGAGACCTACGTCCACCGCATCGGCCGCACCGGCCGGGCGGGCCGGGAGGGGGCTGCCGTCGCCTTCTGCGACTTTGGGGAGAAGCCCCTGCTCCGCGACATTGAGAAGCTGATGGGCCGCACCGTGCCGGTGGTGGAGGATCACCCCTACCCCATGGTGGTGCTGGAGGCCCCCAAGAAGGACAAGCGCGGCCGCGTCATCAACGAGGAGGACGCGGAGGCCCGGGCCGCCGCCAAGGAGCGCCGCCGGGCCCAGGACGCCGCCAACAAGGCGGCCGCCGAGGAGCGGAAGAAGAAGGCCGGGGAGGCGGTGCTGTCCGCCGTCTCCGCCGTGGCCGCCGCCGTCACCGGCGAGGGCGGCTCCCAGGAAGGAAAGAAAAAGAAGCGCCGCCGGAAAAAGGACAAGGGCGGCGGGGAGGCCGCCCCGGTCCAGGAGGCGCAGGCGCCGGAGACGCCGGCCCGGGAGACCGCCCGGGTCAAGCCCCTCCGCCCCGGCGTGCGGCTGGATACGGGGGACGCCATGCCCCGCACGGAATTTGACCGGCCCGACCCCCTGGCCGGCGACCACATCATGGACGCCACCGCCCGGCTGCTGGCCCCCCGGAAGAGCACCCTCAGCCGGGAGGGGAGCGCCGCCTCCCGCCGCGCCGCCCCCAGAAAGCAGCGCAGAGGGAATGCGGGGGGCGAGGGAGAGCCCCGCGCCGCCGGGAAGGAGAAACCCCAGCGCGCCGCCGCCCCCGCCGAGGCAGGCCGGAAGAAGCGGAGCGAGGCCGGAGAGAGCAAGGCCCGTCCGGCTGCCCGCTCTCCCAAAAAGCACCGGGGCGGCCCCCGGGGCCCCATTGAGCCCATGAAGTCCAACCGCACCAAGGGCTCCACCGAGCAGCACAGCTTGATGAAGCCCTACTATCTGGACAACTGACCCCGGGGCGGCACGCTCCCCCGCGGACACACCCGCCTCACAGGGGCGGGGAACATAGAGAACCATTCCGGAAAAGGGAAACAAAATAAAAAACTGGAGGGCATGAACAATGGATTATCAGGCAATGTATCAGCAGAAGCTGACCACTCCGGAGGAGGCGGTCAAGGTCGTCAAGTCCGGCGACTGGGTGGACTACACCTGGTGCACCAACCACCCGGTGGCCCTGGATAAGGCCCTGGCCGCCCGGAAGGACGAGCTCACCGACGTGAAGATCCGGGGCGGCGTCACCATGTGGATGCCGGAGATCGCCAAGGCCGACGACGCCGGCGACCACTTCACCTGGCACTCCTGGCACTGCAGCGGCATTGACCGCAAGATCATGAAGAAGGGCATGGGCTACTTCAGCCCCATGCGCTACTCCGAGCTGCCCCGGTTCTACCGGGAGAACCTGGCCCCTGTGGACGTGGTGATGCTCCAGGTGAGCCCCATGGACGCCCACGGCAACTTTAACTTCGGCCTGGCCGCCTCCCACCTGGCGGACATGATGGCCCGGGCCAAGTGCATCATCGTGGAGGTCAACCAGAATATGCCCTGGGTGTACGGCCTCACCGGCACTGAGATCAACATTCAGGACGTGGACTTCGTGGTGGAGGGGGACAATCCCCCCGTGGCCCAGCTGGGCGGCGGCGGTGAGCCCACCGACGTGGACCGGGCGGTGGCCAACCTGGTGGTGCCCGAGATCCCCAACGGCGCCTGCCTGCAGCTGGGCATCGGCGGCATGCCCAACACCATCGGCGCCATGATCGCCCAGTCCGACCTGAAGGACCTGTCCGTCCACACGGAGATGTACGTGGACGGCTTTGTGGACATCGCCGCCGCCGGCAAGATCACCGGCCGCCACAAGAACCTGGACAAGGGCCGCCAGGTCTACGCCTTCGCCGCCGGCACCCAGAAGCTGTACGACTACGTGAACCGCAACCCGGACGTGATGGCCGCCCCAGTGGACTACACCAACGACGTGCGGGTCATCGGCCAGATCGACAACTTCATCTCCATCAACAACGCGGTGGACCTGGACCTGTTCGGCCAGGTGAACGCCGAGTCCGCCGGCCTCAAGCACATCTCCGGCACCGGCGGCCAGCTGGACTTCGTCATGGGCGCCTATCTGTCCAAGGGCGGCAAGAGCTTCATCTGCCTGTCCTCCACCGTCACCGGCAAGGACGGCACCATGAAGAGCCGCATCGTCCCCACCCTCACCAACGGCTCCATCTGCACCGACCCCCGGTCCTGTGTCCACTACATCGTCACCGAGTACGGCATGGTCAACCTGAAGGGCCTGTCCACCTGGGAGCGGGCGGAGGCCCTCATCTCCATCGCCCACCCCGACTTCCGGGAGCAGCTCATCGCCGACGCCGAGAAAATGCACATCTGGCGCAGGAGCAATAAGTGATCCTTTTTCCCGTCAAATATACAGGGCCGCGGATGC
>ENA-UOIV01002808-UOIV01002808.1-human-gut-metagenome-genome-assembly--contig:-C59-NODE-2808-length-11079-cov-20.617290_pt1 | contig 11079 bp, 11 predicted proteins | sample MGYA00242333_ERZ723880 | MGnify/ENA metagenome assembly ERZ723880 | reverse complement strand
ATATAGCAGAGGATGCCCAGGATGCAGGAGTCTGCCAGCTGCCCGGCGACGAAGCTGGAGAAGGTCTCCGAGGCCATGGAGGCGACGCGGCTGATGGCGGAAGAGGCACGCTTGGGCAGAAAAGCGTCTATGCAGCGGCGCGCGAAGCGGCCTATCCGCTCTTTCTGCGCGAGCACGTAGACGGCGACAACGAGGCCGAGGAAGGTGTTCATGACGGTGCTTGCAGCGGCCGTGCCGACGTCCGTGGCGGTGTTTATGACGTTGCCCTCCTTGAGGTAGGTGCTGAGGTCTTTAAAGACCTTTTCCCAATCCACGGTGAACTCCTTCAGGGCTTCTATCTCAATATCGAATTTGGCCAGGAATTCATTTATCCAGTTGACGACCGCGCTGATATATTCGGGAAGCCTGGCGGCGACTTCCGTCACGGTCTGGGTGAGCTGGGGCAGAACGACGGCTATGAGGATGACTATGACGCCAAGACTGACGACCAGCGCGCAGACCAGAGAAACGGCCCGCCTGAGCCGCCGCACCAGCGGGCGCCTGTCCTCGGACATGCCGTAGAACACGCGGTCCTCAAAGAGCTTCAGCGGTACGTTGAGCACGAAGGCCATGGCCAGGCCCGTTATGACGACGCCGAACACGTTCCACACCGTCTTGACAGCGCCGTAGACCGAGGCGAGGTTCTGTGCGGCGGTATACAGCACGACGGCGAAGGCGATGATGAGCAGGATCATGCGCACGTTTTTCCGGTTGAACTCCAAGCTCTCAGGCCTCCTTTCTGAATGTTATAACCATAATACACAAAAATACCCTCCGCGGCAACAACAAACTGCGCGGAGGGCATGTGTTCAAACGATGATCCTGACTGCGGCCCGGGAGTTTTGTATCCTCACGTCCGTGTGGACTCCGCCGGGCTCTCCGTCCCGCGTGAAGGGGACGGGGTCCGCAAAGGTGAAGCGGACGCTCGAGGCCTTGGCGATCGTCATCATCTCGCCGTTGTAGTTCTTTGAAACGGCCTGGGCGACCAGAGCGTTCAGGTCTGCCAGCGTGGCGGGGTATTTCACGAGCGCGACCTCGAACTGTCCGTCGTCCAGGGCGACCATGTCCGGGTCCAGCTTCACGAGTCCGGCGACGGAGGTGGAATTTGTCACTCCGCCGAAGATATAGTCGCCCTCGACAACGCTGCTGTCCAGCTCCACCCGCGTGCGGTAGTGCGGCAGCTTGGGAAGGCGGTTCATACCCTCGAGCAGATAGGCAAGGTGGCCGAGCGCCTGCTTCGACTGCTGCGGCGTCTCGTAGCTGACGTCCGTGAAGGCGCCGAATGCCGCGACGTAGGTGAAATATCTGTCCTCCCCGAAAACGCCGATGTCCCAGGCCAGGGGGCTGCCCTCAGCTATGCGGCGGGCGACGGCGGCCGGGTCGTTCTTGGGGAGCTTGAGCGTGGTGGCCACGTCGTTGGCTGTACCGAGGGGGAAGTAGCCTATCGGCGGCCTCTCCTCCAGTGCGAGGGACATGAGACCGGAGGTGACCTCGGAGAGAGTCCCGTCCCCGCCGAGGCAGCAGACGAGGTCATAGCCCGCGGAAAGCCGTGCCAGCTCTATCGCCTCGCCCGCACGGGTCGTAAAGCGGAGCGTAGGTTCGTAGCCCGCTGAGTGCAGGGTGAAGAGCGCTTCGCCCAGGCCCTGCTTGTACATGCCCCGGCCCGCTACCGGGTTTATTATGAAAAACAGCCGTTTCATACCACACCTCACATGATGCTCAGGTATCTCTCACCCGTGTCGGGCAGGAGACAGACGATGTTTTTGCCCTGAAACTCCGGGCGCTTCGCCAGCTCGCGCGCCGCGAAGGCCGCCGCGCCGGAGGACACGCCGCAGAACAGCCCCTCCTTCACCGCCAGCTCGCGCATGGCCGCGAGCGCATCCTCGTCTGTGACCGTGACGACCTCGTCATAGACAGAGGTATCCAGCGCCTCTGGGACGAAGTTCGCGCCTATGCCCTGAATGGCGTGAGGACCGGCGTATCCGCGAGTCAGCAGCGGGGAGGAGGCCGGCTCCATGGCAACAATGCGGATGGAGGGGTCCTGCTCCTTGAGGTAGCGGCCGACGCCCGTTATCGTGCCGCCGGTGCCTGCGCCCGCGACGAAGGCGGCGATGTCCCCGTCCGTATCGCGCCATATCTCGGGGCCGGTGGTCTCGTAATGTGCGCGGGGATTCGCGGGGTTCGAGAACTGGCCCGCGACTATGCTGCCGGGGTTCGCGGCGGCGATCTCATCCGCCTTCGCCACGGCGCCGGCCATGCCCTCAGCGCCCGGAGTGAGGACGACCTCGGCGCCGTAGGCCGCGATGAGTTTTATCCGCTCGGGGCTCATGCTGTCCGGCATGACGATGACGGCCCTGTAGCCCAGGACCGCCGCCAGCGCGGCGAGGCCGATGCCCGTGTTGCCGCTCGTCGGCTCGATGACCATGCCGCCTTTCTCGAGCCTGCCCTCCGCCTCCGCCGCGCGGAGCATGGAGAGGGCGACCCGGTCCTTCGCGCTGCCGGCGGGGTTCTGCCGCTCGAGCTTGGCGAGGAGGTTCATTCCCGGAGCAAACCTGGACAGCCGCAATAGCGGCGTGCCGCCGATGAGCTCAGTAATGTCCGAATAAATCTTAGCCATGTGCCGCCTCCAGATGCAAATTGTGTTGAAAATTCTAGTGACTATGAGTATAATACAGAGAAGCGGCCAAAGCAAGCCGCAAACGGTAAACGAAAGGGGACGCGCCACATGGAGCGGCAGAAGATCTCGGGCATATACGCCGACGCAGCCGCCTTCGCGGACAGGGAGATAACTGTCTGCGGCTGGGTCAGGACAGTGAGGGACATGAAGAATTTCGGCTTTGTCGAGCTGAACGACGGCAGCAGCCACAAGAGCCTGCAGGTCGTGCTCGAAAGGGGGAATTTGTCCAATTACGACGAGATCGCGCGGCAGAACGTGGGCGCGGCCCTCATAGTGAAGGGCACGCTGGTGCTCACGCCGGAGGCGAAGCAGCCCTTTGAGCTCAAGGCGCGGGAGATCATGGTCGAGGGCGCCTCGACTCCGGACTACCCGCTCCAGAAAAAGCGCCACAGCGTGGAATTCCTGCGCACCATCCAGCATCTGCGGCCGAGGACGAACCTCTTCTCCGCCGTGTTCCGCGTGCGGAGCGTCGCCGCTGCGGCGATACACGAGTTTTTCCAGCAGAGGGGCTTCGTCTATGTCCACACCCCGCTGCTTACCGGCTCGGACTGCGAGGGCGCCGGAGAGATGTTCGGCGTCACCACCCTGGACGTGGCAAATCCTCCCAGGACCGAGGACGGCGCGGTGGACTGGAGCCAGGACTTCTTCGGCAAGCACATGAGCCTGACCGTCTCCGGACAGCTCAACGCCGAAAACTTCGCCATGGCCTTCGGCGATGTATACACCTTCGGCCCCACCTTCCGCGCCGAGAAGTCCAACACCCAGCGCCACGCGGCCGAGTTCTGGATGATAGAGCCTGAGATGGCCTTTGCGGACCTCGGCGACTACATGGATAACGCCGAGGCCATGATAAAATACGTCATAAACCGCGTCATGGAACGCTGCCCGCAGGAGATGGAGTTCTTTAACTCCTTCGTGGACAAGGGTCTGCTCGAGCGCCTCAACCACGTCGCCAGCTCCGACTTCGGCCGCGTGACGTATACGGACGCCATAGAGATACTCAAGGAGAACAACGACAAGTTCGACTACAAGGTCTACTGGGGCTGCGACCTGCAGACCGAGCACGAGCGCTACCTCACCGAGCAGGTGTTCAAGAAGCCCATCTTCGTCACGAACTACCCGAAGGAGATCAAGGCCTTCTACATGCGCCTGGACGACGGCGGCAAGACCGTCGCCGCGGCGGACTGCCTGGTGCCCGGCATCGGCGAGATCGTCGGCGGCAGCCAGCGCGAGGAGAGGCTGGACGTGCTCGAGGCCAGGATGGCCGAGCTGGGCCTCGACCCGGCCGACTACTGGTGGTACCTCGACCTGCGCCGCTACGGCTCCTGCCGCCACGCGGGCTACGGCCTCGGCTTCGAGAGGCTCATCATGTACCTCACCGGCGTCGCCAACATCCGCGACGTGCTCCCGCACCCGAGGACGCTCGGCTCCGCGGACTTCTAAAATGCTCAAAAGGGGACCCCCTCGGGGCCCCCTTTTTTGCGCGGCAAAAACTCTTTGCATCGGCGCGGGAATATTATATAATGAACTCCCGGGGGCCGCAGCGGTCCCCGGGAAAGATTTTTTGCAGTTTAAGGAGCTGGTGACGATGGATTACAACGAGGCCGCCCTGCGGATGCACCGCGAGCACAGAGGCAAGATAGAGATAGCGCCCAAGGTCGCCGTCCGCGACCGCGACGCGCTCTCCACGGCCTACACCCCCGGCGTGGCGGAGCCCTGCCGCGAGATCGCGCGCGACCCGGCCGCCGTCTGGGAGCTCACCGCGCGCGGGAACTTCGTCGCCGTCGTCTCGGACGGCTCCGCCGTGCTCGGACTCGGGAACATCGGTCCGCTGGCCGCCATGCCCGTCATGGAGGGCAAGGCCCTGCTCTTCAAGGAGTTCGGCGGCGTGGACGCCGTGCCCCTCTGCCTCGACGTGCACGAGAGCGCGGACATAATCGCCGCCGTCCGCGCCGTCGCACCCAGCTTCGGCGGCATAAACCTCGAGGACATCTCCGCGCCCAAGTGCTTTGAGATAGAGGAGGTGCTCGAGCGCGAGCTGGACATCCCCGTCTTTCACGACGACCAGCACGGCACGGCCATCGTCGTCTCCGCCGCGCTCACCAACGCGCTGAAGGTCGCGGGCCGCGCCCTCGCCGACTGCCGCATCGTCCTCAACGGCCCCGGCGCGGCGGGCACGGCGATAACCAAGATGCTGCTGACCCTCGGCGCGCGCGACGTCGTCGTCTGCGACAGGCGCGGCGCGATATTCGCCGGGCGCGAGGGCCTCGCCGGGCACAAGCTATGGCTCGCGGAGCACACGAACCCCAGGCGCGTCTCCGGCTCGCTCTCCGACGCGCTGCGCGGGGCGGACGTGTTCATCGGCGTCTCCTCCGGCAACCTGGTGACGCAGGACATGGTGCGCTCCATGGCCCCGGACCCCGTCGTCTTCGCCATGGCGAACCCGACCCCGGAGATAGCCTACGCCGACGCCCTCGCGGCGGGCGCGCGCGTCGCCGGCACGGGCCGGAGCGACTGCCCGAACCAGATAAACAACGTTCTCGCCTTCCCGGGCGTGTTCCGCGGCGCGCTCTCCGTCCGCGCGCGGGACATCAACAGCGCGATGAAGGCCGCGGCCGTGAACGCGCTCGCCGGCCTCGTCGGCGACGAGCTCTCGCCCGAGCACATCATCCCCGACGCCTTTGACGCGCGCGTCGCCCCCGCCATAGCCGAGGCCGTGGCGCGGGCCGCGGTCGAGAGCGGGGTGGCCCGGATATGAGGGAGATCACCGCCGCCGCTATAACCGACTGCGTCCGCCGCCTCTGCCTGCAGGCGAACCGCCGCCTGCCCGCGGACGCCGAGGCCGCGCTCCGCGCCGCCGCCGAGACCGAGCCCTGGCCCGTCGCCTCCGGCATCCTCGGCGAGCTCTGCGCGAATCTCGACGCCGCGCGCGAGACCGAACTGCCCATCTGCCAGGACACGGGCCTCGTCACCGTCTTTGCCGAGCTGGGCGAGGACGCTCACGTCTCCGGCTTTGAGGAGGCCGTGCAGGAGGGCGTGCGCCGCGGCTATGCCGAGGGCTATCTCCGCAAGAGCGTGGTGCGCGACCCTCTCCGCCGCGGCAACACCGGCGACAACACCCCGGCCACCATCTATCTCCGACTCGTGCCGGGGGACAGACTGCGCCTCACCGTCGCCCCCAAGGGCGCGGGCAGCGAGAACATGTGCGCCGTGAAGATGCTCACCCCCGCCGACGGCGAGGAGGGCGTGCGCTCCTTTGTGCTCGACGTGGTGAAGCACGCGGGCGGCAAGCCCTGCCCGCCGGTGGTAGTCGGCGTGGGCATAGGCGGCAGCTTTGACAGCGTGCCCCGCCTTGCGAAGGAGGCGCTGCTCCGCCCCCTGGACGAGCCCAACCCGGATGAGCTCTACGACAAGATGGAGCGCGAGCTGCTCGAGGCAATAAACGCCACGGGCATCGGCCCCCAGGGCCTCGGCGGGCGCACGACGGCGCTGGCGGTGCGGATAAAGGCCGCGCCGACGCACATCGCCATGCTGCCCGCGGCGGTGTGCATAAGCTGCCACGCCCTGAGGCACGCCACGGAGGTGATATGATGGAGCCCATCAGAATAACGGCGCCGCTCGACGCGGAGACGGCGCGCTCGCTGCGCGCGGGGGACCGCGTGCTGCTCTCGGGCACGGTGTACACGGCGCGTGACGCGGCGCACCGGCGGCTGTGCGAGCTGCTGGACGCGGGCGGGGAGCCGCCCTTTGAGCTGCGCGGCGCGGTCATCTACTACTGCGGCCCGGCCCCGGCGGCCCCGGGGCGGCCGATAGGCGCGGCGGGCCCCACCTCGAGCTACCGCATGGACGTGTTCGTGCCCCGGCTGATGGAGGCCGGGATGCTGGGCATGATAGGCAAGGGCCCGCGCTCGGCGGACGTGGCCGGGGCCGTGCAGCGCCGCGGCGGCGTGTACTTCGCCGCTACCGGCGGCGCGGGCGCGCTGCTCGCCGGCTGTGTGGAGAGCGCGGAGCTCGTGGCCTATCCCGAGCTCGGCCCCGAGGCCGTGCGGCGCCTGGTGGTGCGCGATCTGCCCCTCACCGTGGCGCTCGACTCCGCGGGCGGCGACCTCTATGTCTCCGGCCCGGCGGCATATCTCGACTCCCTGTGCGAAAAATGAACAGACTTTTTGCCTCGCGGCCTCGTCTTTAGGGATGGGGCCGCGAAATTAATTGCTTTTTAAAGAAATGTTAACGGAATGGTCAAACAAATGATGCAAAATTGATGCATTCAAGGCTTATTATCTGGTCACAGACAAAGGACAGGGGGAAACGACGATGAAAAAGCTCTGCGCACTCTTGACCGCAGCGGCCCTGGCGCTCACCATGCTCTCGGCCTGCGGCACCGACGTACAGGACGGGCAGAGCAGCACGGTGAACAGCATCGTGTCGCGCATGCCGCGCACAGTAGTCGCCCTCTGACCCGGGTCTGCTTCATATACATACTTTTTCGTCCTGATTGGTCACGCTCTCAGGAAACTCCAACCCCAGCCCCCGGCCGCCCCCCGGCCGGGGGTCTTGGCGCAAAAAACCGCCCGCCCCGATATGGGGCGGGCGTTGTCGTTTTATTCGGGTATGTCTATCTCCGTCGGGTCGTCTGGCTCCTCTATGCAGACCCAGATGTCGCCGTTGGACTCCAGGTCGCCGATGACGTCCAGCGGCTGCTTCATGTACCGCGCGTGCGAGGTGGCGGCGAGGGTGCCGTCCTTGAGGTACAGCGCGCCCTCGCTCTCAAAGATGAGGCGCGTGTTGCGCGTGACGCGGCCGGTGACCAGCAGCTGCTCGTCATAGGGCACGGGCTTTTTGAAGCGGACGCTGATGTCGCCCGTGACGGCCCAGGTGTCCGGCTCCGTGACGTTTATCGCGCGGCCCAGGGTCTCATCCAGCAGCGCGGTTATGACGCCGCCGTGCACTCTCTGCGGATAGCTCTGGTGCTCCCACTGGGCCGTGACCAGCGCCGCGACGGTGCCGTCCTCCAGCTCGTAGAACCGGGCCTTGAGGCCCCAGGGGTTGTTTATGCCGCACACGAAGCAGTTTCCGCTGTTGTTGTGCTTCCTGACTACCTTCTTCTTCAACTAAAATGCCTCCAACTTCAGAAGGGCAGCGCGCTCAGTGCGCCGCCTACGGCGTCCTCCACCGCGATGATGACCTTGGCGAGGTCGTAATTTGAAAATACCGTGTCCGCTATACGCACCAGGTCGGCGTCCATGATGAGACCCAGGCCGAACACCACGCAGCCTAGGCCGATCAGGGCCAGGACCACGCTTATGACTACGCTCCAAGCCTTTTTCATGTGTCCACCTCCCCGTGGTCATAGCACCACTCGCGGCCCTTGCGCAAAATGAGGTTCACAAAGCCCACGACGCAGCGGATGAAGAACCACACCGCGAAAAACAGCAGCAGCAGTCCCAGAGCCGCCAGCACCAGCGCCGCGCCGGCCAGCAGCAGGATGTCCGCCACAACGCCCATGCCCAGGAAGCAGAAGGACACCAGCAGCGCCGCCGCCGCGATCAGCGCGCCGCCGCAGCCGAATATGCCCAGCGCCACGCAGGCAAAGAGCACCGTCAGCGGCAGGCCCACCGCGACGCCCAGGATGATGTACAGTATCAGCAGACCCACCTTCGCCTTAGGCGGCTTGGGCAGCTCCGGCGGACCGCCCCAGAAGGGCGGCAGGTCCGGGTTCTCTTCGGCCTCTTCAGGCTCCTCAGCCTCGTCGGACTCGGCGGGTTCTTCGGGTCCTTCGGCCTCAGTTCCGGGTTCTTCCGGCTCGTCCGGCTCCTCAGGTTCCTCAGCCGGTTCTGAGGCGTCCTCGGGAGCTTCGGCCTCCGCGGGCTCTTCCGCGGTCTCGGGCTCAGCGGGCTCGGCCGGTATCTCCGGCTGCTCCGGCTCGGGTTCGGGTTCGGTCTCAGGCTCCGCAGGCGGGGCCTCCGGCTCGGGAGCGGGCTCGGCGGGCTCGGTGCTCTCCGCCTCGGGGACGGGCTCGACGGGGGAGGGCTCGTCCGCCTCCGCGCTCTCCGCCTCGGGGACGGGCTCGACGGGGGAGGGCTCGTCCGCCTCCGCGCTCTCCGCCTCGGGCTCTTCCGGCCCGGCCTCTTTGGGGGCCTCCGGCTCTTCGGGCTCGGGCTCTATGGGCTCGGGCTCCACCGGCTTCGGCTCGGGTCTCGTGCGGCGGGGTTCGGGCATGGGGACGCTGTCCGAGGCGCCCTCCTCGGGCGGGGTATAGCCGCGCAGGACGGAAACCGCGGCAAAGGTCGGGCTGCCGAGGCTCGCTATGACCGCAGCGTCGTCGCCCTCCTCGTCAAAGCGGGCGTTCACGCCCCGCAGCACCGCCTCGCGGTCCTGCGGCGCCATGCCGGAGAGCAGCTTGCCAAGCTCGGCAACATATTTCTGCCTGTCTATAACGGTCACCTCCAGAGTGACTCAAGGTCCAAAGTACGGGCATGTGCCCGTTCAGAGTTATTATAATTGATTATAACACAGCCGGTCAAGCGGCAAAACAGCGCCCGGGTGCTTGACAAGCGCGGTATCTTCAAATAAAATGAGATTTCAGCGAAAAAGAACGCAGGGAGGAAGCTTTAAGCTATGGCCAAGGATAAGAAAGTCGAACAGATAACCGACATGGAGGTCGATTTTGCCCAGTGGTTCACAGACGTCTGCACCAAGGCGGAGCTGGTGGACTATTCGGGCGTGAAGGGCCTTTTCGTACTGCGGCCCTACGGCTACGCCATCTGGGAGAACATCCAGGCGGCGCTGGACGCGAAGTTTAAGGCAACGGGGCACACGAACGTGTCCATGCCCATGCTGATACCGGAGAGCCTGCTGCAGAAGGAGAAGGACCACGTGGAGGGCTTTGCGCCCGAGTGCGCGTGGGTGACCATCGGCGGCAGCGAGGAGCTGCCGGAGCGGCTGTGCATCCGTCCGACGAGCGAGACGCTGTTCTGCGAGCACTGGAGCCACATCATCCACTCCTGGCGCGACCTGCCCTGCCTCTACAACCAGTGGTGCAGCGTGCTGCGCTGGGAGAAGACGACGCGCCCCTTCCTGCGCGGGCGCGAGTTCCTCTGGCAGGAGGGCCACACCATCCACGCCACCGAGGCCGAGGCGCGCAAGGAGACGCTCCGCATGCTGGAGATATACGCGGACATCTGCGAGAACTGGCTGGCGATGCCGGTCATCCGCGGCGACAAGACCGAGAAGGAGAAGTTCGCCGGCGCGGAGAACACCTACACCATCGAGTGCATGATGCACGACCACAAGGCCCTGCAGTCCGGCACGAGCCACTATTTCGGCGACGGCTTTGCAAAGGCCTTCGGCATAACGTTCTCGGACAAGGAGAACAAGCTGCGCAGCCCGTTTGAGACGAGCTGGGGCATGTCGACGCGCGTGATCGGCGGCCTCATCATGACTCACGGCGACAACAACGGCCTGGTGCTCCCGCCGAGGATAGCGCCCATCCAGGTCATCGTGCTGCCGATAGCGGCGCACAAGCCGGGCGTGACGGAGGCGGCGGAGAAGGTCGTGGAGCGTCTGAAGGCCGCGGGCATCCGCGTGAAGGGCGACTTCTCGGTCAACTCCCCCGGCTGGAAGTTTGCCGAGTGGGAGATGAAGGGCGTGCCTCTGCGTCTGGAGCTCGGCCCGCGCGACATCGAGGCGGGCGTGTGCGTTGCGGCACGCCGCGACAACGGCGAGAAGGTCACGGTGTCCCTCGACGAGCTGGAGACGGGCGTACCGGCGCTGCTGGAGTCCGTGCAGCAGGGGCTTTTCGACAAGGCGAAGCGCAATCTCGACGAGCACACCTACACTGCGACGACGGTGGAGGAGGTCAAGGACGTCTTCGAGAACCGCGGCGGCGGCTTTGTGAAGACGATGTGGTGCGGCGACGAGGCCTGCGAGCTCAAGATGAAGGAGCTGGCCGGCGTGTCCAGCCGCTGCATACCCTTTGAGCAGGAGCACCTGGGTGAGACCTGCCCTGTGTGCGGCCGCGCCGCCAAGAAGATGATCGTCTGGGGCGTCGCCTATTGATCTGAGTTTTCAACAATAATAGGGCCCGACGCGGAAAACTCCCGCGCCGGGCCCTTTTGTCTGAAAGTTTCGTCCACCTTTTCAAAGGTGGCGGGGTGCAGGGGCAGCGCCCCTGCCCGCCCGCCGCAGCGGGCGGAACCCCCTTGTGCTTATTGAAGCGCAGGAGGGGGTCTAAGGGGGAACCCTCGCCGGGGGTTCCCCCTTTTATTTTCGCTTTCTACGTGTGCGCCGTTTTATTGGGAGGTAGTCTTTACCCTGTCCTGCCATTCGACCCCATTTCTTTGGTGCTTGCCCAAAGAAACGGT
>ENA-UOIV01002799-UOIV01002799.1-human-gut-metagenome-genome-assembly--contig:-C59-NODE-2799-length-11096-cov-4.985780_pt1 | contig 11096 bp, 9 predicted proteins | sample MGYA00242333_ERZ723880 | MGnify/ENA metagenome assembly ERZ723880 | reverse complement strand
TTGCATCCATGGTAGATTTTGTTTTTTCTGCTGTGGATATGAAAAAAGAGGAAATCAAAGCATTGGAAGAGGCCTATGCCAAACACGAGTGTCCCGTGGTATCCAACAATTCCGCCCACCGCTGGACGCCGGATGTTCCCATGGTCATTCCGGAAGTCAATCCAGAGCATATCAAGGTGATTGCCGACCAGCGCAAACGCCTTGGAACAAAGAGAGGCTTTATTGCCGTCAAGTCCAACTGTTCCATCCAGAGCTATGTTCCCGCTCTGTCCCCGCTGCGGGAATTTGACATTCAAAAGATCTTGGTGTGTACTTACCAAGCTATCTCTGGGGCGGGCAAAACCTTTGAGACTTGGCCAGACATGGTGGATAACCTCATCCCGTACATTGGCGGAGAGGAGGAAAAAAGTGAGCAGGAGCCGCTGAAGGTCTGGGGCCGGGTGGAAAACGGCAGGATCGTCAATGCCCCCTCCCCTGCCATTACTGCCCAGTGTCTGCGAGTACCTGTGTCCAACGGTCATACTGCCGCCGCTTTTGTCACGTTTAAGAATAAGCCAACCATGGAGCGGATGAAGGACGCTTGGAAAAACTTTAAAGGCCGGCCTCAAGAGCTGAATCTCCCCACAGCGCCCAAACAGTTCCTGCATTATTTTGAAGAGCCTGACCGTCCCCAGGCCAGACTGGACCGGGATCTGGAAGGCGGTATGGCTGTCTCTGTCGGACGGCTGCGTCCGGACACCCAGTACGACTACAAGTTTGTCTCTCTGTCTCACAACACCCTCCGGGGGGCCGCTGGCGGCGCGGTGCTGCTGGCCGAGCTTTTGTGTGCTGAGGGATATATCACCCGCCAATAAACCTGCGGGCGATTGCGGGTAAATTGGGAATACAAGAATGGAAGTCTAGGTTAGGAACGCTCCGGCTGTTTTTTCTTTCCCTCATAATCTCTTTATTTTGAATCTCTAATGGTCAGAAAGGATGATACCGATGCGAACTCCAGTATTTACCGGCGCTTGTCCCGCTTTGGTCACGCCCTTCAACCAATCCGGTGCAATTGACTATGATGCGTTTGGCAAGCAAATCGACAATCAGATTGCGGCTGGTGTGGACGCGGTGTGTGTGTGCGGCACGACCGGCGAATCGGCCACTATGTCCATTCGGGAGCACATTGCTGCAGTGGAGTTTTGCGTCAAGCGAGTGGACCATCGCGTAAAAGTGATCGCCGGGGCGGGCAGCAACGACACCTCCGCTGCTGTCTACTTATCTCAGCACGCACAGGACTCCGGGGCGGACGCGCTGCTTCATGTCACACCCTATTACAACAAGGCTAGCCAGACAGGGCTGGTCAAGCACTATGAGTATATTGCGGACCGGGTAGATCTGCCTATCATCCTCTACAATGTTCCAAGCCGTACCGGCGTATCCTTTACCGCCGAAACCTACCGCCAACTGGCTCAGAATCCTAAAATCAACGGCGTTAAGGAGGCTTCTGGAAACTTTTCTTTGCTGGCGCACACCCGTTTTCTGTGCGGCGATGACTTCTATATTTGGTCCGGCAATGACGACCAGGTCGTGCCTATGATGGCTCTGGGGGCCAAAGGTGTCATTTCGGTGGCTTCCAACATCATCCCTGAGGTTATGGTAAAGATGTCCCATTCGTGTCTGGACAACGATTTCGAGTCTGCCGCTAAGCTTCAAATCCAGTACATGGAATTAATCGACGCGCTGTTTCTTGAGGTTAACCCTATCCCAATCAAGGCCGCTATGAATCTGTTGGGGATGGATGCAGGGATGCTGCGTCTGCCTCTGTGCGACATTTCTGATAAAAATCTAGAAACTCTGCGACAGGCCATGCAACGTGCCGGCCTTCTATAAAGGAGTTCGCTCTATGCAAAAGATGATCCTTTCAGGCTGCAATGGACATATGGGCAGGGCCGTTGCCGATTTGTGCTCTGGACAGCCAGATATAGAAATTGTCGCTGGCTTCGATATCCTCGGTCAGCCCAACGACAACTTTCCCGTATTTCCCAGCCCTGTGCAATGCGGCATGCAGGCCGATGTTGTAATCGATTTTTCCAATCCTGCGGCGCTCACTCCTCTTCTGGAATTTAGCTTGGCGCATGGCATCCCACTGGTGCTGGCCACCACCGGTTACGACCAGGATCAGTTAGATCTGATCCAGGAGGCGGCTCAGAAGGTCCCTATTTTTCGTTCAGCCAACATGTCTCTGGGCATCAATGTCCTGTTGACGCTTGTGAAACAGGCGGCAGCCGCTCTGGGCGAAGATTTTGACGTGGAAATTGTAGAACGGCACCACAGCCGGAAGCTGGACGCCCCAAGCGGAACCGCCCTGATGCTGGCAGATGCAGCCTCATCTGCACTCCCCTATGATCCGGAGTATATCTATGACCGTCATTTAACCCGAAAAGCCAGGGACCGCCGGGAGATCGGTATCTCGTCTGTCCGGGGTGGAACCATTGTGGGCGATCACACGATAACGTTTGCGGGAACGGACGAGATCATTGAGATCAAACATCACGCTGCCAGCCGGAGCATTTTTGCAGCCGGGGCCATCAAAGCAGCTCGCTTCCTGATGCAGGTTAAACAGCCGGGGCTGTATGATATGTCAGACCTGTTGAAGGCTAAGGGCGTGGACCGCTGATGCGGTTCCACGCCCTCTTTATGATCTGTTTGGAACTCAACAAAACCTGGTTTTTGCTGAGAAAGCGGCGTCCCGACACACGTTGTCGGGACGCCCTAAAATCATCAGACCAGTTTTGCACAATGGAAGATCTTCTTACCCTTCTTGATGATGATGCCATCTCCCGCAAAGGTTTCCTTGCTAAATATAGCGTTAGCGTCGGTGAGCTTACCCTCATCTACTGCCACCCCTCCCTGCTGAATCAGGCGGCGGGCCTCGCCATTGGAGGCGGCCAAGCCGCATTTCACCAGCAGACTCAGTGCGCCGATGGTCCCACCCGAAAAATCAGCCTCGGTCAGTTCGGTGGTGGGCATGCTCGCCTTATCTCCCCCGGTGGAAAACAGGGCCTTAGCGGCAGACCGGGCCTTCTCCGCCTCATCCTCGCCGTGAACCAGCTTGGTCAGCTCATAGGCAAGAATTTCCTTGGCCTGGTTAAGCTGGGCGCCCTCCCACTTATCCATCTCGTCGATCTGCTCCAGGGGCAGGAAGGTGAGCATACGCACGCACTTCATCACGTCCGCGTCGTCTACGTTTCTCCAGTATTGATAGAACTCATAGGGAGAGGTTTTGTCCGCGTCCAGCCACACGGCGTTGCCTGCAGTCTTGCCCATCTTATGACCCTGGGAATCGGTGAGCAGGGCGATGGTCATGGCATGGGCGTCCTTGCCCAGCTTGCGGCGGATGAGCTCAGTTCCCCCCAGCATGTTGGACCACTGGTCGTTGCCGCCGAACTGCATATTGCAGCCGTAGTGCTGGAACAGGTAATAGAAGTCATAGGACTGCATGGGCATATAGTTGAATTCCAGGAAGGACAGGCCCTTCTCCATGCGCTGTTTGAAGCACTCCGCCCGGAGCATGTTGTTCACCGAGAAGCAGGCCCCGATGTCCCGGATAAAATCCACATAGTTGAGATTGAGCAGCCAATCGGCGTTATTGACCATTTGCGCCTTGCCCTCACCAAACTCAATGAACCGCTCCATCTGCTTTTTAAAGCAGGCGCAATTGTGCTCAATGGTTTCCCGGGTCATCATGGACCGCATGTCCGTGCGGCCAGAGGGGTCCCCAATCATAGCGGTACCGCCTCCAATCAGGGCGATGGGCTTGTTGCCTGCCATTTGCAGCCTCTTCATCAGAGTCAAGGCCATAAAGTGGCCTACATGCAGGCTGTCAGCTGTGGGGTCAAAGCCGATATAGAAGGTGGCCTTTCCCTCATTGATCATAGACTTAATTTCCTCTTCGTTGGTCACTTGGGCGATCAGGCCGCGGGCAACCAATTCCTCATACAGTGTCATGTTTTCAGCTCCTTATGTTGATCAAATTTGATTCTCAGCACATTGTAGGCAACCACGCCGCCCACCACGACAGCCGCCCCCAGCAGGGACAGCGGACCGATAATCTCATGGTAGAATACCGCCACCAAAATGGGGTTGAGCACTGGTTCGATGCCGGACACTAGAGAGGCGGTCACCGCCGGAGTGGTGCGAAGTCCGATGGTAAGCAAAATGTAGGCCAGTCCCACCTGGAAGGCCCCCAGCACGACCAGGCTGACCAACGCAGTGGAGGTGAATACCGTCTCCCCCAGCAGGGCAGGCAGCCCAATGACCGCACTAAGGACATCTCCCCAAAATACCGATGAGATCGGATCGCTGTCCGGCAGGTCGTTGAGCAGAAATACCCCAGCGTAGCTCAGGCCGGAAGCGAGGGCCAGCACATTGCCCGCCGTCCCTCCGGCGGACAGGCTTTCCACAAAAAAGCACAAAACCCCCAGCAGTACCACGGCGCAGGCGCACAAGTCCAGCCGCCGGGGTCTTCTTTTCCAAAAAAGGGCCGAGAGCAGGATGACAAAAACCGGCGCAGTGAACTGCAGTACAATGGCATTGGCCGCAGTTGTCATCTTGTTTGCCAAGGTAAAGAAGGTATTGGTGCCGCAGATGCACAGCGCTCCCACAAAGACCCACCGGTTGAGCCGGGGCTTGTGCCTGACCGCCAGCAAATATCCGCCAATGACCACCAGAGCCACGATGTTCCGCCCACTGTTGATGGACAAACCGCTCCACGGGATGACTTTAATGCACAATCCCCCAATGCTGTACAGGACAGCAGCCAAAAACACAAAGAGCACACCCTGTACTTTTCTCGTTTCTGTAGCCTGCTGCGTAAAAAACACCCCCTGTCCCATTGGGACAGAGGGCGATGAACGCGGTACCACCTCTGTTCGCCGTTATCTCGCGAAAACGGCCTCAGCAAGTCAATGACTTCTACGCTATACCGGGCGCACCCGTCCTCCCCTATAAGACATAATCTGTTCAGGGGGCTGCTCCAGGGGGTATTCGGCGCTGTTCCTGTCTCCCTTCCACCAAACGGGAGCTCTCTATACAAGATGGCAACACTTACTCTTCCCTTTCTACGCATTGTATGGATGATAACACAGGAAAAATCCAATGTCAATTCTTTTTTATCATACGGATACAGCGCACAGAGGTACCCAGATCTAAATATTTTTCTCCGCCGTCGGGGAAAAAACCACAGCTCTCAAAGAAGCCGATGGCTTTCTTGTGATCCGCCAGCACCCATACGATTACTGCGGAATCGTCCTTCAATTTGGCTAGGGCCAGCTCTATCAGCGTCTTGCCGATACCCCGGCCTTGGAATGAACCCAGAAGATAAAGCGCAGAGATTTCCCCGGTTTCTCCCGCATCCCGGCTTGGGCGCCAGCATACAAAGCCCACGATTTGCTGATCTAGGGCCACGATGGTATTCTCCGGCCTCTTTTGAGCGATCTTCACGCACTTGTCAATGGTAAGCTCAGCCAGATACCGGGAATCTACCATACCTAGATAGGTTTCTTGCCAACTTTTCCAGAGAACATAGCCTTTGTCCTCTGAGTCGGACTCGTCCACTGCCATTTGCCGATAGGAGATACCTGCCGGACCGGCTCCGACCCAGCCAGGCTGTGCTATGGCTTCTGCCAATTGGGAGGAAAATATCCGCTTCTTCAAAGCTGGACACTCCCTTTTTTCCATTGCTCTGCGGCCGAGAGCATCTCCTCCGCCCCATCCAGAGCGGTAGCGGTGATGTGCTCTCCGCTGGTCAGTCGGGCCAGCTCCCTACGGCGGTGATCCCGGTCTAACTGCTCCACTGCGGTAAAGGTTCGTCCCTGCGCCTCTCCTTTTTCCACGGAAAAGTGGACATCCCCCATGGCGGCAATCTGGGGCAGATGGGTCACGCACAGCACTTGACGATTTCTGGCCACCTCATAAAGCTTCTCCGCCACCTTCTGGGCCGCCCGGCCAGATACCCCGGTATCCACCTCGTCAAATACCATGGTGGTCACCTGATCGTTTTCCGCCAGCACGTTTTTTAGCGCTAGCATAATGCGGGCCAATTCGCCGCCGGAAGCAATCTTTTGGATCGGACGAAGCTCCTCTCCCAAGTTGGCGGACATGAGAAAGCGTACCTCATCCATCCCGGTAGCGTCCATCCCGTCTTGTCCTGTTTTCGGGGCAAATTGTACCTGAAAGCGCACCTTGGACATATCCAGCTGCCGCAACTCATCCTGAATCCGCTCGGCCAATTGTTTCGCAGCTGTTTTACGCGCGTTAGACAGGGCTTTCCCCTGCTTCCTGGCTTTGGTAAGAGCCGTATTTAACTCCTGTTCCAGGTGGTTTGCCCGGTCCTCAGAAAACTGGATCTCATCCAGTTCTTTTCGGCAGCGGTCTAAATAGTCCAACATGTTGTCCACGCTGTCTCCATATTTCCGTTTCAGGCGGTAGAGGGAATGCAGGCGTCCCTCTACTTCGTCTAGTTCTCCCGGGTAAAAATCAAGAGATACCTGCGCCTCCCGGACCTGTTCGGCCAGGTCGTCTAAGGCATAGCGCAGCTCAGACGCTTGAGATGCCAGCTTAGCCAGCTCCTCGCTGTACCGTCCGCCCGAGGACAGACTTTCTTCTGCTGCCATCAAAAGTGAGACAGCCCCGTTTTCCTCATCTCCCCCGCTCAATGCCTGCCATGCGCCGTCAACGGCCTGTGTGATGCGTTCAGCATTGCGCAACAGGTCCCGGCGCTGGACCAATTCCTCCTCTTCTCCCGGACGCAGTTGGGCTCGTTCCAGCTCCTCTATCTGATAGTTGAGGGTATCCATCCGCCGGGCCTTCTCCGACTCATCTATTTCCAGAGATTCCAAATCATGCCTAAGCCGCTGTACCTGGTCATAAGCACTCTGAAACTGTCCGCGGACTGCTTCCAGCCCGCCAAAGCTGTCCAGATATTCCAAGTGACAGGCCTCATTCAACAACTGCTGGCCGTCATGCTGACCGTGGATATTGAGCAGCTGCTGCCCCAGCTCCCGCAGCTGCCCCACCAGGATCGGGCGGCCGTTCACCCGGCATGCCGTTTTGCCGTCGGGCTGAATGATACGCTCCACCAGCAGCTGGCCGCTCTCATCCGGGCGAATGTCCTGTTGGTCAAACCAAGGCAGCTCGGGCAGCTGCTGGAATACGGCAGATACCCTGGCAGATTTCGCGCCGGTGCGGATCAGGTCCCGGCTGGTGCGCGCTCCGATGACCGCCCCAATGGAGTCGATGACAATGGACTTGCCCGCGCCCGTCTCTCCTGTGAGCACATTAAATCCCGGCTCAAAAGCGATATCTGCCTGGGAGATCACCGCAATATTTTCGATATGAAGCAGGGAAAGCATCCCTCGTCACCTCATTCCAGCATAGACCGTATCTCGTCCAAAAAAGTCTCTGCATCCTCATTGGTACGCATAATGAGAAGCACCGTGTCATCCCCCGCCAGAGAGCCCACAAAACCGTCAATCTCCATATCGTCCAAAGCGGCTCCCGCGGCAGAACCCAACCCTGGCATGGTCTTTACGACCACCAGGTTTTGAGCCGCGTCAAAGGAGGTCACTCCCTCCCGGAAAATATTGCGCAGCCGTCCGGTATGGTTGTGCCGTCTGGGCTGTCCGCTTACCACCGCATAGCGGTAGGCGCCATTCCCAGCGGGTACCTTGACCAAGTGCAGTTCCTTGATGTCCCTGGAAACCGTGGCTTGAGTCACCCGGATGCCTCGCAACTCCAGCTGGGCTAACAACTGCTCCTGAGTCTCTACATCCTGTTCAGAAATGATGCGGACAATCTCTGCCTGCCGTTTTTCTTTCATCCGATGTCACCCCTTCCCCAGTTTCTGATGAATCAATTCATAAAAGCTGCGGCCAGACAGCCGAATGAGGCGGGTTACCTGTTCAGCCCGGCGCACCTCAACCCGGTCGCTGGACAGCACCTTGTACGATTTTCCACCATCCACCGACAGATAGGCGCTGCGGCGGCTACCCTGCTCCAAACGAACCCCCACTGTGCGGTCCCGGTCCAGCACCATAGGCTTGACCTTGAGCGAGTGGGCACAGATCGGGGTCACAATGATATTTTTCGCCGATGGCTCGACAATAGGACCTCCTGCGGCCATGGAGTAAGCCGTGGAACCGGTTGGTGTACATATAATCACCCCATCGCCGGAGAAAGCGGTAATGGTTACCCGGTCCCCTGTCACCTCCAAGTCAAGCACCCGGGCCACCGACCCCTTTGTGAGTACAGCGTCGTTCAGGGCTGTGTCCCGATAGACAACCTTCCCTTCCCGTTTGACTACAGTCTCCAGCATCATGCGCTCCTCCACCACATACTTTCCGCTGACCAGACGGGAAAGGAGGGACAATTCGCTGTGTTCCAGCTCGGCCATAAAGCCTACACTGCCCATATTTACCCCGAGAATGGGAATCTGATAAGGATTGGCATCTTTCGCAGCATGGAGAATCGTTCCGTCCCCGCCAAAACAGATGAGCATATCCGCCCCTGGAAGAGCTTTCTCCATAGCTGTCAGTTTCAGGTGTGAGGGGATTTCCACCCGGCTGCGTTCGTCCAAAGAAAACGGTAGGCAAATGGAAGTCTCTACCCCATGGTGCTCCAATATTTTCTTGGCCGACTGGGCTGCCTTCAGCCCCAAGTCACGATAGGGATTTGGACTGAGAATGACGTTCACGAGCTATCCCTCCAACACCTGGTGGGAACGCTTGACCAGCTCCACCAGGTCCTCTTCGCAGGGCACGCCGCGCCCCACAGACAAATATCCGAGATATTCGATATTCCCTTCCGGCCCTCGAATGGGTGAAAAGGTTAATCCCTTTACGGAGAAATCCGCCTCATCTGCATGTACCAGAAAGTGTTCCAGAACCTCTTGATGAACAGCGGAATCACGGACTACGCCCTTTTTCCCCACTTTTTCCCGGCCAGCTTCAAATTGAGGCTTGACCAAAGCCACCACCTGGCCATTCTCCGCCATGAGCGGGCGCAGGGCAGGAAGAATCAGCTTCAAAGAGATAAAAGATACGTCGATAGAGGCAAAATCCAATGGCTCTGGGATCTGCTCTTTCGTCAAATAGCGGGCGTTGGTCCGCTCCAGGCAGACTACTCGCTTATCGCTTCGGATTGACCACGCCAGTTGTCCGTACCCGACGTCCACAGCGTAGACCTTGGAGGCTCCGTTTTGGAGCATACAGTCCGTAAAGCCGCCGGTGGAAGCGCCGATGTCCGCCGCTGTGCACCCGTCAAGACGGATGGGAAAACAGGTCATCGCCTTTTCCAGCTTCAAGCCGCCGCGGCTGACATACCGCAGTGCCTGTCCGCGGACCTCCAGCCGGACGGACTCGTCCACAGAGATACCGGCCTTGTCATACCTCCGCTCGCCCACAAAGACCTGCCCGGCCATAATGAGGGCCTGGGCCTTCTGACGGCTCTCCGCCAAGCCCTGCTCCACCATTAGGACATCTAATCGCTTTTTAGCCACGGCCCAACACCTCCCACGCCTTTTGCACAATGGACGCCGCATCGATCCCGCACAGTTTCCGCAACTGGTCCACCGTGCCATGGGGGACGAACTGCTCTCCCAGATTGACCAGCGTCAAAGTATTGGGAACCATCCCAGTTTCTAAAAGTTTAGCTGCAATCTGGTGTCCAGCGCAGCCAGGAGATCCACACTCCTCTGCCACCAGCAGGTGACGGGTCTCCAGCGCGGCTTGCTGAATGGGACCTATGTCTAAAGGTCGAATGCTGTTGAGCTTCAGGACGCGGACAGAGATCCCCTGCTGTTCCAGCTGGTCCGCCGCATCCAGCGCTACGTTAATCATTGTCCCATAGGCAATCAGCGTGATGTCATTTCCCCGGCGCGCCATGGCAGTCCCCTCTACGCCCAGGTTTTGCCGGAACCGCCCCTCTCCCCCTCGGGGATAGCGCACGGCCACAGGCCCGCGCATTTTGAACAGAGCATGTTCCAGCATGGCTTTTAATTCCGCGAAGCTGGCAGGGCACAGAATACTCATGCCAGGTACGGAACTGAGGTATGCGATATCAAATATCCCCTGGTGGGTCTCCCCGTCCTCGCCCACCAGCCCAGCACGGTCCACCGCCAGCACCACATGGAGTTTTTGCAACGCCACGTCATGGAGCAGCATATCGTAAGAACGCTGCAAAAAGGTAGAGTAGACGGCAAACACTGGCAGCAGGCGCTGTTTCGCCATACCACCTGCCATAGATACGGCATGCCCCTCTGTGATGCCAACATCAAAAAAGCGTGCAGGAAACCGACGGGCAAACTCATCCAATCCAGTTCCCGACTGCATGGCCGCCGTAATGGCGCAAATGCGGCCATCCTGCTCTGCTAGCTGGCAGAGGGACTGTCCGAACACAGCCGAAAAGCTGGCACTCCCTCCCCGCAGGTTCTCTCCTGTCTCTGGGTCAAAGGGACCAATCCCGTGAAAACGGTCAGGCTCTCGCTCTGCCAAGGGATAGCCCTTCCCCTTTTGCGTTTTGACATGGACCAGTACCGGACCGCCTAGATCTTTGGCGTAAGTCAGCACCCGGGTGAGCTGTTTGACGTCGTGCCCGTCCACCGGACCCACATAGGAAAATCCCATATCCTCAAACATGCTGCACGGAAGGATCGCATCCTTAACCGCTTTTTTGACCACATGGGTAAAGTGATAGACTGCCCGGCCCACCGGGCCATGGCCCGTCAGTCCCCGGTACAGCTTTTTCAGCCGCAGATATTGCGGCTTGAGCCGCTGGTGAGCTAAATAGTTGGCGATGCTGCCCACATTGGGGGTAATAGACATGCCGTTATCATTGAGAATGACAATAAGCCGCTCTCCACTCTGTCCCGCATTGGTCAGCCCTTCATAGGCCAACCCTCCAGTGAGAGCCCCATCTCCCAGCAGGGCGAGCACATCATAATCTTCCCCCAGCAGCGTCCTGGCTCTGGCCATCCCCAGGGCCACAGATACAGCGTTGGATGCGTGCCCAGCCACAAAAGCGTCCGAACGGCTCTCATTGGGCTTGGGAAATCCAGA
>ENA-UOIV01002792-UOIV01002792.1-human-gut-metagenome-genome-assembly--contig:-C59-NODE-2792-length-11124-cov-4.960069_pt1 | contig 11124 bp, 8 predicted proteins | sample MGYA00242333_ERZ723880 | MGnify/ENA metagenome assembly ERZ723880 | reverse complement strand
TGTAAATATTTGCATTATAGATGTTTTATTTGTATATTTGTAATAAGGAAAGAAGCCCGTCATCCGGGTGTCGGAAGGGGTGAGGCCCGGGTGCTGATACCGTTCAGATGGGGGTGTCAAAAGTGTTAAAATGGGCGTTTTGAGAAGAATATCTGGTTGTTTAATATTAAAAATACTGTTATTTATGGCACATTACTATGTAGTCCGGCAAAAACTGGACAAGACGGGAGCGGAAGATAAAGTACGCTATTATGGTGTTCCGGTTACGCGCGGGCGGGTTTCAACGAAAAAGCTGGCTGATTTGGTTGCCGATCGTTGCTCGTTGAGCCGAGGTGATGTGTTCGCTTCGGTTTGCGAGATCGGAGGGATGATTCTTGAATTGTTGAAAGACGGCCATTCTGTGGAGTTGGACGGGTTGGGTGATTTTTATCTTTCGGCAGGGAGCGAAGGCTTCGAAGATCCGAAAAAATGTACTCCCCATCGGGTGAAGGCGCGTCGTGTCTGTTTCAGGATGGCTCCCTGCGTGAGAAAGAGCATGAAATTTGTCAAATTCGAAAGAAATCCTTGGTAATGCAAATCACATATTACAGGCATAAAAAAGGCGTGTTGCGGATGCACTCGCGTGATATGGAATATATTGTCGGGTTGCTGAAAAACGGCAAGGATGCGGAAGGGATACTGTCGGTTCGTCGAAAATTGAATATGGCGTTTTTAGCACGAACTACGGATTTGTCCGGAAAACTACCGGTTCTGGCTTTTGGTTCGACGTTCAAGAAGAGTGGCGATGGAATACGGTTGAGGCGCTATAACGGATATGTTTTGTTGGAAGTGAATGGCTTGGGAAGCCAGAGTGAGGCGGAGGCCGTCCGTCGTGAAGCTGCCGCCCTGCCGCAGACCTTGCTGGCGTTCGTCGGGCTGAGCGGACGTTCGGTCAAGATCGTGGTTCCTTTTGTGCTGCCCGACGGCTCGTTGCCGAAAAAAGAGGAGCAGGCCCGTATGTTTCATGCTGCGGCTTATCAGCTGGCGGTGCGGCATTACCAGCCGCAGTTGGGCAGCATTATATCGTTGAAGGAACCGTTTCTGTCGCGGGGTTGCCGGATGAGTGTGGATCCGGACACCTATTACAATCCGGATGCGGTGGCGATCCGGATCGAGCAACCTTTGCAGATGCCGGACGGGGGTGACTTGAAAATCGTACCATCTCCGGTTCGGGATCCGTTGGAGATGATGGCTCCGGGAGCGGATCGGAACGGGCAGATCGCCACGCTGTTCAGTGTCATTCTGATGGAGATGACGCGTCGGTTTTCAGAAAGCCCGGAAGATGATATCCAATTGCTGTTCATTGACTTGGCACAGGCTTGCTGTCAGCTTGGAATACCGGAGGAAGAGGCGGTGGGCTGGACATTGCGCTATGAGGCTTTGAAAAAATATAAGATAGATATCCGTATGGCTTTCCGTACGGCATATACGTTGGAGAATATTTCAAACCGGGCAGAGCCGTTCTCTTCCATCCCGCCATCCATGTCGTTGGTGTTGCGGCTGGACGAGTTTATGAACCGGCGTTATTTCTTCCGGACGAATGAAATGAGCGGAGGAGTTGAATATTTGGACCGTTCGATGATACAGTTCGTTTACAAGCCTTATACGACGAAAGTTCGGAATTCCATTTGCCTGGAAGCCCAGCAGGAAGGGTTGAATGTATGGGACAAGGATATCGACCGGTATGTCAATTCCGATCGTGTTCCGGTATATCATCCTATCGACCATTTTCTTGGGAATCTTCCGGCTTGGGACGGGAAAGAACGCATCAGGGCATTAGCCGGGCGTGTCCCTTGTGACAATCCGGTATGGGGCGATTTGTTTTACCGTTGGTTCCTAAGCATGGTGGCACATTGGATGGAACAGGATTCGGAGCACGGGAATAGTACGACACCTCTGTTGGTCGGTGGCCAAGGGTGTGGGAAGTCCACGTTTTGCTTGAATTTGTTGCCACCGGTGTTGCGTCCTTATTATACGGACAGTATCGATTTCGGCAATCGCCGTGGGGCGGAGTTGGCTTTGCATCGGTATGCGTTGGTTAATATTGATGAATTTGATTCAGTGAAAAGTTCTCATCAAGGTTTTTTGAAACATATCCTGCAAAAGGCGGTTGTGAACACCCGTTTGCCTTATCAGAGCGCGAGCCGTAACTTGCGTCGCTATGCCACGTTTATCGCGACCAGCAACAATTATGATTTGCTGACGGATCCGACCGGTAGCCGCCGTTTCATTTGTGTGGAGGTGAAGGACCGGATCGATTATGCCCAGCCGATCGATTATGATCAGTTGTATGCGGAAGCGAAAGAATTGTTGAGGCGTGGTGAACGTTTTTGGTTTACTCCGGAGGAAGAGGCACTGATCACTGAAAACAACAGGGATTTCCAGCAGCAGCCAGCTGAAGAGCAACTGTTCTTGCGTTATTTCAAGATCGCGGAGGATATTGAAGAGGTAAAGCCGCTTCTGGCGTCCGAAATACTGGATATGATCGCGGAGAAACAACCTGGTTTTAACATTACAAAAACGATGATCCTTAATTTCGGCAAGCTTTTGAAGCGGAATAGCGTGCCGAATAAGCGGACGATGAGGGGGACTTGTTATTATGTGGAAGAGGTAGATGGTTGATATATAACCGATTGACTAATTTTATGTATGATGGTATGATAGTAGCCATGACAGTTGTTTTGCGAACTGTCATGGCTGTTTTGTGTTGATATATAGTGGGTTATTACGAATTATGATGGTATGATGGTTGGATCGTCTATTTCCAATATTCATTGCCATCTTTGTCTCGGTAGTAGGAATCTCCGGTTAAATCGTAGTGCTTATCTACCTTTTTCTTGTTTCCAAATTCATCTTTGACATAGTATTCCGTATCATCGCTACTATCGCCTATATGTGTGATCGCTATAAAGGCGATGCATAGTATGATTGCCATTATGAGTGCGAAGAGTACTATTTTGACAAAATAAATGGCACAGGTCAAACCACCAAAGGTAAATAATAGCAGAGTAAAAATTAATTGAATCGGATTCTTTAATTGGGAAGTCAAAATGAAGGCAAAAAAATTACCGATAAAGAACACGGCATAGATGTAAAATAAGGGTTTGATCCATTCCCTGAAGAAGAGGCCGCAAATAAGCATTAAGGCAATGGCTATTCCTGTCCCTTTTAATCCGATATTCGCGGTCATCATGCTTCCGGCACGATAAGCTGCAGTATTAATTAGGCGAATTGTACAGAGTATCTGTGCATACAAGGTGGCACTCGATATGATTGTCCAAAGTAATTTCTTGAAAAATTTGGGGTAAATGAGAAACCATAATGGGTCAGGATCATGTGCCAAATATAACAATTCGCATATATAAGTGGCTAAAGCAAAGCAATAAGTGGGGATCATGGATGTTTTGAAATGTTGCTCGATGAACATGAAGATGATGGTCAGGAGTAGCAGTATTAAACTTATATCTAAATAGGTAGAGGGATCCTTGACTCCAGGAATCTTGATTTTTACTAATACGTTTTGCACTTTTTTTACATAAGGAGCGATAATCTCCCCTAACTCTTTTTCCGAATCAGGTTTCTCTTGGACGGATGTTTGTGTCGAAGTGGTTGCGGTTTGTTTGTCTACTGTGTCATTTCTTTCTGCCAATATTGCCATAGAAGATAGGAGCAGCAGGATAATTAGGCTTATTAATTTTAGTGCATTCATGATGGTTTGTTGATTTGTAATATGATTATATTAAATTGTTTCAAAAATAGGAAGGGTACCTGAGGCAAAAAATAATATAGATTAAGAAATAGTGGCTTGGATAGCTTGAAAATGAAAGCATTTTTTGTAAACCTTGTTTATTTGCACTACTTTTGCCCCTCGATAAACCGTAAAAAGCGGAATATGAAAATACTGCATTATAGGGTATTCTTGTTTTTGATTATAAATTGGGGATGCATTGTGGCGGATCCGGATATACCGGAAGGGTATAATTCTTATGAAAAAGGAGGAGAGCCGGAAGCACATATTAATGTGTGGGAGCTTTCTCAATATAGTGCGGTTCTGAAAATTAATATTGCCAGTGTCGGGAACCGGAAGCTGACACAACTTCGTGCCTGCTATAGTGAAACCAATCCGTTGCCGGATACAACCGATTGGGTAAGAGATATTTATTTGCAATATAAGCCGGATCATGAAGAATTATTGCTTTCTCTTCCTGATCTTGAACCTGCAACTAATTACTATTGCCGTCTCTATCTGGCTAATTCAGATAGTGGTAGTTATACGAATAGCGTGGTCTTTTCGACCAAAGCTCCAAGTGATGATTCTTCGTGGGAGAAAGTGGCAAGTATTCCTTGGATAGAGGAACAGTACGCGTGCGGCTTTAACTTTGCCGATCGTTATTTCGCCCTTTCGTCACTTTATCCTGTGGAAGGAGGGAACAAACTAATCGAGTATTTGCCGGAAACGGATGAATGGGTGAAACGGTCTGTTCTGCCTTTCGGCTGCCGGGTCGGACCGGTTGCAGTTGTTGCGGGAGGAAAAGGATATGCCGGGTTGGGAGATATAGAGGTGATAACCGAAGATGGTTCCCATCGGTATTATTCCCAGCAGGACTGGTGGTGCTATGACCCTGAAACGAATGAATGGGAACGCAAGGCTGATATTCCAGCCCATACAACGGGAATGATGGCTGCATTCGGGATAGAAGAGAAGGTTTATGTAGTGACTTCGACGGATTACTGGAATTCAACTCCGATGCAAGTATGGGAGTATGATACGCGATCGGATGCTTGGAGCCGGAAAAGGAATTTCCCCGGTGATAAGTTGCAACGTGCTTCCTCTTTTGTGATCGGTGGTAGGCCTTTTGTCTTTACTGGAATAACGAACCGGATGGAAGAAGGTGGAAATGTGGATGATAACAAGGTGGAATATACTTCTTGCATGTGGGAATATGAAGCAAATACGGATACTTGGCACAGGCGTGTGGATTTTAAGGGAGGTGGACGCGAGCGGATGGTTGCTGTAGCCCTGGATGGGAAAGGTTATGCCGGGTTTGGCGTTCAACCAGTGACGGAAACATATCTGATACGTGCTGTTGACTGGTGGTGCTATGATCCTGATACGGATCGATGGGGCCGGAGGAGTGTCCTGACTGATTGGTTTAATATTCGGCCTTCAATTTCATTTGCATTGAGAGGACATGTGTATATCGGGAGCATTTATGATGGAGTTTGGAAGTATGTGGAATAATATTCTTTTTTTTGCTTGTATATGGTTTTGTGCCTGTTCCACGATGGATCCCGAAATTCCGGATTATGAGTCGTTGGAAAATGATCCTTTGCCGATTGCCACGATCAAATCGGCAAGTCGGGTTTTTTTGCGGGAGGCAACGCTGAGCATTGTTTTGTCACCTACGAGCAGCCGGATCCCCCGTCGCCTTTATTTATGTTACGGGAAAGATTCGGACCGGCCGGACACCTTGCAACTTAAAGTCGATTTGTTACCCTTGTATAAAGATGGGACTATCGATGTCAAAATAACCAATTTGCTTCCAGCTACCTTGTATTATTGTCGAGTATATGCCGAAACTCGGAATGAAAAAGGCTATTCGGATGTATTTAAATTCCGGACTTCTACATCGGACACGGATATCGCTTGGAAGAAAATTGCTGATTTTCCGGATCGAAAGGCTTTCTATAATCGGGCTTTCACTATTGGAAAGGATATTTATTTTCAGGAATGCGAAATGGATGGGCTGATGAATGTCGGTGGTACGGCTATATTGAAATTTACGCCAGCCTCGTGTATATGGGAAAAGTTGACTGATTTTCCAGGTGGTAAACGATGTGATCCGGTAATATATGTGATGAATGATAAAATATATATGGGGCTGGGACATACAACGAATGGTGATAGTCTTGTCAACCTACAGAATGATTTCTGGGAATATGACTTATCGGATCGTTCTTGGAGACCGATGTCGGATTCGCCGGGCTGTTATTCGGCTTTGATGGCTTCTTTTGTGTATAAGGATAAAGGGTATCTGATTTCAACGGGCGCAATGTGGGAGGAGTATCCGATGATGATCCGGATGTTTGATCCGGTTTCAGGGAAATGGACCAAAAAAGCTGATTTTCCCGGAGAAAAAGTGAGTAATACGTTGACCCTTGTGGCTGAAGACCGTATATTCGTCATAGGCGGGAGTTTTGTCTATGGCAAGAATCCTGTTCATTCCAACTGCTTGTGGGAATATGTGCCGGATACTGATACCTGGTTCAGGCGTGCGGATTTTCCGGGGACGGCTCGGTCGGATATGCATGGGTTTGTTATTAGCGGGCGTTTGTATGCTGGTTTCGGATATGAGAATATGCGTGGTGATTGGTTGGACTATACACGTGATCTGTGGGAATATCTCCCGGACCGGGATGTTTGGGAGCCTCGTGCAGGTATTACAATGTGGAAACCTGATTATTTCACGTTTTCGGCTGGTACGGACCAAGGGGGATATATCGGTTGTGCTAAGGACGGTTTATGGATGTATTCACCGGAAAAAGACAAGTAAGAATGATGAGAAGAGTGACGTTTATATGGATATTATTCTTTTTGATAGGATTGCAATTGTATGCCCAGCGTATTTCAAACGTCCGTTTCGAACCTTTTGGACGGGCAATACGGATACATTATACGCTGAGCCGTCTGCCATTTGATTCGTTTGCTGCACTGAATTTGTTTGTCAGTACCAATGGAGGTGAAAGTTTTATCGGTCCTTTGGTGCAGGTACAGGGTGAGATAGGGAAAGTGGCCGGCAACGGGGAGAAGTCGGTTGTCTGGCAAGTGATGGATGAAATAGGGAGGTTGGAAGGACAAATAGTTTTCGAATTGCGCGGAGAGGTGGTAAAGGAGAAGCAGAAAGCGGAAAATATATTGATGTATAATGTTTCCGGTTCTTCTTGTTTCGGGCTGATGTATGGACGGGTGGCACGATGGGGAGGTTATGTGAGGGGAAAAACGAATTTTTCATTTGATAATGCACCTTATACCTGCGATAATTCGGGTATTTTCAGTTATGAAGGGGAAAATGATTTTTATATAGTGGATAAAGCTTCCAAACGGAGCCGCCTCGGGATTACGGGGGGAGTCTTGTTCCGGCCTGCCGGTTGCCTGTATCTGTATGCCGGAGCCGGATACGGATATCGCCGTTTGATGTGGCATGCTGAAACTTTCGATTATCTGAGCGAACAGCGGACCGGAGATTTATGGGCTATTAATACGTCTAATAGTGCGGATGGTGTAGAGGCAGAGCTAGGGGGAATTTTCAGATATAAAAAACTGGCTGTATCTTTAGGGGTAAATACGGTCGGTTTTTCGTTTTTTGAGGTGAATGGTGCAATCGGATTGTTTTTTTGATGAAGGTGGTGATGACGATACAAAGTGCTGTGACGGAATTGGTCCGGAAGGAATGCGAAGCATATCGATTAGTTGATTTGGGCTTGTTGTTTTCTGTAGAGGAAGGGGTAAGCATGTTGTTGCCAGTGTTTGAGACGGCCGATCTTTCTGTTTTAGATGACTTTGCCCGTTTCCGTGTGTGGCGCAAAGAGGTGTTGTTGCTGTTTTATCGACAACTGGATTATGCCGGTTTTATTCGGGAAGCCGGAGATTCAGCCTCTTTCCGATGTTTTCTGCTCAGTTTGAAGAAGAGAATAATTGCGACGTTACGTGAACGATGTAAAGAGCCGACGATAGATAGGGAATTGGCTGTTCCGGGGAAAACACTTGCGTTTAAGTTGTCTGCAATGTTGGACGAGGAGTTGTTTCAGAAGGAGAGGCGGGTTTTGCTAACGGTCGACACACCGGTACTATTAGAAGAGATCTGTTGGGATTATTGCCGAAGGTTTTTCCCTGTTGGCATGGAAAATCTGATGATACGTTTGGAAAGGGATGATTCTGAGTTTTGGAATGATTTATACCTGACTATAAAAAAGATAGCTCATACTGTCACATCCGGACAATCAGTTTCAATACAATATAGGAAGGATGTTTTGCAGGAGGTGTGGGCGGATACTTCTTTGTTGTTGCACGGTAAGGTTGTGGAGAAAAATACTCCGGCCTTTGAAACGCCTTTGCATTTTCGCAATTATATAGCCCGGATGTGCTTGAATAAATGTAGAGAAGCCATTCGAAAACATAATTTTCCGGATATCATGCTAACTGTTACCGGAGAAATGCATTCAGAGGCTTTTTTGTATGAAGAAGAGGCAAAAGATGATATTGGTTTGCAGAAAGGGAATTTGCATGATATTGATTGTGAAGATGAAGAAGAGGTAAGACGTGGCCTGACTGTTGTCCTTTGGGATAAATTGGAACCTTGGTACTCGGAATTGACTCGGGGGATCGAAGAAAAGACCGAACTGATATTTTTACATTATGTGGAAGGCTTGTCTTATGAAGAAATTGCCGCAATGAAGGATACGAGAGTTTCTGTTGAGGGGCGGAGCCGTTTGGTCGGTAAGCTGAGACAGGATGTTGTCCGTACCCGACGTCTGTTAAAGCTGCGTTTTGTAGAACTATTGAAAAGAAAGTAAGAAAATGGATAGATGTAGTGAACATAAAGATCGGCAGTTACGGGATTATTTCTTGAACAGATTAACTCCGGAAGAGGTAGAAGTTTTTCAATTCCATTTGTTTCACTGCGAGACTTGCCGGATGAATCTGGAGCGTATGCGTCTTTTGGTACATGAAGGGGAAGAAGAGGTTGTTTCCGCATCAGATGCGGAAAAGTCAAACGCTAAAAAACGTCGTTTGACTTTTTCAGTCTTTACTCGTGCGGCTGCAGTGGCCGGGTTGCTGATTGGTTTGGCAGGAGGATGTTATTATTTTTTGTATGCACCGCCATCGGATGGAGAGTTGCAGTTGGAGATGAATGAGTCTCCTATTCTTCATTCGGGGGATTCCATTAAGATGGAGGTTGATAGTACGGCTGTGGAGTTGAATGAAAAAAAGAATAAAGATGTGGAATAAATGGATATGCCTATTGGGTGTTTTATGTTTGTTCGCCTGCAGAACACGCTGGCAGGATACGTCTGTTCAGGCCGCAAAAGAAGAACAATTGCAACATGCCGTTCGCCAGTTGCAGGCAGAAGGATATCATACTCTTGCCGGTAAACTGCCTTTGGAAGAACAACTTGCTGAATCTTGGCGTTACCAGCGGGAGAAAGACGGGAGCGGAGAGGTACGTTATTTCGTCGTTTCGGCCAAGTCCAAAGGCGATAGTTTTGATGCTGCCCGTGTGCAGGCGGAAAGTTTGGCAAAAGTACAATTGGCCGGATTGATGGAAACGCGTATCGGACAGCTTGTGACGAACCGCTTGGAAACTTCGGATGGAAATACGGTTATGCAGACGGTTGCAAGCAGTAAAAATTTGGTTACGACTCGGCTTTCCAATGTTTATCCTTTGTTGGAGGTGTATAGAGAGTGCCGGGATGGAGAGATCGAAGTCCAGCTCGTAATGGGATGTGACCGAAGGTGGGCAAGTGAGATTGCTTGGGCTGTTATTTCGGCGGAAGCAGTGCAGAGTCCGTCCCGTGGTGGTTCATTTTCTTTTTCTTTAACTGGTTTGGATCAAGCGTACCGAAATGGTGAGTCGTTGCGTTTTTCTTTGATTGCCGAACAGGATTGCTATTACCATCTGTTTGTCTTTGATGCGGATGGAGTTGAGCAGTTATATCCTGGAGCATATGAGGAAATATCCCTTTATAAAAAAGGAGTGGAGTATTTTTTTCCCCGGAATCAATGGGTGGCCTATAGTGTGGAGAAGGGAAACTATCCGGTCCGCTACGAACAGAATATATTATTGGTGGTGGCTACCCGGAAAGATATACCTTTTACCGGAGAAGTGACTGTTGGTAATGTATTGGGATGGTTACGCCGTATACCGGAAGAATTACGGAGTGAACAATATTTTTCTTTCCTTTCTGAATAGGTGAACCGATGAAAAAAAGCCGTTTTATATATAGTTGGTTGCTGTTCGTCTGTTTTTTAAATGTAAAGTATGCGGAACCGGCAGAGGCTCAAGTGAGTGCGGAAGATGAATTTGAAGATTATCTTTCTTCCATAGAGGCTGACTTTTATAACTTCGAAGACAGTATTAACAGGAATTTTGCAGATTATTTGGAACAAGCCTGGCAAGAGTTTACAGTTTATGAAGGAACGGAGCCGCCAGTCTATGCAGGTGGCCTATTTTTTACAGGAACGATAGAGACTACTTTGGTACACCCCCATGATTCTTTTTTCGGTAGTTTTTTGCATTTCCCTTATATGGTAGAGGAAGGGCTGTCTTTGTCTGGTCTGTCGGAAAAAAATATAGCGGATGGATGGCGCAAGTTAGGGACAGTGGATTTTACTTCTTTCTTCAGGGCTTATACAGGGTACTCCCGGCAGTTCAGTCTGAATGATTGGGGAAATTATCAGCTGCTTAAATATGCAAGTATGCAGTTATATCCTTCTTTTTCACCTCGCGAGCGGACTTTGTTTTTATTTTATGCCTTAAGTAATGCTGGCTATAAGGCGAAGATTGGCAGGGTGGAGAAAGATGTGTTGGTATTATTGCTTCCGTTTGCGGAGGAAGTTTATAAGCTCCCGTTTATCAAGGCTGGAGAAGAGAAGTATTATGTCATGGATATTTCTTCGAAGCAACTGAAAAAACTTTATTCGATCATGGCTGATTTTCCGAAAGCAGAGAAGGTCTTATCATTACATATTTCAGAAGCATTGGATTTTCCAGAAAATGAGATTGGCCGTAAGTTTACGGGGAAGTATCCTTTTTCTTTATCTTTGAACCGGAACCTACTTGACTTTTATGCAACTTTCCCGCTATGTGATTTGTCGGTTTATTTCAGAGCTGAACCGTCCAAGACCTTTACAAACTCTATGGATAAGATTGTAAAGATACATTTGAAGGGAAAGTCCCGACCGGAACAGATTGCCTGGTTATTGGATCTTGTACAACAGGTATTTATCCATAAACCGGATGTGGAGGTGCATAAAACGGAGGTTTATTATTTCCCGGAAGAAACGGCTTTTTATCCGTATGAGGA
>ENA-UOIV01002787-UOIV01002787.1-human-gut-metagenome-genome-assembly--contig:-C59-NODE-2787-length-11140-cov-3.351827_pt1 | contig 11140 bp, 7 predicted proteins | sample MGYA00242333_ERZ723880 | MGnify/ENA metagenome assembly ERZ723880 | reverse complement strand
CACTACCACCTCAAAGTAGCGTGAATACCAATTTCACCACCTGGGCCAATCCTTTACGTTTCAGATTATTTTAGAAATAATCTGAAACCGTAAATTTCAAAGTCGGTGCCCGAAATAGGACTCGAACCTACACGGCCGTGAAGCCACTAGTACCTGAAACTAGCGTGTATACCAATTTCACCACTTGGGCAATCAAGTGTTGTCCCACCAGGATTCGAACCTGGACTGACAGAACCAAAACCTGCTGTGCTGCCATTACACAATGGGACAATCATTGATAGTGTCATTTTTGACGGTGCAAATATATGACCTTTTTTTTTTCCAACAAAAAAAATGAGGAAAATTCGAGTAAAATAATTATTTTCGTGCTTCATTAGTTGTTTCGTTACGAAGTCATCTTTTGATAACCAGACACTTAACACTTTATGTCTATTTATTCAAATACGCCCCAAGGGCAAGAAAGCTTCAAAACGGAGGAAATAATGATTTTTTACGCACATAATAATCGCAAATTTATCTTAATTAATGAATATGTATAAAATCAAAGATCATCCTAATTTAAGCTTCAAGCTGATTAACAGGGTTACCGGTTGGGTCACTTTCGTTATCGCGAGTATGACTTACATACTCACAGCTGAGTCAACGGCCAGCCTATGGGATTGCGGAGAGTTCATCACCACGTCTGTGGGCTTACAGGTGGGACATCCCCCCGGAGCACCGTTATTTATGATTATTTCGCGGTTGTTTGCGATATTTGCTCCATCGGCAGATACCCAAGCCTATATGATCAACTGTATGTCGGCCATTTGTTCCGGGCTGACCATTTTATTCCTGTTCTGGTCGATCACTCACCTGGCCCGTAAGCTTATTGTAAAAGAAGGTGAAGAAATGACTATGGGACAAATGTTTGCGATATTAGGAGCTTCGCTGATCGGTTCTTTGACTTATACTTTCACAGATACGTTCTGGTTCTCAGCCGTAGAAGGCGAAGTGTATGCGATGTCTTCTTTATTTACTGCGGTAGTTTTCTGGGCTATCCTGAAATGGGAAAATGTCGCTTTCGAACGTTATGCCAACCGCTGGCTGATCCTGATCGCTTACCTGATCGGACTGTCTATCGGAGTACACTTATTGAACTTGCTGGCAATCCCGGCAATCGTGTTTGTTTATTATTTCAAAAAATATAAACCAAACGGACGGGGATTTATCAAAACAGGCATTCTTTCGGTATTTATCCTGGGTGTAGTTAATTTCGGAATCATTCCGGGCGTGATCAAAGTAGCCGGTTGGTTCGAGCTGACTTTCGTCAACGGAATGGGGGCTCCTTTCAATACCGGAGTGATCATCTATGTATTACTGATTATCGGGGCTTTAGTCTGGGGTATCCGTTATACGCTGAAAAAAGGGATGCCTGTCTGGAATACCATCCTGACTTGTTTTATGGTGATTCTGATCGGTTATTCTTCTTATTCGATGATCGTTATCCGTTCATTAAGCGATCCTCCTATCGACGAAGGAAGCCCTGACAATGTATTCTCTTTATTGTCATACATCAACCGTGACCAATACGGTGACGCTCCTTTACTCTACGGCCAGTATTTCAATGCTCCCCAAGTAGGGACGAAGGAGGGCGAACCGATCTATTATCAGAACAAAGAAACCGGGGTCTATGAAAAAATCGGTAACAAAACCATCTATGAATACGACAAACGGTTTTGTGGTTTCTTCCCACGTATGTACAGCGATACCCGGCCCAACTTTGCCAATCAATACCAGGCTTGGGCAGGAAGAAACAACGGTCCGACCTATACGGTCAACGGCGAGACCATCACCCGCCCGAGTTTCGGTAATAACATGCGTTATTTCTTCAATTATCAGTTAGGGCATATGTACTGGAGGTATTTCATGTGGAATTTCTCCGGACGCCAAAACGATATCCAGGGATATGGCGACATCATGCACGGCAACTGGATCACCGGCATTAAATTTCTGGATGAATTACGCCTGGGAAATCAGGATGAATTACCCGACAATTTGAAAAATGAAAAAGCAAACAATAAATATTATATGTTGCCTTTTCTGCTCGGTCTGTTAGGGATGTTTTATCAATACCGGAAGGGGAAAACCGGAAAACAGGATTTTTGGGTAGTCATGCTCTTGTTCATCATGACCGGTATAGCCATCATCGTCTTTTTAAATCAGACTCCGATGGAACCCCGGGAACGGGACTATGCTTATGCAGGTTCTTTCTATGCCTATGCCATCTGGATCGGCCTGGGTGTGCTTTCTATCTGGGAATTTCTGAATAAAAAGATCAAAAATATAGATCCACGGGTATCGGCCATTGCCGTTACTACGGTCTGTCTGTTCGCCATTCCGGTCAATATGGCCGCCCAAAACTGGGACGACCACAACCGTCATGCCCGTTATGCCACGACAGCCCATGCCCGTAATTACCTCAATTCGTGTGCTCCGAATGCAATTTTATTTACTTATGGAGATAACGATACTTTCCCACTGTGGTATGTACAAGAAGTGGAAGGAGTACGGCGGGATGTCCGGGTCGTCAATTTAAGTTTGTTATCCGGTTCCTGGTATATCGACCAGATGAAACGGAAAGCTTATGAATCTTCCGGAGTGCCGATTTCGTTCACTCATGAACAATACCGGGATGGGAAACGGGACTATGTATTGATCAGGGATCAGTTCAAAGAAGGAAACCTGAAAGATGTCATGGAGTTTGTCGCCAGCGACCTGCCTCAGACAAAATTACAGGGATATATCAAGGAACTCGATTTTATACCGACACGTAACGTTATCCTTCCGGTAGATTCGGCCAAAGTAATCGCCAATGGGACGGTTAAACCCCAGGATGCAGATCAGATCGTCAAAGACCTGAGACTGCATTTGCCGATGCAAGGCTTGACCAAATCACAACTGATGGTCCTGGATATTTTATCGACGAACAACTGGGAACGTCCGGTATATTTCGGAATCGGTATGGGTTCGGATGCCTATATGGGATTGGAAAAATACTTCCAGCTCGAAGGGGCGGCCTACCGCGTCGTACCTATCGAAACGAAAGAAGCCGAATTCTATGATTACGGACGGATCGACAGCGATATCCTCTACGATAATATCATGAATAAATTCGAATGGGGAAATATCAAAGATCCGAAAGTAAACATCGACTTCTTCCACGATCAGACCATCGCCGTCATGAAATACCGGAATACCTTCCTTCGGTTGGCCCAGAAACTGTATGACGAAGGTAAACAAGCCGAAGCGGTCGCCGTTCTGGATAAGTCACTGGAAGAAATTCCACTGTATCAGGTACCGGCAGACAATAGTATGCTGTTCTATATACCGATGTATTACGAACTGGGAGAAACCGAAAAGGCGAACCACTTGCTCAACGAACTGGCAACGAACAACTATCAGATGTTGAAATATGCCAATTCACTCGAGCCGAAATTTGCCAATACTCCGAGTATACAACAAGAGGAAAGACTCAGCATCGAAGTGATCAAGCAATTATTGGCTTTTGCCACCCAGGCAGGACAAAAAGAACTGGCACAGGAATTGCAGGACAAAGTATTGAGATTATATAATCCTTCACATATTTCTCCCGATAAACCGTTGATGAAGGATACGGCGGACAAAGCCGGGAAATAATAATTCATTTTATGCTGCATACCGGATGATATGCAGCATAAAATATAAACACAAAAACGATATTATGATAACAACAGATCAACTGAAAGCAGTTGAAGAACGCAGTGGCGCTCTGAGGAGGTATCTTTGACATCGATCGTAAAAAAATAGAGCTCGAAGAAGTAGAAATGCGTACCCAAGCTCCTGATTTCTGGAACGATGCGAAGCAAGCGGAAAAGGTGATGAAACAGGTACGCGAATTGAAAGGCTGGATAGAAGGCTGTGAAGCTGTATCCCGTTCGGTAGACGACCTGAACGTCCTCTTTGACTTCGCCAAAGAAGGCGAAGCTACCGAAGAAGAGGTGGACACCCACTATGCAGAAACCCTGCAATTGGTGGAAGAGCTGGAATTAAAGAATATGTTACGGGGTGAAGCCGATCAGATGAGCTGCATCCTTAAAATCAATTCCGGTGCCGGTGGAACAGAAAGTCAGGACTGGGCTTCCATGCTGATGCGAATGTATATGCGCTGGGCAGAAGCCAATAACTACAAATTGACGGTCAGTAACATTCAGGAAGGCGATGAAGCCGGAATCAAGACGGTTACGTTGCAGCTGGAAGGCGATTTCGCCTACGGTTACCTGAAAGGTGAAAACGGCGTCCATCGTTTAGTCAGGGTCTCTCCTTTCAATGCCCAAGGTAAACGAATGACTTCTTTTGCTTCTGTATTCGTGACACCATTGGTGGATGATTCAATAGAGATAGCCATCAATGCAGCGGATATCAGTTGGGATACTTTCCGTTCGGGAGGAGCCGGCGGACAGAATGTAAATAAAGTAGAAACGGGTGTACGCCTACGTTACAATTACAAAGATCCGGATACCGGTGAAACCCGCGAAATCCTGATTGAAAATACCGAAACCCGTTCTCAGCTGGACAATCGTGAAAACGCTATGCGTCTGTTGCGTTCTATGTTGTATGATATGGAATTACAAAGACGGATGGCAGAACAACAGAAGATCGAGAGTAATAAGAAAAAAATTGAGTGGGGTTCACAAATCAGGAGTTACGTTTTCGATGACCGCCGGGTAAAAGATCACCGGACTAATTTTCAGACCTCCGATGTCGGCGGAGTCATGGATGGTAAAATCGACGGTTTCATAAAAGCCTACCTGATGGAATTCGGAGGTGTCGAATAAATTAGCCTAAGATGTTAGATTTTTCAAACAGTAAAATTCTGATTGTCGGAGATGTCATGCTGGATAAATATTATTTCGGCAAAGTAGACCGTATCTCTCCGGAAGCTCCGGTCCCCATCGTCAACATTCAAAAAGAAGAATCCCGGTTGGGAGGTGCTTCGAATGTCGCCAACAACATTGTCAGTCTGGGAGGACATAGTTTATTATGTGGTGTTATCGGCCATGATCTTTTCGGTAAAGAAATCGAACGGATCAGCCGCCACAAAAATATCGACACCTTTCTGTTGAAAACTTCCTCCCCGACAATCACCAAAGCACGGATTATCGGCGGAAAACAGCAAATCGTCCGGGTAGACTATGAAGATAAAAGCGAATTGAATGCGGACAATAAAAAGCTATTCCGGGACACGATCAGCCGGATTTTACCGGAATACGATATCCTGGTGATCTCAGATTACGGCAAGGGCTTGATATCCGAAGATTTATGCCGTTATCTGATTAAGTTAGCTCACAAATACGATAAAAAAGTCATTATCGATCCCAAAGGGAAAAACTGGGAGAAATATTCAGGCGCCGATATCGTCACTCCCAACGTTAAAGAGCTGAGTGATATCGTCGGTTATACGGTACCCAATACCGACCGGGCCATTGAAAAAGCAGCCCGGGAAGCGATTACGAACAATCATCTGACCGCCTTATTAGTCACCCGCAGTGATAAAGGCATGAGCCTGATCGGTCCCATTCCCCCCATTCATATCCCGACCCATTCCGAAGAAGTTTTCGACGTCAGTGGTGCAGGAGATACTGTCGTAGCGACACTCGGACTTTGCCTGGCGGCAGGTTTTGAAATCAGCGAAGCGATGAGAACAGCCAACATTGCAGCAGGTATCGTCGTGAAGAAAATCGGTACAGCTACGCTTACCATCGAAGAATTAGTACAACAAAAATAAAAAATCCTGTTCCCTGCCGAAACGAATATTTTCAGAAAGGGAACAGGCTTTTTTACTTACCGCTACACATACCGATAAAGTACTGATGAAATGCGGCATTTCCGGTCAACTCCGGATGAAAAGAAGTCGCCAGCATATTCTTTTCGCGGGCAGCGACGACATGTCTTTCCACTTCACACAATACTTTTACTCGTTCTCCTGTACGGACAATATAAGGAGCCCGGATAAATACCAGCGGAATCTGTTCATCGCTTACCTCCGGAATCACCACCTGAGTATCGAAACTATCGATTTGCGTACCGTAAGCATTCCGTCTGACCGTGATATCCATCATTCCCAAATGCACAACCGGATCCTGATCCAACTCCTTTGCCAACAGGATCATGCCTGCACACGTACCCCAAACCGGCATCCCCTGCTGAATTTTTTCACGGAGCGGTTCCATCATTCCGGTCCTGTTTAGTAATTTTCCCATGGTAGTACTCTCCCCTCCGGGTAAAATAATACCATCGATCTCGGCCAATTGTTCCGTATAGCGGACAACGACAGCTTCCTGCCCCAATTGTTCGATGTGTCGCTGGTGTTCGATGACAGCACCCTGAAAACCCAAAATTCCTATTTTCATGTAAAAAGTTACTGAGTTTAAATGGATATATCGGATTTACCAACCTCTCTCAGCATATTTATTCTCCAATGTTTTAATCTCGAGTCCTGACATAGCCTCTCCGAGGTTTTCCGACAGTTCTGCCAATTTCACCGGATCGTTATAATAGGTAACAGCCTGAACAATAGCTCTTGCCCGTTTTGCCGGATCACCGGATTTGAAGATTCCGGAACCTACGAATACCCCTTCGGAGCCCAACTGCATCATCAAGGCAGCGTCGGCAGGAGTGGCGATACCACCGGCAGCAAAATTCACGACAGGTAATTTCCCATTTTCGTGTACATATTTCACTAATTCATAAGGAGCTCCGAATTCTTTTGCCAGACTCATCAATTCTTCCATTCCGGCATTTTTCACCCGCCGCATATCATCGTTGATCTGGCGCATATGAGTCACCGCTTCAACGACATTTCCGGTTCCAGCTTCTCCCTTGGTACGAATCATAGCAGCCCCTTCACCGATACGCCGTAAAGCTTCACCCAAATTACGTGCTCCACATACGAACGGCACTTTGAAGGCTGTTTTATCTACATGATAAAGTTCGTCGGCAGGCGTCAATACTTCACTTTCATCGATAAAGTCGATACCGATGGCTTCCAATATCTGAGCTTCCACAAAATGACCGATTCTCACTTTGGCCATCACCGGAATAGAAACAGCTTTCTGAATGGCTTTGATCATCTGCGGATCGGACATCCGGGCAACTCCACCGTCACGACGGATATCTGCCGGTACTCTCTCTAATGCCATTACGGCACAAGCTCCTGCTGCCTCAGCAATTTTTGCCTGCTCTGCATTAGTCACATCCATGATCACTCCACCTTTCAACATCTGTGCAAGGTTTTTGTTTAATTCATATTTTCCCATAATTGTAGGTTATAAACAGTTTTAATAAAATATTATTTGAATCACTCAAATTGATTCAAAACCATAAATGGTCGTTTTCCGATAAATTTCTCCCGGCACTAACAGTGTAGACGGAAACTCAGGATGATTGGGAGAATCGGGCCAGAACTGAGCTTCCAGAGCTACTCCAGCATAAGGTCCGTATTGTTTACCATCCTTAGCCTGCTTTACATTCAGAAATTTTCCCGTGTACACTTGCACTCCCGGATAATCGGAACATACATAAAGTTTTATACCTGTCTGATCATCAAAAAGTTCTGCCATTCGAATCAGTTTCCCGGAATTGTTGAATACAAAACAGTCGTCCAGTCCTCCCTGGTCTCCGATCACACCTTGTAAAGATGCCGGCGAAGTGAAATCATAATCTCCGGTAGCCGTAACAAAAGTCCCGTCCGGAATCAAATCGTCGGTCTTTAAATAGCGGTCGGTATATAATTTCAGGGTATGTCGTTTAATATCGGCAGCCTCCGGATTCAGGTTAAAATAAGGATGGTGAGTCAGATTGACAAAACATTTTTTATCGGTAACAGCTTCATAATCGATTCGTAAAGCTTTCTCCTGCAGCGAAAACCCGACTTTCACCTGTAGTGTTCCCGGATAGGCTTCTTCGCCGTCGGGACTGCAATAAGTCAACGTCAGCGAATCTGTACCGGCTTGTCCGACGTTCCAGATCTTTTTATCGAAACCACACAATCCTCCATGCAGATGGTTTTCACCATTATTTATCGCCAACTGATATTTTACACCGTCGATCTCAAATCTTCCCCGGGCAATCCGATTCCCATAACGTCCGATTATCGCTCCCAGATAAGCTCCGCTAGCAATATATTCCGGCGATTCGTAATCTTCGGCCTTTTCCATACCCAGCAACACATCTACAACCTTTCCCTGCAAATCTTTCGTCAGCATGCGGGTTAAAGTTGCCCCTAAAGTAGAAATATGTACTTCGAGGTGCGTATTTTTCAATATATAGATCTGTGGTTTCATACGTAAATACTTCTATTTATTCCAATTACTCTACCAATCCCTTACACTTTAAAACAAAAAATAACTAATTTCTTACTAACTGTTCGCAAAGATATTAATTTCCTTTAATAAAAAAGAGAAAAATCACCATCAATAATGAAAAGATATAGCGTGTATATCTTAACATACTTAACAGTTCATGTTGTGCTACTAAAAAAAATGTTATATTTTTGTCCGAATATTTGCGTGCAGAGCATATAGAGCAGAACACAACTAACAATAAATATGAACACACTAGAATTAGAACATAGATTTGAAGAAATCTATGGGAAACGAGCGGAGCATACCTACTTTGCTCCGGGCCGGGTGAACCTTATCGGGGAACACACGGATTACAACGGAGGGCTGGTCTTTCCCTGTGCGTTGAGCTTCGGGACCTATCTTTTGATAGCGAAGCGTGAAGACCGTCAAAATCGTTTTTCGAGTGTAAATATGGATCGTTCTTACACCGCTAATGCAAACGCTTTCGAAGACAAACCTACCGCCTGGATCAAGTATCCGATCGGCGTGATGAAAGAATTTGCAGAACGGGGCTCCGACGTATGGGGGTACGATCTTTTGTACTATGGAAACATTCCGAATGGAGCAGGTCTTTCTTCCTCAGCTTCTATCGAGGTAGTCACAGCAGTGATGCTGAACGATGTCACGAAGGTACACCTCGATATGACCGAGCTGGTCAAAATTTCGCAAAAAGCTGAAAACGATTACGTCGGGGTCAACTGTGGAATTATGGATCAGTTTGCTGTCGGCATGGGCAAAGCCAATCACGCGATCGCTCTGGATTGTGCCAGCCTGAAATACGAGTATGTCCCTTTACATATGGAAGGATATAAGCTCGTCATCGCCAATACCAATAAAAAAAGAGGATTAGCAGATTCTAAGTACAACGAACGGAGAAGCGAATGTGAACAGGCGGTCGCTTCTATTTCAAGCCGGCATCCGATCACTTTCCTCTGTGAATTGACGCCCACCGAATTCGGGCAGTATTGTACTTCGATTTCCGACCCGATCGTTTACCGCAGAGCAAAACATGCTGTGCACGAGCATGCCAGAGTCAAACAAGCCATCGATGCCTTAAAAGCAGGTAAACTGACAACGTTCGGGCAATTGATGAATGTCTCCCACCGATCGCTGAAAGACGACTACGAAGTGACAGGGATCGAATTAGATACCCTGGCTGAAGAAGGTCAGCAGCTGGAAGGAGTTTTAGGATCACGGATGACCGGTGCCGGCTTCGGTGGCTGTACCGTAACGCTGATTCAAGAAGAACAGGTCGATCGTTATATCCGGGAAGTAGGGAAAATCTACAAGGACAAAACCCATCTGGAAGTCACATTTTATATCGCCGACATCGGTGAAGGAGCACGTAAATTAAATTAATAATCACATAAAATTTTATTATGAATCCAAGTTTTCATATAATTGATTTCGTAATCGTCGGAATATACGCGATTCTACTAGTGGGTGTAGGTCTGTGGGTATCACGGACTAAAAAAGGACACACCAAAACTGCCGAGGACTACTTCCTGGCCAGTAAAGCATTGCCTTGGTGGGCTATCGGTTCTTCTCTGATTGCCGCCAACATCTCAGCAGAGCAATTTATCGGTATGTCCGGTTCAGGTTTTGCCGGAGGTCTGGCTATTGCTTCCTATGAATTTATGGCAGCTCTGACCTTGATTATCGTTGGAAAATTCTTCCTGCCGATTTTTATCAAACAAGGGATTTACACGATTCCGGAATTTGTGGAAAAACGGTTTTCGACCAATCTGAAAACCATTCTGGCTGTATTCTGGATCGCTCTCTTTGTTTTTGTCAACCTGACTTCTGTATTATTCCTGGGTGGTAAAGCCATCGACACGATTGTAGGTGTTGGAGATGGCAGTATGATCGTTCCGGCTATTATCGCGCTGGCTATTTTTGCAGCAGCTTACTCATTATATGGCGGATTATCGGCTGTAGCCTGGACAGATGTCATTCAGGTTGCCCTGCTAGTCATCGGTGGTATTATTACAACCTTAATCGCCTTGCATTACGTCACTCCCGACGGAGGAATCCTGAATGGAATCTCTCACATCGCCGATGCTGCCAGTGATAAATTCGATATGGTACTCTCCCGCGATAACAAGGAGTTCAACAATCTTCCGGGTATCTATGTATTGATCGGTGGACTGTGGGTAGCCAACCTATACTACTGGGGCTTCAACCAGTACATCATCCAACGTACCCTGGCAGCCAAATCACTGACAGAAGCACAACGGGGTATCGCCTTTGCAGCCTTCCTGAAAATGTTGATTCCTTTCATCGTAGTTATTCCGGGAATCGTTGCCTGGGTAATGTATTCCGAAGACCTGTACGGCGCCAGAAGTGCTTTCGAAATTGCAGGTTCTACCGCATTGAACAATGACAATGCTTATCCCTGGCTGATCAGTACCTTCATTCCCGTCGGTGTGAAAGGCCTGGTACTAGCCGCCTTAGCTGCAGCGATCGTTTCTTCGCTGGCTTCTATGCTGAATTCAACTTCCACCATTTTTACGATGGATATCTATAAACCATATATCAATCGCGAAGCTTCGCAAAGAAAACTGGTCAACGTAGGCCGTTTAACAGCCGGTATCGCCTTGATCATAGCCGTATGTCTGGCCCCGCTATTGGGAGGTATCGATCAGATGTTCCAATACATTCAGGAGTATACCGGTTTGGTAAGCCCGGGTATTTTGGCTGTATTCTTAATGGGATTGTTC